>ENA-UOUL01003169-UOUL01003169.1-bioreactor-metagenome-genome-assembly--contig:-NODE-3169-length-17457-cov-8.324281_pt1 | contig 17457 bp, 15 predicted proteins | sample MGYA00249838_ERZ747220 | MGnify/ENA primary metagenome ERZ747220 (study PRJEB28778, sample SAMN05720191) | bioreactor metagenome | isolation source: Anaerobic biogas reactor | place: USA:Washington...
CATGATCGCCCCGTATCCGCCCATGCTCAGGCCGGCGATGGCCCTGCTTCTGCCGTGAGCGATAGTATGGAACGTGCGATCGATGAAACCGACGACGTCTTTTACGATGTGATCCTCATACGCCTGCCCAACGGGGCCGGGCCAATTGCAGTACCAGCTTCTGTCTCCGTCGGGCATTACTACAATCAAGTTGCTCTGGGCGGCGTGCCGCTCGATGTTGCTCCGCCGCACCCACGTGCTGTAGTCGTCGCTCAGGCCATGCAGCAGGTAGAGCACCCCGAAAGGCCCCTTGCCATCGGGCAATATCACGTTCATGCAGCACTGCTTGCCAAGCGACGGGGCCGGGAAATGAATTTCACATAACGCCATGTCGGTTCCTTTGGCGACGATCAGAGCAACGTCCGTGCCGTCTGTCATTAATGCACAAACCATACGGCTTTCACTAGATGATATCAGCATCAGCGCAAGATGAAACAGCTTTCATTTCTTTCTGTAGACCGCCAGCATTTAGAACAAAGGCCGCTGTTACGTCGGCGCCGCCGCCTTCGCGATCGCCTCGTCTTGCTGGCCGCCGTGACCATGGTGTTCCTGATCCTCTTCGGAACCGGTCATCTGCAATTGCCGGCGGCACTCGCCGGATTGGGCGCGATCTGCATCATTGCCCTGCTGGTGCCCCGGCCAGCGGAGACAGCCGGCATCGCACCTCCAGGCATGCAAGCAGAGTCCCCGATGGACAAGATTTCCATCGCCACTTTCGCTGATGCCTTGCCCGATCCATGTATCGTGATCGACCCTCGCTCTCTGGTGCTGCACCGCAACCGCCTGGCGGCCCAGCAGTTCCCCGGCGTGACCGTCGGCGATCCACTGGCCTTTTCACTGCGCGCGCCGGCCCTGCTGGCGGACGGCATCCCGGATGAGGCGTTCCAGCCCATCGAGGGGGACGACAAGACGTACGTCTCGGCCCTTCGCAAGCGCAACAAACAGGAACGCACGGGACAGACGACGCTCCTCCTGGGCGACACCCCCGCGGTGACCTTTCGCACTCTGGCCGACGCGGCGCTGGAGCTGGCCCAAGCGCCCGACGACTCCGTTGCCGCGTTGCACGAGAAGGAAGCCTGGTATGAGCTGCTGACCGAGTCTCCGGAGCTGGCCCACGCCCGTCTGGCGGCCGATGCCTGGTGCGCCGCCTTCGTGTGGAAGAAGCACAAGGATGCGCCGCCTCCCGTCACCCATGACCTCTTCATGCGACTGAGTCGCGGCCCGGGCGTGGCGCCCGCGGGGGTGCGGGCGGAGATCACCCGGTTGGCCGGGCAGTACCGCTTCTTCCACTGGCACCTGGCGTTTCCGGACGTGTTCCAGCTGCCGAATCCTGGGGCCGCCTCTGAGAATCCGCAGGCGGAATGGGATGGCGGCTTCGACGTAGTGCTAGGAAACCCGCCGTGGGAGCACACGGAGCTCAAGGAGAAGGAGTTCTTTGCCACCCGGCGGCCGGATATCGTGGAGGCGCAAACAGGGGCGGCCCGGAAGCGGATGATCGACGCGCTGGCACAGGAAGACCCGGCTCTCTACGGCGCCTTCTTGGAGACCAAGCGCCAGCATGATGGCGTGAGCCACCTGATTGCGGGATCGGGGCGCTACCCGCTGTGCGGGCGTGGGCGGATCAACACGTACGCCATCTTCGCCGAGACCAAGCGCATGCTCATTGCTTCCTCCGGGCGGGTGGGTACCATCGTCCCCTCTGGAGTGGCCACCGACGACACCACCAAGTTCTTCTTCCAGGACCTCATGGAGTCGAAGTCGCTGGTCAGCCTTTACGACTTCGAGAACCGGGAGAAGCTGTTCCCCGCGGTCGACAGCCGCATGAAGTTCTGCCTGCTGACACTGGCCGGCGTCGGGCGTCGGATGGCCGAGCAGGGGGAGGCGGAGTTCGCCTTCTTCGCCCACCAGGTCGAGGATCTGCGCGACCCGGAGCGGCGCTTCACCTTGTCGGCGGCGGATCTCGCCCTCCTCAACCCCAACACGCTCACCTGCCCGGTGTTCCGCACCCGACGCGATGCCGAGATAACCAAGGCCGTGTACCGGCGGGTGCCCGTGCTCATCAGGGAAGGTCCGCCGGAGGAGAACCCGTGGGGCATCTCGTTCCGCCAGGGGCTGTTCAACATGACCAGCGATTCGAATCTGTTCCGCACCCGCGAGGAGCTGGAGCGCGACGGGTGGCGCCTGGAGGGGAACGGCTTTGTGCGGGAGGCTGGTGAGGCCGACGCGGCGACAGGGCAGCGCGAGGCCGCTGACGGAGTCGCGGGCTCGGAGGCGGTGAGCGACGCAGCGGATGACCCGGAGGCGGCCAAGAGCGGTGAGCGGTATCTGCCGTTGTATGAGGCGAAGATGATCCACCATCTCGACCACCGCTGGGCTACCTACGACGGCCTCGATACTCGCGATATGACCATTGGCGAGAAGGGCGACCCCTTCGCGATTGCGCTTCCCCGGTATTGGGTGGCCCAGGCGGAGGCGGATGCGCGGCTCAAGGGACGTTGGGATCGGCGGTGGCTGCTTGGGTGGCGGGACATCTGTCGAAGCACCGACGAGCGGACGGTGATCGCGAGCGTCGTGCCGCGGGTGGGGGTGGGACATACCTTGCCCCTCATGCTTGTCGAGGGGGCGGCACCGCGTGAGAGTTGCTGTTTGATGGCGAACCTGAACTCGTTGGCGCATGACTACGCGGCGAGACAGAAGATGGGCGGCACCCACCTAACCTTTGGCTATCTCAATCAGCTTCCCCTGCTCGCGCCTTCAACCTACGTTGAGCCCGCCCCCTGGTCCCCGAGCGAGACCATCGCCGAATGGATGCTGCCCCGCGTCATAGAGTTGGTTTACACGTCATGGGAGATGCAGCCGTTTGCCCGTGATTGTGGCTACGACGGCCCGCCGTTCGGCTGGGACGAGGGGCGGCGATTCGAGCTGCGTTGCGAGTTGGACGGGGCGTTCTTCCATCTGTACGGGATCGAGCGGGATGACGTGGAGTACATCATGGAGACATTCCTCATCGTCAGGCGAAAGGACGAGGCCAGGTGGGGGGAGTATCGGACGCTACTGACGGTGGTGGAGCACTACCTCAGGATGCAAGCACACACCGCGAGACTAGACTGTGTAGATTAGTTGCTCATTTGGAGGTGGAAGCGGATGCCCAGGATCAGCCTGACTGACTTCGTGGATGTTGTTTCCAAGAGCGGAACGCCGAAAGCCAACAAGGTCGCCCAGATTAAGAATCGCCCGGAGTATGCGCCCGCCGTGGACTTCTACAAGCCGCTTCGGGAGTTCATTGTCGATAATCACAAGAGTGGACTGCCGAAGTTCGCTATCACGTCTGTCCTAGCCTCTATTACCGACCCAAAGAAGCTCAGCAACTACCCCGCAGTTGCCGAGGGCTACCGCAAATGGTGGGGCAACAAAGTGCTCGAGTGGTTTGACCCCGCTGTCGGCAGCTTTGCTGCCCACGGGGTCGACGTAGTCGTCAATCCCGAGCTAGGCCTGTTTGTCAATGGCACGCCCTATGTGATCAAACTCTACTTCAAGGCGGACCCCCTCTCAAAGACACGCGTTGATGTCGTCACTCATATGATGGAGGAGGCTCTTCGCGGGAGCTTCACCGGGGACGAGACTATGGCCGTGTTGGATGTTCGAAGGGCAAAGCTCCTGGCTCCCACAGTGCCAATACCGCGTTTGACCGCCGCGCTCCATGCGGAGCTGGCGTACATTGCAGCGATATGGGAAGAGGTTTGACGGATTGAAGCCCGGAGACCGCCACGCCAACCTCGGCCCTGTGCGAGGGGGCTAGCCGATGAGCAAGTTTCGAGCGGGTGACCACGTGTTTGTTCCGGCTGCCTGTCTTCCGGACAACGTGGAGTCACCGGGCGCAATGTACCGTACGACAGTCTCGGAGACAGTTCGACGCTCGGTCAGGGTGGACATCCCGGGCGAGAGGACATCGGACTGGATTGCGTCATCCAGGGCGCACGAACTAATTGGGATTCTGATCATTCGGATTGGAGACTACGATTCAGACTACGTCTTGCTCGATCCTCTCGCGAAATCCTTGCTTCAGTTCTGCCGGTTGCTGATGACTGATGACTTCGTCTGGCTGCGCGAGATCAGGTCTCTCGCAGAGCTGACAATGGCGTGGCGGGAGAAGGCTCTGGTTAGCAGTCATGTACTGCTCGTCGGACACGGCAATGGCAGCGCCGTACACTTCGCTGTCGATGGTTGGACTGTCGCAGGAGCCATAGCAGCCGCTCTCGATGGTGCCGAGGTTGGCGCTGCGTCGCCAAAGCTGCTCATCTCCCTATGCTGTAGGTCAGGATATCAGGCCCTATCTTCGCCTTTGTGTCAGTACCCCGCTTTTCACTCAGTGATTGCTCCATTTCACAGTGTGCACGGAGCGATTGCGTCGCAGTTCTGTCAGACGTACCTCGCTCAAGAGATGGTTGAGGGTTTGACGACCAAAGTGGCCTTCAATCGGGCGAGTCAAGCTGTTGCGGGCAAGACTATCTTTCGTCTTTGGCAGGGGGGAAAGCTGGTTGCGGGACCCCAGCCGTAGAAGGACTGCCTGGGTGCGTCGGAAATGTGCAAGCGCGCAGGTTCAGCCTTCCGCGACCAGATTGCGGGTCAGGGAGTGACGAATTCACGGAAGCTTGGGGGGGGACTAGGTGACTGCTGAGCCCAACGGCCGACAGAGCGGTCCCGACCAGAGCACGAAGCTCTGTGCCGTCCAGTTCACAGATTCGCGGCAGAAACGGATAGGGCAGAGGCTTCAACTCGTTGGGCCCGGTCCGGCGGCTTTCTTCAGAGACTCCTGCCGACTGATGAGTCGTGACTGCGATCTTACGTCGAAGAGACATCTCGTCGGCCACTTGCTTCGAGAGATTGAGAGCGCTCTTAGGGCCGTTCTCCAGCCGTTCGCCGCCGCCCCCAATGCCGAGGCCCCGGCACAGCAGGACAAGAACTCGAAGGACAATCACGCCCGCGGGATTCGATCAGTCATGGCGGCACTGGGTATCCCCGAAGATGACCCTGCGGCAGTAGCATGGCTTGATCTGGCCGGGCAGAGTTCGGCAACGGCGCTCAATCGGGAAGCTCATAGGGACAATCTCGATTTCCGAAAGGCCGATGCTGAGTTTGCGGAATGGTGGGAGAGAGTGCAGTCGGTTTTCGATGTTGTTCTGAAGAAGTTCGAAGAGAACTACGTTGCTGTCTTCAGCATGCTCGACGACCTTCTGGCAAGCAGCAGGCCCGATATTGACACCCTGAAAAGTCGCGTGCCCGGCAATTACACGGCGCACGAGTACTTCTTCTCGAGACTGGATAGCCCAGCATGGATTGCTCCCTTGGTGGACGGAGGAATGCTCGGCCATCCACCCGATCCGGAGGTGGTGGACGACGGGACCGGGCTTCGTCATCCAGGATGGCCCATTGTCGAGTACCTGGAGAGAATGGCCGCCAGTTATCCGGAAAGCCATCAGGATGTTCTAACTGCCGTTCTCTCAATCCCGGAGACAATCAACGTCCGGGTGCATCACGGCCTACTCCGGGTGGCTCTGAACCTGGCGCCGGTCCTAAGCAAGGCACTGGTCTCAAAGGCAGTTCAGTGGATGGCAGGCCCGTATCGACCGTTATCTGGGCTCGAATACGCGAAACTGGTTCGGCATCTGGCCGCTGGCGGGGCGGAGAGTGAGGCTCTCGACCTTGCCGCAACTCTCTTTGCGGTCTCTGCCGATGCCAATGTCCCCGGGTCGGATGTGGCACCTCTTCATGTCAGTTCGTGGGAGTATGAGAAGAGCCTTGAGCTAGCTCTGCCGTCACTAGCCGAAGCCGCCCCGCGGGTGGCACTGGAGCTTGTGTCCGGCCTGCTTGAGGAAGCGATCACGGCCGGCGAGCGTGCACGAGGAGGGTCTGGGGACGATCATGGTGGCGTCGATCTGTCGCATTTCTGGCGGCCCGCCATCGAGGATCACGATCAGAATCGCGATCGTGACAACCTACCCGGCTTGCTGGTGAAGGCCGCTAGGGATGTGGCTCTCGTGGCTGCATCGAGACGGCCCGAGTCCGTGCCCGGGTTAGTGGCCGCGCTTGAGTCCAGGTCGCGTCATGTGTTTCGACGGATTGCCATTCATCTGCTGCGAGTTCGCTCTCAGGACGCGCCTGATCTCGTCCGAGCGCACCTCCTCGACCGGGCGTTCTTTGATGATTCCTGCGTTCTGCATGAGTACTACCACCTACTGCACGACTGCTTCGGGCTGCTGACACCCGGCGATCAGGCCGTGATTCATGGTTGGATCGATGACGGCCCGGACAAGGATGACTACGCCGCCTGGTTCAAGGAACGGGAGGGGAGTCCCCCGAGCGACGATCAGGTCTCAGACTACTGCGACTTCTGGCGGATCAAGAAACTGATGCCCATATCCGAATCCCTGCCCGAGGAGTGGAAGCAGCGCTTCGACGCACTGGTGGCGAGACTGCGCCTTCCAGAACACCCCGACTTTCCGGTCTACCACGGAACATGGGTTAGTCCGACGAGTCCTCTCACACTGGAGGACATCCGGGCTATGGAGCCCGTCGAACTCGTTGCACACCTCCGAGACTGGGTTCCTCCACAGGAGTGGGATTCACCGACTCCCGAGGGGCTGGGCAGATTGGTGACTGCAGCGGTGGCGGATGACCCGGCCCGATATGTCCCCGTTCTTGACTCACTCACCGGAATCGAGGCCACGTATGTGCGTGGCTTCCTAGAAGGGCTCCGACAGGCCATGGAAACCAAGAAGTCCTTCGAATGGGGGCCGGCACTCGATCTCGCCACGCAGGTGGTCCACTCACCTTGGCCGACCCCCGACCAATCCGGTCCTGTGGATGATAGGGACTCGGATTGGGGCTCGACTCACAAGACTATAGTGGCCGTGATCGAAGCAGGACTGGGGTCGGGAGTATCGGAGATTCCGATCTCCTTCCGCAAGACCGTCTGGACGATCCTGGAGTCGCTGGTCGACGACCCCGATCCCACCCCCGAAGACGAGAGCCGCTATGGCGAGGGTGGCTTTGACGCCGTGACCATGTCCATCAACACGGTCCGCGGCCGCGCGATGCACGCCGTCGTTCGGTATGGACTCTGGGTGATGAGGCACGCGCCGGGGACTCGCGACCAAGAGGGTGAGCCCGAGCCGGATGGAGTGACGGTGCAGGAGATATGGCCTGTTCTCAATCGCCATCTCGACGTCATTCAGGATCCTTCGCTTGGCGTCCGCTCGGTCTATGGTCAGTGGTTCCCGTGGATTCGTCTACTGGGACACGACTGGGCCGTCTTACACGTGGACGAGATCTTCCCACGTGACTCGCAGCATGCGCTCTGGTGGACTGCTGCCTGGATTGGGTATGTGATGCACACCAGACCCTATGACGATGTACTCCCCGTTCTCAGGCCTGTTTACGAACACGCCGTGAAGCTGCTGGGTCCAGACGAGAAGCCCCTCATGTTCGGGGACAGACCTTCCGAACATCTGGGCGAACACCTGGTTACCTACGCCTGGCGAGGAATGATCGCCCTTGAGCCAGTCGAGCCTCTGCTGGAGCAGTACTGGACCAAAGCGGATGTGAATCTCAGACGGCATGTCCTGGGCCACGTCGGGCGAAGCCTCCGGGAGTGGCCCCCAGCTGCTGTCGACCCGGGCATTCCACCGGCCATCAAACGGCTGAAGCTCTTCTGGGCGTTTGTAGTATCCCGCACGGGCCGGCCGGACCAGGACGACGAGGGTAACGAGCTTTCGGCATTCACGTGGTGGTTCGCGTCGGGACAATTCGACGATGACTGGGCATTTGACCAGCTCGACCTGGTGCTCCAGAAGACGAGTCTGTTGAATGGGGCGCACCTGGTTGCCGAGCGCCTGGCAGAAACCGTGGACCGTGAGCCACTCCGGAGCGTCCGAGCCCTGAACAAGCTCGTTCAGAGTGACCGCGAGGGCTGGCGCATCATTGGGTGGAAGGACGAGGCCCGGAAGGTTCTCGAGAAGGCCATGGAGTTGGAGGATACGGAGACGCGGCGCGCCTGCGTTGCTTTGGTGAATCGCCTGATGGCGAAGGGGCACCTGGAGTTCAGGGAGTTACTGTAACCGGAGGACAATCCTCACGGGGGGTGAAGAGACATGATGAGCAGGGGCAGGGACGAAACAGTATCCCGATGACCGGACGGGAGATGAGAGAGCGAGAGCAACGACGCCGGTTGCGCAGTCTCGGGGAATCAACTGCTTCCGCAGCCCATCGAAACCCAAGCATGCACCGTGGGAGGATGTAGAGATGGCCGAAGAGCCCAACGAAGCTGGAACCCTCCAACCCGACCCTGACAACCTGGAGAGCCAAGCCGGGACCGCCAATTCCAGCGACCTGAAGCATATTCACGGAGTGGTTGCGACGCGGAGAACCGCGCACGACACGCTCATGTGGCAGACGCCGGCAGTAGTCTTCGCCGGCGAGGCGTTCTTGTTCACCTTGGCTCTCCAGGCGGATTCAACGCGTGTGGCGCGGATTATCGCTGCAGTGCTGGCGCTCGTCGTGGCTCTGGTAGCGTTGCAGACCTTCGCCAAACACAGGGCAAACGAGCTTACCGACTCGCTTACACTCGAGCGCATCGAACGAGAGCTGCGGTTGGGAATTGGTCAAGACCCAACAAGTGGCTGCCGTGCGGATTCCAGTGTGTTTGCACACAGCGAGCCGAGTAGACGTGCCAAGGCTATCGGCAACTGTGAGTTCGTTCACTGGTATGTACGAGTGCCATCACACCGCCTGTGGGCGTCCGCACTCGTGGTCGTGGCTTTGGCTGCCGTGGCGACGATTGTCATCGCGGCGGCGTTTCCGGACCTTCTGAGTGGCAGTAGCTCCCGGTAGCGTTCAGCGCTGATGGGTATGATTGCCCGTGAGGCAGCTGTCTGCATACTCGTGAAGTGCGCGCAAATAGAGAGAGAACGCGATGCCCGAAGTCCGTGTCGACATAAGGCCTGACATGCTTCGCTGGGCGTGGGAGCGCGCCGGCTACGACCTGGACGGTCTCGCCGGGCGCATTCCTCAGCTTCCCTCCTGGTACCAGGGGGAGAGGCGCCCCACGCTGAAGCAGATCGAGGGCTTTGCCAAGGCTACCCACGCCCCGGTCGGCTACTTGTTCTTGGCCGAGCCACCTATGGAGCGAATCCCGATCCCCGACCTGCGCACAATGGGTGGCGGTCGTATCGAGCAGCCCAGCCCCGACCTTCTTGACACCCTCTACCTGTGTCAGCAGCGTCAAGAATGGTATCGCGACTATGCACGTACGACACGCGAGGCGCCGCTCAGCTTCGTCGGCTCGGTGAGCGTGAAAACCGACGCTGAGACGGCGGCCGCCGACCTGCGCCGGGTCTTGGACTTCGATCTCGACGAACGTCGACGCGCACCTACGTGGACCGACGCTTTGCGCTCCTTCATCGAGCAGGCGGATTCGCTTGGGGTGCTCGTGATGGTCAGCGGCATCGTCGGCAACAACACCCACCGCAAGCTCGACCCGGAGGAGTTCCGGGGCTTCGCGCTGGCGGATGATCTTGCTCCGCTGGTGTTCGTCAACGGTGCGGATACCAAAGCCGCGCAGATGTTCACGCTTGCCCACGAGCTGGCCCATGTGTGGCTGGGCGAGTCCGCTCTCTCCGACGCCGGCCCACTCTCTGCGCCACCTCAAGCCATCGAGGCCTGGTGCAACAGGGTCGCGGCCGAGCTACTGGTACCCTTGGCCGCCCTCCGCGAGTGCTATCGCCCGGATGCCGAGCTCCGTTCGGAGCTAGATCGTCTCGTGCGGGTCTTCAAGGTGAGCACCCTGGTGATGCTTCGCCGCATCTACGACATCGGCGGGCTGAGCCGGGACGAGCTCAAGACTGCATATGACCAGGAGCTCAGTCGTCTGCGTACGATTCCCAGAGGAACGGGCGGCGATTTCTATCTCACGCAGTCCGCGCGGGTGGGCAAACGCTTCGCTCGGGCGCTGATCGCGAGCACGCTCGAGGGTCAGACGCTCCACCGTGATGCGTTTCGCCTGCTGGGCATCTCCAAGCTCGGGACCTTCCGCGACCTCGGGTACACGTTGGGGGTTGTCCAGTGAGCTATCTCCTGGACGCGAACATCTTCATCCAGGCGAAGAATCTCCACTATGGCTTCGACTTCTGTCCGGCGTTCTGGGATTGGCTGATCGAGAACAACGCGGTAGGAAAGGTGTTTTCGATCGAGAAGGTCGGTGATGAGCTCGAGGCTGGTTCCGATGAGTTGGCGGATTGGGCCTCGAAGCGTGGGCCGGCTTTCTTTCTGAAGCCGGATGCGCCGGTGGTGCCCGCCCTAGCGACCGTCAGCTCTTGGGCGACAGGGCAGAGCTTCGACCCGGCTGCCATCAGCACATTCCTGCAGGTGGCCGACTACTACCTGGTGGCGCACGCGCTTGCGCACGGGCATGTGGTGGTGACTCACGAGAAGCCCGACAACTCCACCAAACGGATCAAGATTCCGATTCCGTGTATAGAGCTTGGCATCAAATGCATGACGCCCTACGAGATGTTGCGGTTGGAGAGGGCGAGGTTTGTGCTGGGACGGGAGCCGAATCCGCCGGTCGTGGCCTGAACTGCCTATCCAGGAGGTTGGGGACTGAATGGCAACGTATCGCGACATCCAAGAGGACGTCCGAAGAAGGTACGGACGGGCCATCAAGACCTGCTGGATTGCCCACGTCACGGAGCTCAACGGGCTTGACCTTCGGCCGGCGCCAAACCGCCTGTCGGCTGCCAAACGAGTGAACCCCTGCCCACCGGATGTGCGGCCGCTCATCGAGGATTCCATGCGACGCCTAGGCATGCTATGAGGTCAAGGTCACGCTGCCACAGGGCTAGACGGCAGACGCAGTGGATAGGGATCGTCTAGCTCGAGACCTAGAGCGACTTATCGCGGCCCGTCCGGGACAGGAGAAGCACCAGCTTCTTTCCGGACTCAACGGCCTCGGCTGGACGGGGCTGACGAGCACCGACATCAACAGCGTCCTCTACGAACGTGGCCGCCCCTTCGTCAAGGACGATTCCACGCTTCCCCGCTGGAGCGTGCGGGTTGAGGGCCGGGCCGCCGCGGCTACCCGCCCTCTCGAGACAGGCCCGGTCTGGCGGTTTGACCGCTACCGAGGACCCAAGCCCCGGGCCTGGCAGCAGGAGGCGTTGGATGCCTGGCTGGATGTCGGCCGGCGCGGTGTGGTGGAGGCGGTGACGGGCACAGGCAAGACGGCCGTCGGGATTCTCGCTGCGGCCGACGCTGTGGCGAGAGGAAGGCGCGTGCTTGTGATCGTTCCGGGAGTCGACCTGCTCGATCAGTGGTACGAGAAGCTGAGGAGCGATCTGCCGTCCGTCCGTATCGGTAGATTCGGCGATGGGCGAGAGGGTTCGCTGCATGATCATGAAGTACTCGTGTCCACCGTTCAGTCGGCCTATCTCCATGCCATGCTGCCCGCCGGGTGCGCGGGGCTGCTCATAGCCGACGAAGTCCATCACTACGGTGCGGAGAAGTACTCCCAGGCTCTTGAGGAAGCCTTCGACGAGCGACTGGGGCTCACCGCCACGTATGAGCGTAGCGACAACGGTGTCGCGGAGTTCCTGGCTCCGTACTTCTCTAGCGGGGGCTCAGGCCGAGCGGGCCGTCATGGTGCGGTCGTGGCGGGCTGTGACTACGAACGCGGCCTTGCCGACGGCATACTGGCGCGCTTTCGCGTGGCCCTATTGGGTGTCGGGTTCAGCGGCGGCGAACAGGAGCAGTACGAGGAGCTTGATTCGATGGCGGGTCGTGCCCGCTCGTCTCTCATCAACAGCTACGGCTGCCCGCCGGAGCCCTTCGGGGAATTCATGCGCTGTGTGACTGCTCTCAGTGAAGGCGGCAATGAGGATGGCCGAGTCACCCGACTATCCCGGCGATATCTGAGCGCGTTCACCAAGCGACGGGCCCTGCTGGCCGACTGTACCCGCAAACTCGAGGCACTGCGGATGCTCAAGCCTATCCTCGCACAGACCGAACGGGCCCTGGTGTTCACCGAGACGATAGAGAGCGCCGAGCGGGCGGCGCGTACCATCGGCCAGGGCTCCGTGCCGGCGCTCGCCTACACCAGCCAACTCGACCGACATGAACGCGGGAGCATCCTGGCCGACTTCCGGAGAGGGAAGATCCGAGTCTTGGCCGCCCCTCGCGTGCTGGACGAGGGAGTCGACGTGCCCGAGGCGGGCCTGGGCATCATCTTGGCTGCAAGCCACTCCCGTCGTCAGATGATCCAGAGGATGGGGCGAATCATTCGCCCGAACGCGGACGGTCGGCCGGCCAACTTCATCATCCTCTATGTCAGAGGCACGTCGGAAGACCCCGACGAGGGTGCTCACGGCGCCTTCCTGGAGGAGATCACCGGGGTTGCCGATGAGATGAAGGTGTTCCCTGACGGAACCACGTCCAGAGACCTGGTCAAATGGTTTCTCCAGTAGTAGTCAGGAGGGGATAGCTATGCCGAAAAACGACCAGGGACGCTACACTCCGGTTGATGGCTGTCCTCATGCTTTCGAACGAGTTGCTGGTGACCTGTTACCCGCGCTGATGGCAGAACTCAATGCGGCGTGCTCCCATCCCGTGCTGATGGTCCACTTCGAACAGGCCGGCACCAAGGCCGTCTTGGCCCAACAGGGCCTCAAAGCGGATTTTCCCGGATGCTATCTCCTGCTGGAGGATGGTCACCCAATCTACGTCGGGATCTCCCGCAAGGTGTTCGGTCGACTGTCGGGCCATGTGCGGGCCAAAACCCACAACACCGCTACGCTCGCTTACAGGATGGCGGCGAAACGGACCGGACGCAAACTGAGCCGGGCGCAGGCCATGCAGGACGGCGAATTCCTTCTTCAATTCGGACGCGCACGGACCTATCTCCGTTCGCTATCGTTCGCCTACGTCGAGATTCGCGACCCATACGTCAGACACGTTTTTGAGGCCTACGCAGCCCAGGAGCTTGGCACGGGCGAGTGGAACAGCTTTGAGACACACTAGGTTGGAGGGAGACGCACCGTGGCATTCCAGACGCCGATCACGATAGAGAGAGCGCTTCAGGGGATTACCTCACACGAGTTCGTCCTGCCGGCAATTCAGCGGGAGTTCGTCTGGAAGCCGGAACAGATTTGCGCGTTCTTCGAGAGCCCTGATGCGTCGCTACCCCATCGGTTCGCCCCTCTCTTGGGAGGTTCCCACGACCGATCCTAGCGGATATGTGCGGTCGGTGGGATCTCGCCGTGATGCCACTGCATAAAGGAAAGCCTAAGATGGGCCGAATCTAGTTAGAGACTGCTTAGTTATTCAGATAGGCCAGGGGGTTTCTGGCAGGAAGAGGGCGAAGGGAATGATCGATCTTCTTGGAGAGCCACTGAGGTTCAAGTTGGATGCGACAACCTCTCGGATCATGACCGAGGTCGCTGAGAAGCACGGTCTCTCGGTCGGGTACCTCCGGCGGTATGTCGATGAGGAGGCCAGGCTGAGCCATCTCGGCCGGCGCCACGGGATCTTCGAGAATCTGCGAGAACTCGTGCGCCACGAGAGAGACCGCCGTCTCGCCCGAGCAGGGGACGGCACAGAATGAACCTAACCCAACTCGCCATCAGCAACTTCCGTCCGTACTATGGCGAGACGGTGCTTGACTTCGGCGCTGTTGCGGACCGGCCGGTTTCGCTCATTCACGGTCCGAACGGCTACGGAAAAACCTCGATACTCCTTGCGCTGCAATGGTGCCTCTATGGCCACAACAGGCGCAGGCGCGAGGCCTTTGAGTACTTCAATACCCTCGCCCGCACCGAGGCCGGCTCTCTCATGCAGGTTCGGGCCGAGTTCCAGTCGGGATCCAAGTCGTACACCATCGTCCGTCGCATCCGTGGCAAGAATGGCTGCATAGAGACGGCCCAAGACCTTGACAACGACGAGATCACGTTCTTGGAGGACGGCGAGCGGTACCAGGGTCAGGATCCGGTTGTCATCCAGGAGCGCATCAACGAACTTCTGCCTCAGAATGCCAGCCAATTTGCCTTCTTCGATGGGGAGAAGATCGAGGTCTACTCGGGAGGTGACCCCAGCGAGGCGACACGAGACGCGATTGCGACGGTGCTGGGCCTCCATCTGTTCACCCAGGCGAAGGAGGATGCGGTAAGGCTCACCTACGAGGTCAGTACGGAGCGCCAGCGGCTACTCAGCAGGGAGCAGGAGCACGCAAAGCTCGCCCGTGAGATGGAGGAAGTCGAGCAGGACCTTCGCGAAGCCAGAGCCCAAGTAGAGCAGCGTAAGGACGAACTCAAGGAGATGAAGGCTGTCGAGGCCGACCTTGTACGTCAGCTCGCAGCGCACGAAGAGGCCCGGCAGATACTGCGGGATCTCGAAGAGCTGCGGAAGACCCGGTCCGACCTGGAGACCAAACGTAATGAGCTGAAAGACCAAATGCAGGACGCTTCTGCCCATCTCTATCTGGACATCCTTGCCCCAGTGCTGACTGAGCAGGCACGGAAGATGAGGCTGATGGCTGACGAGCAGCTACGTCGCTCACGGGAGGCCGCGCGCAAGGCCACCGTCCGCGAGCTGGCCGATCGCATTCGAGCCGACGGTCGATGTATATGCGGGCAGGTGCTCGACGACGAGAGCTTCCAAAAACTGTTGATCGCCCTAGGGCTCACCGAGCAGGACCTGGAAACCGACGATCAGCCCGACGGACTCGATACGCAGCGGCTTACTCGAGGACTCGAGAACGCCCTGGCGACGATCCAGGGCAGGGAGGCATTTGCCTCACTGGTCGCCAAGATGAGCATGCTGGAAAACGACCTTGACGAGATAGACACGGTCATCGCGACGAAGGAGACGCTCCTGGCAGGGTTTGACGAGAAGACCATTCAGACTCTGATTGAGGCGATAGCCAATTGCCGAGGAAACCAGGAGCTTCTCTCACGCGAGATCGGAGATCTGGAGGGACGGATCCAGGATCTTGGCTCCTATCGGGAGAGGCTCGAGACGCAGATCCGCCGCCTGGGTGGTCAGATTGCGGGCCTTGAGAAGTTGACAGAAGAGCTCGACGTCCTGAACGCTACCGCCCGGGCTTTTGATGACATCGTCCACGAGACGTCATCAGCTCGTAGGAACGAGATTCAAGATGCAAGCACCAGGTACTTCAAGAGCATCACCAACAAGCTCCACGCGTACGAACGGCTCCTTATCGAAGACGATTTCTCTTTCGCTCTTGAGGACACCCAGGGCTGCCGCCCGCCCATGCAGCTTATCTCGGCCGGTGAGAAGCAGGTGACAGCGCTCTCCTTCATCCTCGGGCTCAACGACTTCTCGCAGCACGAGGCTCCAATCCTCATGGACACTCCCATGGGCAGGCTCGACAAGGAACACCGCAAGAACATCGCGACGGTGCTGCGTGACCTCGGCCGTCAGGTGATTCTCCTGGTGACCGACACCGATACCGAGTTCGGTGTGCGCGAGATTCTCGCTCCCGTCATAGGCGACGAGTTCGAGATAGTCCACGACCAAGCCACGCTGACCTCGACCATCGCGAGGAGGAACTCATGAGCCAGCTCGAACGGCCGTGGGGTGGGGCGGCCAAGATATACACCAAGAAGCGTCGATTGTACGACGAGCTCACCGATCGCAAGAATTCGAAGAAGCTTCCCCGACTGATGGACACGTTCCACGTGGCGGCAGCGCTCGGAATCCGTCTCAACCGAGCAGATCTCCTTGCCGAGGGGCCTCGAGAAGAGCTGATCAACGTGTACACGGTGGACAGCGAAGGGGTGCTTTGGCTTCTGATGTCTTCTCTCTATCCAGACGCTTCGGGCCAAGAACGCTTCGAGAAGCTGGTGGCCCATGCTGAGTATGGGGTCGAGCGGTTGGCCGAGGAGTACCGAACCTTCGGAAGCATTCAGAGTGCGCTTGACCGGCTGCTGTGACCGCACATCCGGCCAGTCAAACCCTCCTCCGCGGGTATCAGGTTGAGGCCATCAACCGTTGGACTGCCGCCGGACGGCGCGGCATCTGGGAGATGGCCACCGGCACTGGGAAGACTCTGACAGCACTGGAAGCTGTGTCCCCGCTGGTGGATACAGGCTGCTTCGTGGTGGTGATTGTGCCCGGTAAGGATCTGGTGGATCAGTGGTCGGCGGCCATCAAGAGGCACAATCGGCGGGCGACCGTTGTACCGTGCAGTTCGGAGTTTCCGTCGTGGCGGCAGCGAATGGCCCGCGTGCTCATGCAGCGCCACCTGAGGCCGGATGAACGGCGCCCCACCTTCTTGGTGGCGACCGCGGCCACGGCCAGTTCCGACGACTTCCGCGGGGTTCTTGCTCCCGTTCGATCCGACGATGTCGTCGTTGTTGGCGACGAAGTGCACCGGCTGGGTGCGTCAAGCTGGCGCCGTGCCATGGACATCAACGCCGGAGCCGGGCGTCTGGGGCTGAGCGCAACACCTCAGAGGAAGTGGGATGAGGCCGGAAACCGGGCCATCGCCCGGTACTTCGGCGACACGGTGTTCTCGTACCCGCTGGAGCAGGCGCTCACGGATGGTTGGCTTTGTCCCTATGAGTACCACGTACTCCCCGTAGGGCTGGAGCCGGATGAGCGAACTGCATACCTGGATCTGACAACCAGAATCTCAAAGCTCGTGGCGACATTGGCCAACATCTACAACCTGCCCCCAGACAGCTTTGGGGAGATCTTTCGTATGGCTGAGGCCGAGGGTAACAACGCGCTCGAGATGCTTCTGTTCGAACGGGCCGATCTGATCAAGGGTGCCGTCGGGAAGCTGGCGGTTGTCGAGCACGTAGCGGCCCTTCCTCAAGTGGACAAGTGCCTTGTCTACTGCAACGAGGAGCCGCAGGTCGACCAGGCTTTGTCGGTGCTGCGGGCCAAACGACGTCGCGCGGTTGGATACACCGCCGGCCGTCTTGAAGGCGCCGACCGTTCGATCATTCTGAGGGAGTTCAGCGATGGAGTGTACGAGTTCGCGGTGGCCATCAGGTGCCTGGACGAGGGCATTGACATTCCAGATTGCAGGCAGGCCGTGATCCTCGCGAGCAGCAAAACCGAGCGCGAATGGATTCAGCGTCGCGGCAGGGTTCTTCGCTTGGCCCCAAGGAAGGAGCGCGCTGTCATCTACGACTGCATCGTTGTGCCCAGCAGACTGGACGAGGATGGCGAGCTGATGGACCGCATCAACGCGGTCGAGGTCGCGATTCTGGAAGGTGAGATAGCACGTGCTCGAGAGTTCGCGGGCGCCTCACTCAACATGCCGGAAACGATAGCGAAGCTCGAAGACCTGAGGTGCAAGGTATTCGAGGCGGCAGGCCTGGGGATGTTCGCTGTTTGAACGTA
>ENA-UOUL01003170-UOUL01003170.1-bioreactor-metagenome-genome-assembly--contig:-NODE-3170-length-17454-cov-37.452955_pt1 | contig 17454 bp, 20 predicted proteins | sample MGYA00249838_ERZ747220 | MGnify/ENA primary metagenome ERZ747220 (study PRJEB28778, sample SAMN05720191) | bioreactor metagenome | isolation source: Anaerobic biogas reactor | place: USA:Washington...
GCTGGTCAGACCATCACCCTCAATGCCAGCGCCGTATTCGAGATCGAGGCCATCCCGGAGATCCTGATCACCAAGCTCACAGACGTAAGCTCTGCCGATATCGGAAATGAAGTGGTATATACCTTCACAATCGAGAACACCGGCAGCAGGACGCTCTACAATGTGAAGGCGGTAGATGACAAGCTGGGGGATCTCGCCCTTCCGAAGACCACGTTGGCTCCAGGTGAGAATATCACGGTGACAAAAAACCACGTAGTGACCATTGAGGACATAGAGGGATAAGCGTGGCTGAGTCAGACGCTATTATCATGGCAATTGGCTTGTTGTTAGGCTTCTGGCTCATGCTTTTTTTGCTGTTCTATATATTCTGGCCCAGACGATGACCACCAGCTTCCAGAAGGCCCTGGCCATCATGGCCAGCGTGGCATCCGTCCTAGCCGGAGTGGTGACGATAGCGAGCTACCTATCTGGCGAGGACGTGACTTTGCCGCCGCCGCTGGTTACGTCTTCATCCGATCGACAGCCCATCATCATCCAAGCCCGGGCAGTATTTCTTGATAATGATAAGATCTATATATTAGACTATGATAATAATTTGATCGAGTGGAACGAATCTTTAGAAGTGGAGGTACTCTGAATGGGGTTAATCGGAAGGCTCCGCGCGGCATGGGCGGCGTTGGTGAGCGATGAACACGATAATGAGTCTCATCGATATGGAATTGTGATCGGCGGTGTCTGCGACCAGCTGGCTGGGCGGAGGTGAAACTCCCATGAATCTTGAAGACATTCCGGGCATTAGAAAGCAGTTCCAAGACCTAGAAGATCGGGAAAGGCAAATATATGAAGATATAAAACACGGGCGGGCAGAAACCAAGGAAAGGCGTAATATCAAATATCCGTATATTGATCCCATCATCGAATATCCGCAACTGACAAGTATTACCAACGAACGAAGAGAACTTGCCCTCAAACTTTTCGATACTGATTTACGGATAGGTTACGACGATTGGGAAGAAGATCCGCAACAAATGCTGGATTGGATAGAGCATTTCCTAAAATATGACTCTCCCTGAATATGTCATCCAAGACATCCTGAAGAAGTTCGGGCCCAAGATCAAAGCCTATCTAGAGGCGGTCGGGTTCTTCGATGTGGAAGGCACCTACGGGCCCATGGACCTCATCCAGCCGGGCCCGATGCAGAAGTATGTACTATCATCCAAGGCCAAGAACAAGGCGGTATGGGAGTTCCTGGAGGGCACGCTGCTCAAGGAGATGGAGCTATCCAGCGCGGAGTTCGCGAGTGCGTATGGCCTGACCGAAGTCTGGAATGTGAGCGACATCGCAGAAAAGTACTTCCGCCCTCGGGTCGGAACCGCGATCAAGCTCATGACATCGACCGACAAGAAGCTCCTTACCAATTTCATATTCTCCAATTCCGGGATGAACGAGCGACCCCTTGCCAGAGCGATTCTGAAACAGCCCAACTTGTCATCGATTGTGGACAATTCGGGTTTCCGGGCGCGGCGGATCATTCGCACCGAACGGCACCGCATGACCTGGGGCAGCTCTCTTGAGTTCGCAAAAGGAGCAGGATCTCAGACTAAAGAATGGGTTACTGTCGGTGATGGCAGGGTCCGGCCCGCTCACCAGAAGCTCAACGGCGAAGTTGTGGGCATAGACGAAACCTTCTCCGATGGAGAGCAATACCCCGGGGAGCATGATATCAACTGCCGTTGTCATCTTGAATACGGGTTTGGGAAGAAGTCTAAAGAGTCTTTTGTAGGCCTCTCTGACGCCCAACTGGGAGAGCTATATGATTGACCTGAAGATAGACACTTCCAAGCTCCGGGCAGAGATTGGCCGCGAGATCGCCCGCCAGGACGGACTCTGCCAGAAGGTGGCGGAGCAGATGCTAATCGAGGGCAAGAATGCGGCACACAAGTTGAGCCTGAAGGACACCAACTTCATGGACGACGGCATAGAGAGAGCAAGCGGCGTGAAACGGCTTGCTCCCTGCATATATGAGATGACGCTGGGGTCAGATGCCGATTACACGTCGCATCAGGAATTTGGTCCGAAGTCTGGAAAAAGAGTTTGGAGGTTCCGGCCTTTCATCCGGCCAGGATCGGCCATCATGCAGGCGAAGGCCCGAGAGTGCATAGACAGAGTTTATGAGGGCTAACCAATTACTACATGGCCTTCTGCATCTGATATATACGATGTGGTGCTTCCCAGTCCGCCGATACTGTATTCCTCGTAATATACCACGGTCCATCGACCAGTGTCGATTGTTCTGGTCGCAAATATAGCTTTGGTTGGCCCATCTCCAATCAGAAGTATTTTGAGCATGTTTGGATTTTCGTCTGCCGGCATGCTCACTTCATCAGAAGGTATCTCTACTTCCGGCGCACTCTCAACGACCGTGCCGTTTCGTATGGTCTTGGTTATGCCCCCATGTAAATCCCAGATATCACCACATCCGATCCCCACTACCAGTATGATCGCTAATAGAATTTTCAGCATACCAAAATAATGAGTTTTCAAGGATAAATAATTATGTCTACGCTCTCCTCAGCATTGGCCGCCTCCCTCCAGAACTCGGACACCATAGGGCCGCTCATTACTGGTGTTATCTCCGGCAGGAACTTCTCACTCCAGGATGAGATGGTGAGCAATTCGCCCTATGCATGCCTGATGGTCGCTGATATGCCTTCGCATGGAGTTCCATATTTGGGCGGCGATAATGACCGTGTCTCTGGCCAGATCGAGGTCCGGGCGGTGTCTGCATCATCCGAAGATGCCGCGAAAGCCCTGATCGAGGCGGTGAAAGCCCATCTCAGATCTCTATCCTCATTACCCTGGGGCGGGGGGCAATTGTCCTTCGGCCTGGTGGGATGGAGCCTGTATTCCGACACAAGCGAAGACCTCCTTCAGTGGATCGAGATTCTTACAATAGATTTCAAGGCGGTGGAATGAATAACGAAAGTTCTCTTATCATCTCAGGCCTATTCGGGCGCGGACATGCGGTTTATCAACCAGCTTATCCATACCCTGGCAGAGCAGCCCAAAGGCATCCAGTTGGGGTACAATTTTACTCAGACGTCCGTGATCGACGTTGGATTATCGATCGCGGCAACCGACTTTCTGAAGACCGATTTCGACTATTTCTTTTCGCTTGACTATGATATCATTTTCAATCCACACAACGATCCGGCCTATCCACCTGGCTACGAGATTAAGCGCTTGGTGGACTCGTGCAAGGAGACTGGCGGCATGGTGGGCGGCCCTTATCTGAAACGAGGGAAAGAAGACCAGCTGTGCGTCGTCCCGCTAAAAGAGGGGAACGTTCTCATAGGGCCTGGCGGCGGTATCACAGAAGTCCGATACCTGCCCACCGGATGCACGATGATTTCCAGAGAGATCCTGCAGAAAGTGGCAGATAGCATTGGTCTGGCGAGGTTCGATTCCAATACTTGGATCTATCCGTTCTTCATGCCGATGGTCCATCCGGATTACGACGGGACACCAATGTATCTCACTCTCGATTTTGCGTTTAGCCAGAGAGTGAGAGACGCTGGATTCAAAGTTTTTTTGGATAGTCGCATCATATTGGGCCACATGGGCACCAAGATGTATGCCGTACAGCGGCAATGACGTTCTAGACTGAGCCACGAAGAAAAGTAGCTACTAGGAGGATAATTGAATGCCGTTAGCAATAACACTTGGAAGAGACGCAAAATTGCGCGTTGCCACGACCGGGACAGCCACAACAGTTGTTCTCGGGGTACAGAGCGTATCAATCGATGCCGGTTGGGAAACCAAGAAGCTCACGCATCTGGAAGACACTTCCAAGACTACCGTGCCGCTTCTGAAGAGTTGGACGGTCACCGGTACTCTCACGGAAGATTTTGCAGACGCTGGTCAGGATATCATTCGGACTGCATACCACAATGGAAGTAACATAGCCTTTATGATCTATCCAGGAACGGCGACCGCCACCACCACAACTTACATGTGTGCGTCGGGGATGGTCACCAAGTATGGACCAAAGTATGATCCGATGAATGAAAACTCCGCGTCTTTCACGATCGAGGAGAATGGTGTAGCGATGACCATGCCGTCATAAGGAGGGCCCGACAATGGCTCTTAGTATAACAGTTGGAAAGGTGGCCGCCCTGAAATTGTGCAGTGGCACGTCCCAAGACCTGACGGACGAAGCCATGAGCGAGGTGGATCTATCAGCAGATCCATCTTCTTATAGGCCTCGCTATACGGTCTATGAGATCACGGATGTGGACAAGCGCAATCTGGACGACGGCACGGTGCCTGTGTTCCAGTACTCCGAAGGCGGCACAGCCGCATACCAAACGCTGACAACCCAAAAAGTTGAGTATCCGGATTGCCGGATCTATCTAGCAACTGCGTTGGGATCGACGGATACGGTGATATGCCACTCCGGAAAATATCTTGCGCCTACGTCGGTCACCGGCGTAAAAAACGTCTCGTTAGATCTCACATGGGACAACGAAAAGGTCATGTTCCTGAGGGACACTGCCAAACGAACCGTCCTCAAGCAAAAGGAGTGGACGGCGTCAGCCGAAACCGTGATGGTCAAGACATGCGCGACTCTGACAACTGACATAACCGGAGATAACAACGATATCGTCTATACCCACACAGATGGAGGTACGGCGGGAAACGACATATCGATAGAATATGACACGCCCGGTGCGGGCGCGTTGGCGATCGCTGTTTCCGGAAATGATATAGTTGTGACACCGAACACTGCCACAACTGCCGCTCAGTTGGTGGAGGCTATCAACACCAATGGCCAATGCCAGGATCTAAAAGTCAGGGCAGAGCTGAAATCGGGCGATACCGGCGCGGGGACACTCGTGGTGATGGCACACACACATCTATCGGGCGGCTTGGAGCCAACCGACTGGACTGACGTGAACGGATCTGGCGGAGACGAAACTGCCGTTGCCATCTTCTATTCAGACGAAGACAGCGACATACGATGGGTGGATTATTGTTTCATTCCGCGATCATCTATCAACGTTGCCGGGGATGGGATCAGCGGTGTTAATCTGACCTTCGAATCTCGTGGTGGCAAAAACTGCGGCCCCTTTCTGAGAAAACAATAGCTACATTTTTATAGATAGCTATCTGGTGGCCAAAACCTAGGCTGTGCACCCTAAAAACCGTCCTCCTGAGCGGCTGGTTTTGGCCTATTTCTATCAGGATCATTACAGGAGATGAATAAATATGGCAACTAAGAAAGGATTATCGTCAGTAACAATAATTTTGGATAGACCAAGAACCCTGAGATGGCCGAACGGCATAACCCGAGAGTTCGAAGAATGGGCTCTATCGTACATGGGCCTGCCCAAGACTGGTGTGGGACGGTCAGAGGACCGTAATATTGTGATTGGTGCCGAAGGCATAATCATGCAGGGACTCACAAATGCGACCCTCCAGACATATGCTCTCTTCTATGCCCTGAAGCACGAAGACCCCGAGCTCACCGTCGAGGCAGTGGACGAGATGATCAGCGCCTACAAGGAAGCCGGGAAAGATTATGATGAGCTTCTGATAGCCATCCAGCGGTCTTACCTCCTGAGCAATCACCCTTCTTCTCTTGCCTCTCAAGAAGAGAGGTGGAAGAGCTTCAAAGTAATGAGGGGGATGGAGCAGAAGATCCAGGAGAAGAGGGAGAAAGCGAGCAACAAGAAGGTAGCGGCAGCTATAACCCGACTGGAGAAGCAACTTCAAGAGATCGATTCTGGCGAAGCACCGCCCGCCTCGGATACTCCCTCGGCCTAAGTCCTAAAGAACTTTGGACAGAATACACTTACAATGAACTGATCGCCAGGCTGCACTTTTACCGGGAACGCCGGGACGAAGAAATTTATCTGTCTAAAGTTTCGGCGTTCCATAACCTGGTAGCTATGTCGCATTTGCACGGTGAAGGTAAGAAAGGGTTCAACGACATTTTCCCGGCCGTGCCACTAGCACCGCCAAAAAAGAAATGCACAACAGAAGAACTCAAAGCCGAATTTGAGAAGCACAAGATGAAAATGGGGTGATCTTTATACCAGCATTCGAAATTACTGGAATTTACAATGGCTCTGCGGTAGAAGCGGGCATTCGTGCAAACATTCAGTATCTCCAGCAACAGCTTAACTCTCTCAAGGCCCCCAAGATCGCCCCTCAAATGGACATGTCCGGCTTCCAAATGGACATGTCCGGCTTCTTCAGCCAGATGGACAAGGCTGCAGGGCAGGCCACCCAAAGCCGGATGAGCAAGCTGTTCTCGGGCGTGAATTTTGGCAGCATCGGCAGGCAAGCAGGTAGCCAGTATGCTACATCATTCATGGCCGGCCTGGGGCCTATTGGCGGCGCGGCATCTGATCTAGCTATGGCCATCGGGCCGATCGGTCTGGCTGCGGGGGTAGCTGCTGCAGGGATAGCTCTCATCGGGGCCAAATCGGTCCAAGCCGCTGCAGCCTGGGAAAGCATGGCGACGTCCATAGGCCGCACAACAGGCCTGGAAGGCCGGAACCTCCGAAACTTCATGGATGACCTCCAGGATCTCAGGATGGAGATGGGGATCACTGGCCAGGCAGCATCTGATATGGCTATTCAGGCCGGTTCAATCGGAGTCGGCCAGATGAAGTTCCAGTCAGGTGACATGGTAGGATATGCCAAAGAACTGGCAGATTTTGTCAAAGCCACTGCCATGCTTCAGGGTGCGTGGGAAGGCATGTCCGCCGAAGCCACAAGCGCAGGCATCGGCAAAATGGGATCTGTGACCATAGGGGCCTGGAACGCTCAGAGAAGGGCAATGGGTGAGCAGGAGCTTTCGTGGTCGGATTATGCCGAATCGGTAGGCGGAAAGGTGGACTCCCTAGCCAACACCATGGGCAGCTCCGAGGAGGAGATCGTCACCGCCATGAGGAATGCTTCCAGCGCGGTAGCTTCTTATGCGCCCACGGAAGAGACTTATGGCAAGTGGCTGGCTCTCTCATCTTTCCTGATCGACACCGGCGCATCTGCAGGAGAGGCCGGAACTCAGATCGAGAGGATGGCCAAAGGCGCAAAACAGCACGGCGCGGAGCTTGGTGCTATCCTGGGCATGGACAAACCACAGTTCCAGGCGGCCCTGAAAGAAGATTTTGTAGGCACCTTCCAGTCTATTGCCGAAGAGCTAGCCAGCATGCCCGAGGGCGATAGGCCCGACATGATCAAGCTCCTCGGCATAGAGGGCTCCGGGGCTATGGACAAGATGATAGCCGATATCAAAAGCGGCGTCGGTAAGCTCAACAAGGCTATCAAGCTCGATCCGTCCAACATCTCAGAAGGCTTTGAGAAGGTTGCGGACGACGCCAATACCGCCTTCGCTAGGATCGGTCAGGCTGCCCAAGTCAGCTTCGAGCAAATGGGCGGGGTTATCCTGCCCATAGTGACCGACATCGCCAACGCTGTAGCCGATGCCTGGCAGGGAATGAACGTGGCCGGTTCCGAGCTGTGGAAGGCCGGGGCGGGCATAGTGGAGAACCTGTCCAAGGGCAACCTCGGGGATTTTGCCCTCAACGGCGAGTGGTATAACGTCTCTCTCTCGGGTATCCGCAAAAAAACGGCTGAAGAAATAGCAGCCGGAGCAAAGGAAGGCGCGGATGGGGCATCTGTCGAGGTAGCCGAATCTCTTGCATCCGGCGTATCGGCAGAGATGCAGAAAAAGATGGAGGAGTTCGCCGCTGGTCAGGATACTTACATCAAGGCCCACCAGGGCGGTATGACCGTAATAGGGACTGGAAAAGAGGCAAAAATAATCGGTGGAGACGACGACTTCGAGAAGACCTACAAGGAGTCTTGGAACCGGACCCTAACCACCTTCCCAGACACATATTCAATGAAGAAGATGGTCAAGACCACCGGCCAATCTTCTGGATACATGGCTCTGCTGGATGAGGCGGGCGAAGAGATTAGGCGCATAGCGTTTGGTGCCAAATACGGCTATTCAGATTCCGCTGAGGCAGAACGCGAGATGGAGGAGATGGTCAAGCCGGTCATACTCGATATGCCGAAATATCTCAAATCGGTATCGTCCGAGATGAGCGGTGTTCTGGAAGACATTGTAGAAGATGGCGTTGTTACTCCGCTGTCCGAAAAGCCTCTTCTGGAAGGGTATCTTGAGACTCTAAAAGATCTTGAGAAAGAGTATAAGGTTGAGTTCGCTGCATCCGGATTAGACAAGCTCCTCTCACAGATCGAGGACACGCTGGCCGGAAAGAAGATAGAGATCGAGGTCCAGGCCAAGACCATCTGGGAGGACTGGTCTTCTGCAGCCTACCGCGAGAAGTTCCTGGCCGACAATCCACAGCTGTCGGCACTCATAAACCCCTCACAGGGTGATGAATGGAGCGATGCTATAGGCCGGATGGCCGAGGACGCCGAAAATGGTGATCAGGTAGCTAAAGCAGCCCTGCAAGACTGGCAGATAGCCGTCCAGGGGTTTGCAGACGGCACCATATCGAGCATGGGGTATGCGTCAGAAGCTCTGTACGACCTGATCATGCTCTATCCACAGCTGGGGAAGTCTGGGTCTTGGCTCAGGTCGTTCATGGACGACTACAAGAACCAGGTGATGACCGGCCTCCCCGAGACCGAACAGGGAACCTATTTCCCGTACACCTATTCTATCTGGAATCCCGAGTCCAACAAGGGCTCTATGTGGGGGACCCCTTCTTATGAGGACATCACCGTTGACCAGATAGAATCTCTTGACCAGATAGAATCGCCCGTCACCGTGAACGAGATGGGCGCAATGGCCGGTGCCGTGATGGGCGCTAAACTGGCTACTGACACTCTGTCAGGCAAAGCCACCCAAATGCAGCCCGACCTGACCACAACCGCCACAGAATCCCAGAACGCCACATCTCACCTGACCGGCATAGAATCCCACACCAGCTCTATGGTAGGGCTGCTGTCATCTATCGATGGCAAGATAGGTGCTCTGGCAGGGTCCAAGAGCGCCAGCAATCTTCCGTCAGTATCTGACTTTGTGAGATCCGGGAGCATTAGCAATAGCAGCAGCACCGGGCTGGGGTCGATTGCGGGCAAAATCAAAGGCGGTGGCATAAAGGGGCTGTTTTCCGCAGCCAATGCCGCCTACCAGGACGGCGGAGTTCCTGCTCAGTCCGGTATGGCGTGGCTGGACAAGGGTGATGTGGTCATTGGCCCGAACTCATCCATCGCCAGCAAAGGCAACCTGCCAGCAGCGGCAGATACGGCATCCGCCAGCCTTAATAGACTCGCTGGCGCGGCAGACAAATCGAGCGCCGCCTACCAGACTACCTGGCGCTGGTTCGAAGATTATGCTTACGAAATCACTGCGCCCGCCTCATACAAGTGGTCCAAGTACCCGGCGGAGCCAGATGTAAATGTTACAGGCAATGTTCCTGTGGCATGGCTGTCCGAGGGTCAGCCCACCGGCATGGATTACATCGATGCCGAACTGCAGGAGGTCATCACAAGATCGATAGGCAACAGCCTGGTCAAACCGTGGTTCGCCCGAGGCTATGAGGCTCAGCCGGATTGGTGGACGGAAGCAGCAACGTCCCTGAGCCCGAAATATGCCGACGAATGGAGCGCACCAAAAGGTGGTGAAGTAGCCAAACCATCGTCCGGTCAATCGGCAGTCGTCGAGACGGCAGCCAGGCAGCAGGGTCTTACCATCGCTGACGTCTGGAATTCGATATACGGAGAATCGTTCACGGAAGGTTGCATTGCCGCCAATGCACCGGACAAGAGCCTGATATATACACCATCGGCTGGGGCTATCGCAGAAGCAGGCAGGACGTGGGGGAAAGAATCGACCGAAGCCTGGTCGTACCTGTACGGCGAAGCATTCACCGAAGGCTGCATAAGCACGGCCCCTCCTGACAAGCTGCTCCATTTCACGCCGTCTGCAAAACTACTGGAAGAGATGGCTCGTGCTCAGGGCGCTTGGGGAAGTCAGCTGGTGGGCAGCGTGGGCGATGGTTCTGCTGCTTCACCGGATGGGCTCGCCCAGAGCATAGACGACAACACCGAAAGCCTGCAGGCCATTTTCCCGGTATTGCGTATTCTGAACTCCAATGCCGCAAAAGGGAGTTCTGAGCTGGCTGCGAACACTCAGGCCATGAAGGGCTTAGGCCAAGATTCCGTTATATCCCAGCTTGGCGGAGCCGCCAATGCAAAGACCGGCAGCGCGATGGCCTGGGGCACAGGTACACCAAATGTAAGCGACGCCCTGACTACAGCCTCGGTGTGGTCTGCCATTTATGACGACTCTGGAACCTGTATAGCCTACGTGAAACCTGATCCAAGCCTGAACTTTACGCCCGGCAAAGAATACCTGCCAGGGGGCAAATGGTATCACGGCAACCAGACAGTTGGCAGGACCATAGGCCAAAGCTATGGCGACCAGGCCCTCCAGGAGATGTACAACTACTCGGAGGGATCGGATGCCTCTGATGCTATCCAGGAGGCGTCTGCAGCTGCATCGAAGAACTCCGCCCAGACAAACAACCTGCTGGCCGGGCTCAACACGAGAACCGACAAATCGAATGCAACTGCCTCTAAATCTGACACGACCCTCGACAAGATCGAGGCCAACACGGGGTATACCGTTGCCGGTATCATGGCGATGAGCTGGGGTGGTGGGGCATATGGCAGTTATGGCAGTGGCGGCAGCGGATCAAGCATAATTGGTCTGGCAAACCGGGGTGGCGGGACATACTGGGGCGGAACTTCCATATCCGGCGGTGGTAGCTGGATAGCTGCCAGCCCGGGTCCGGCGTCAGGCTCTTCAACTGCTGCCTGGATGAATGCCGGAGCTCGAGCAGTAGGCGGGTCCGGGGCCATCCAGTGGGCGGAAGGCGGCATAACTGATCATCCAGTGTTCGGCGTTTTCGGCGAAGCTGGTCGGGAGGCCTTTGTGCCGATCTCAGATCGTGCTGCCGGTCTCCGGATTCTTCCTCGAGTAATGAGAGAGCTTGGGGTGGCAGCATTCGCAGACGGTGGCATAGTCCAGAGTCAGTCTATCACCGGATCTGGGGCGGTCAGCAGTACGCTGGGTCAGACAATCGTAAACGGCGTAGCCACCAGCCAGTATGCGACACATAGTGGCGGAGAGCCAACGGTAGCCATGGGCGACATTCATCTGACGATACAAGGTGACGTAGGCCGCACCCAAATCAGGGATATGATCGCACAGCTTCGGCAAGAGTGGAAAGAGGAACGAAATGCCCTGGTGAGGACGTTGAAACAAGCACGGACCGGAGGGCACTACTGATGGCAGACGCAACCGCAAAAATCCAGAACCCCGGATCGGACTCGTGGGACCCTATACCTATATTATCTGGCACGGTCTCGCGGGTGATCGACCCAGCAACACCTAGCGAAGCAACTCTGAAGGTTCCGGGAGACTTTCCCGTTCGGATGGGAGCGGGCTTGGCCATATATCGGGCCGACGGGTGCGTTTTTCGAGGATACATAGCTCGGCTGGTGGAGAACCGGACCGAAGATATATGGAAGCTGACTCTCGAGGGCGAAGAGGATATGCTCAACTGGAGGGTATGTCCGAACCTTATTTACAAGCATGCTGACCATTGTTTCATCCATCCATTCTCGGATGACGCACCCTCTGCTACCCCAGACACCTACGGAGTAGCCAACAACGAAGGCCTTATATGGGCAGCAAATTCGCTCATCCCCCCGCGCGCATGGGTCGAAGACCCTCTTAACCCGGGTGATCATATATGGTATCTAGACGAAGGCGGAACCCGGAGCTGTCTCTATGACAAGCCAGTTTATGCGAACGGCACGGCTCTGACAGAGCGAACCAGCAAAGCTACGCTCGTGTCCAATCCGGGCTCATATTTCTACGAAGACAACAAGCTCTGGATCCATCTGGCAGACGGATTTGTGGAAGACTATTATGCCAGGATTTATGTCGAGAATGCGTTTGATACCAATATTAGAGCGGGCTCGATAGATCATCCTGAGATCGAGCTGTCAGGAGATTTCATCATTGATACCGAGAAGCTGGTCGGTGAAACGCTACTCACGTTTGCCGTGGGGCATGGCAGGTATCCGATCTGGAGATATGAATCGGAGTACACATATCTGGATGTGCTGTCGACCAATGGGAAGGGCCAGACGACCGGGCTGTTCGATATCAGAAACTCTGATATCATCGAGCGAGAAATATCGTATGGCGACGACATGGAAGTTACTGCTGTCGTTGGGCTCGGAGCGGGATCAGCAGGTACATCCCGACAGATCTATACCAAACAGGACCTGTGGCTGAAAAGGGGACGTCACTTTTTTTCCACTCTGGATATCACTGATGGGTTTGTCGATAGCGGCGGAACCATGCAGCATTTCGTTGATGAGGAGTATGCCGTTCGTCGAAACTCCAAAGCCCGGAACATCACCACGGCATTGGATCATTATGCCGCACCGCGGAACTGGGTCAGACTATGGGACTTCTCACCAGAGATCGTCCAGGTCCATGCAATTGATATGGATATAGAGGGTGGTCAGTTCGTAGATACTTATGAGTTCGGTGCAAGAAAACCGTGGGCTAGAGAAGCATTACTCTCGTTTGACCGGCTTAACTCAGCATGGTCACAGAACTACATCGAAGATCTCGACACCAAATCGGGATCTGGCCCCACCACGATGCTGGATGATGCTCATGGATCGTGTAGTGGCTATGGTCTGACCGTTAATTTTCCGTCCACGCTCACGGGCGCCGACTATAATCATCGCGTTCTGCTGAGCCTGTCATTCACACAAGCCGAAGGTCAGGCGGTGACACCACAAAAGGCGATGCTCATCGTCTACGTGGGTGCCGTCACCAAAAAAAATCTGTGGATCACAGATTGGCAATTATTTTCGGCAGTAAATGACATCGATATCACAGAATATATGTCGTATGACTCGGACGTTGTTATCTCGGTTTTCATAAGGAAATACGGCGAATGGGAAGGAGTGCATTCGGATTGCACCGGCCATCCCCAGTGCATAGTCCACGCCAATTGCCGGATAGTTAGGCGGCACCGATTGCCCGCCGATGTACTATAAGGAGGCTTTGTGACACGATATTTCAAGATAGCTAATACCGATTTATCGCCTATGTTTGTGGTCGGCACCATGAAACCGGTTGCCGATATTGATACCTATTCGCACAAATTTTCGGATAGCAGGTATCGGACGCACGTAAAGTTTGCTGGTCAGGAGCCGCTGATCTACCAGTTCACCCTGGCGGGCGATGACCGGACGGCTATGAACTCCGCGATCAAGGCAATAAAACAAGCATCCGAAGGTGATTATTTCTGGCCCGTGCTGGATGACAGATATGCGTTAGTTGCCATAGCCAATGCATATGGTATTGAGGACATACCGGCGATGGTGGACGGCGCGGAAGACTATTTTTACCAGGCGGATGCTGAGGTATATTGTCTTGATCCGTTCTTTTATTCTGCCGACTTTACGTCTTTCGATTCGTACACGATTGGCGACTTCTCGGACGTCGAGAACAATGGTGATCTGGCGACCGCGCCGATAGTCGTCTATGTGAGTTGCCTCTGGGACGGGTCAAACCTCATCACCAGCCCGAACTATTCTCTGTACGAGTCAGACCACACTACTGCCATAGGGTCTATTTGTTTTGTCGATGCCATGCACACCGACGAAAGCATCAAATTCGAGCCGTGGAGAAACAAAATATCTCAAAGATATGTAGATCTCATGACAGACAGCACCAAAACACAACGAGATATTTCTGATTATGACGGCACCCCCACATATGGTAAAGGCTACACGAAGCTCACAAACGAGTGGATAGCGTACACTTTCCAGAGCGACTACCCGCTCAACCAGCCGCCCAAACTTCATGCCCGGATGAATACAGTGGGCGGCGACGCCCTGATATGGTATCAGACCGAAGAGCTGGATGACTGGAAGGCCGGGCCGGCCATTCTGAATGACATCGAGACGGATTACTATTTCGATGGTGCGACCGGGTCAAAAGATTTCACGATTGTGTTCCAAAGCAATTCGGTGGGTGTTAGCCTCTATATATATGGCATCGATCTCACTCTGAGCAGATGGGTGCCGGACGACGACATACCCGTAATCGAGCCCGGTTATTCCGGATCTTGGACTATAGAAGTCGCGACGGGCACTGCACTGCATATGGCGGGCCGGTATCATGATCTTTATGTGAGGAGCTGATGAGACACATATTATTTTTTCGTTCTGTTGTTGCTGTCGACTATCGCCGGAGGATCTGAAATGGCAACATTGACAATCTATCCCGTTGAGAATGGTTCGCTTGCCGAAAATTCGCCCAACACCGGTACGGCATGGGCTGCGGTGGACGATGCGGCAGGCGCGCCGGATGATGATACCACTTATCTTGCCGGGAGCAGATCGTCTACCTACAGGTACAATCTCTTCCCGATCCGGAAAAGGGGCATGGGCACAACCATCTCAAATGTCACGATATACTGGCGCGCTCGCTATCAGAATATCAGCTCTAAAGCCAGGACAATTGTGAAAGTTGGCGGAACGGCCTATTATGGAAGCGAGCAGACTGTTGCCAGCAGCTATACGAACTACACTACCTCATACAACACATCTCCCGAGGCTGGAAACCCGGCGTGGACTTGGGATAAGATCGCTGCAATGGAGTTTGGCATAGGCATTTACAATACGTCCGTCCGGGTCACGCAATGTTATATCGTAGTGACTTACACCCCCGGAGATACCACAATATCGACAAACACAACCACAAATGCTCAATATGTGATCGATAACGGCAGCACTCTCACCGTGAACGCCACCCTGTCACGAGGCAAATATCTGAAAACCGCGATGGTCTACGCTCCAAGCGGTGGGGCGACCATCACCGGATCGGGCACTATCCAGGGAGATCGGGATGTTGATACTTCTGAGGAGTCGCTGATCCTGATGAGCGGTACTGGAAACGTCGTGAAAGGCATTAGCAACACGTCGCGGCTGAAGTTATCAGAAAACCTGCATAGCGGGATTGTGTTCCTTGCTCCCAAGAACTGTTATGTCCAATGGGTTGATGTCGAGGACATGTATTCATCTGCCACCGATCCTGTCCAGAAAGTTGGGGTAGGCATCCTTTTCTGGGGCTATGGTGGGCTCGGATCGAGCTATACCGGAAACTACGTGACCTATTGCTCCGTGAAGCGTTCCGGGCTGCATGGTATCCAGTTCTGTGACTGCGACGGGGGGGAGATATCTTACTGCGAAATAGATGGGGTGTTCGCCAACTTCGGACTCTCCGGTTTTGGGTATGGTGATACCCCAACCGGCATCAATATCCACCATAACACCATCAGGAACACCAGGGCGGAATGGCTCAATCTCCAAAACATGAACGGTACTCTGAAGATCGAGGATAATACTGCATACAGTACTAGGGCCGATTATGGCTATTGTGTCTATATCTGCGCGGCCACAAATGGCAGCATTGCCCGGAATGTGGGGTACTACAGCTATAGCGAGGGCATCACACTAGACGCGTGCTCTGGTTTCACGGTGGAAGAGAACGAGCTATACGACTGCGCCCGAGGAGGCGATCATCATGCTGCGATCAAGCTACAGGGATCGGACGATGGAGATACCGAGAACAATACCGTCCGGCTCAATGCCATCGTAGACCGCAGACACTATATGCTATGGGGCATAAAAGAAGTTGACAGCGGCACGGGCGTCGCCAAAAACAACACCATCGAGGACAACACGATATACGCACCGTCTGCCGTGTTACCAGTGAGCATCATCCCAGGGAACGGGTCTACCCAAGCCCGGAACTATTGATCGAGGTGGGCATCAGGGGGCGACCTCCTCGACCCGCCGGGCAATTAGCGCGCTCTTTGTGGCACACCCCTGGCGTACATTGTGGTACCAGAGTTCTCCTCCCCGCGATTCTAGGGGGGAACTGTAATCACCGGCGTTCGTGCCATATTCATATGTCGATGGCACCCAGTCCTGTCCCACTAAGAATGCCATGAATGCCTTCGATCTGTCGGACTCCAGATACTCCTCAGCAGAGCATCCATACGGGAGAATACCTCTGATTTCGGGGCTGTCCATATATTCGATGTTGCCCCGATGGGAGGGGCAAACGAAGTTCCATCCTTCGCCACGATTGTATGCCCGGAGGCTGTATTCACACCCACACGGGGTTCGATATATGTGGTCCGGCTCGGACCACGGACCCGCGCGGATGCTTGCATGCAGTTTCATTTTTATGGTATCTCCACCAGGAGATACCTTCTGGATCTGGCTTTCTGGAGGGGTCATCTATGCCACCTCCTCGACCAGCATGGCCTTCAGGTCGCCCTCGTGGATGCTCCTGAGCAGTCCATCTTCTTCGCCTTCCCAGTCGCCAGCGAGGGCGACTATGCACTCATCAACAGTCATGTCGAGCTTGCTGGCGTATTTCTCAAACAAGCTCATCAGGCCCTCAAGAAAAAAGAGGGCTATTGGCGGCAAAGAGCAGGAAGCTCTGAACCTCGCACGGGCGGATGCCAACTGATAGCATTTCGGCGGCTATATCGAAATCGGATGGATCGCTCGATGGGGGGACGGCGATCTGGAAGTCCGCTGTCGAAGCCGGATAGTGGCTTGCATACTCATGGCACAGAGAGAGCCATAGATGCCAGTCCATTATTTCGCCTCCTCTCGGACCGCCGCGATGTATGCCGCCAACAGGGCTTCGGCGGCGTAATCGGCTTCTATCGACGCCATACAATATTCATGACATTGCTCATAGTAGTATCCCTCATATCCAGGGGCGACTTTTCCTATTTCTCCACAGTGTGATTTTTCGTTGTCCGCGGTCTGCTTGAATACTTTCCAAGTCCATCCCCGCCTTTCACATGCCCGCTGGATGCTGTTCTGGATAAGGGCCTGGCCTAAATCACACGTTGGGATGGTCTGCAGTTGGCCGCACCATTCTGATATATCAAATTCGGTATCTGCATCCACTCCCTTCAGCTCCTCCAGGAGCGCGGCCAGGGCCATGCGTCCTCCTGAGCAGTCTTTCTTTTCTTGATTGCATCATATCGATCCCAGATATCTACCAAAGGCAAAGCGACCCCATCTCTCCACCGGATGAGATCTCCTATTATTGGTGTCTGAGCTACACGGAGCATTTCCGCTTGAATTTTATCACCGGGCCGATACCCGGCCTTAAGCGCCGCGTGGCGTTCTTTTTGTTGGATCGGCCACGCGAAAAATTTTTTCTCTGCCTTCATCTCAGGCCACCTCCTCGATCTTCTCATCAAACATTTCTTTTTCCCACGCCGTGGTTGCTTCTTCGATGTTCCCCGATCTCATGTTTTTGCGATAGATCGCGTC
>ENA-UOUL01003177-UOUL01003177.1-bioreactor-metagenome-genome-assembly--contig:-NODE-3177-length-17415-cov-3.215653_pt1 | contig 17415 bp, 14 predicted proteins | sample MGYA00249838_ERZ747220 | MGnify/ENA primary metagenome ERZ747220 (study PRJEB28778, sample SAMN05720191) | bioreactor metagenome | isolation source: Anaerobic biogas reactor | place: USA:Washington...
CGAGGATGGACGTCGCAACGATGATCAGGAAGATGTTCGAGATGGTGACGACGTTCGCCGGCGGTGTCTGGCCCGCGACCAGCCTGTGGATGCCGGTGAAATCGACATACCACGTCACCACGTCGAAGGGGCGCTGATACGGGATGAATCGACCCGAGAAGACGAAATACAGCGCTCCGAAGAACTCCAGGAAGAAGGAGACGCCGATCGCCGTGATGAGTGCGGCGATGCGCGGGGCGTCGCGCAGCGGTTTGTAGGCGACCCGCTCGATGGTGACAGCCAGGGCCACGCAGACCAGGATGCAGACCAACATGATGGTCAACATGCCGATGACCAGGGACAGCCCGGCCGGAAAGCCCGGGAAGGCGATCGATGGCCAGATGTGCATCTGGAAGCGCGCCACCAGGTAATAGCTGACAAATGCGCCGACCATGAACACGTCGCCGTGGGCGAAGTTAATGAGCTTCACGATGCCGTAGACCATGGTGTAGCCCAGGGCGATCATGGCATAGACAAAGCCCAACTGCAGACCGCTTAGGATGATTTGTATGAAGAGGCTGGGGGTCTTGATCGCGTTGGGGACGAGAAGAGCCAATACGCCCACCGCCAGCGCAACAAGAAAAGCCTTACCGATCCATGCCAGGCGGCTGCCGGGTCTGCGCGCGGCATAAGAAGATTGCTTGGAGACCGAAGCCTGTTGCATCCGCGCTTACCTCCGTATCGTGGGTTGCCAGACAAGTGGAGGGCGGGTTCAAGCGCCCTCCACTTGGGTGTGGTGATGGACTCGCGGGCTCAGCGGCTTGGGGGTCGGTCAGCCCTGTGAGCCTCGTCGATTAGGGATTCACGACCGAGTGGAACTTCACGCCATCCGTAGTGACCTGCAGGATGGTGGCGGCCTTCACCGGGTTGTGCTGCGCATCGTAGGTGGTCTTGCCGGACACACCCTGGTATTCGATGGCGGCCATCGCGTCCTTGACCTTGGTGGCGTCGTCGACGCCGGCCTTGTCGATGGAGTTCAGCAGGATCATGGTGGCGTCGTACGCCAGGGCGGCCAGCGCGTCAGGCGTGGCGTTGTACTTCGCCTTGAAGCCGTTCACGAAGTTCTGGACCTCGGGGCGCGGATCTTCGGGCGAGTAGTGGTTGGTGAAGAAGCCACCATTCGCAGCCACCAGGTCCAGGTCCGAGGAGTCCCAGCCATCGCCGCCCATGAACGGGACGTTGATGCCCTTGTCCTTGGCCTGCTTGGTGACCAGGTTGACTGCCTGGTAGTAGTCCGGCAGGTAGACCAATTCCGGCTGCGCCTCCGCGACTTTGGCCAGGATGGCCGAGAAGTCGGTGTCGGTCTTGCCGTTGTAGCTTTCCTTGCCCACGACCGTCCCGCCGCCCTTGACGAAGGCTGCCTCAAAGAACTCGGCCAGGCCCTTCACATAGTCGTTGGACTGATCGAGCAGGATGAAGGCCTTCTTCGCCCCGAGGTTGTTGAGTGCGAAGTTGGCGCCGACCGTGCCCTGGAACGGGTCGATGAAGCAGGCGCGGAAGATGTAATCCTTGGTCTTCCCATCCTTGTCAACTGTTACGGATGGGTTGGTAGAGGTGGGGCTGATCTGCAGCACCTTCTTAGCATTCGCGATCTCGGAGACCGGGATCGAGGCGGACGAGCAGACCTCACCGACGATGTAGTGCACCTTGTCCTGGTCGATGACCTTGTTCGCCGCGTTCACGGCCGGGTCAGGGCTGCACTGGCTGTCTTCGACAATCGCCTTGATGGTCTTGCCACCAAGTACCCCACCGTTGTGAGCTTTCGAATACTCTTCGATGGCAAGCAGGGCGCCATCGCGGGTCATCTGGCCGAAGGTCGGCTGGCTGCCGCTCAGGGGAGCCAGTACCGCGACCTTGATCTCGCTCGATGCTGCGGGTGCGGCTGCACCACAGGCAGACAGCACCATGGCGAGCAACAAAAGGACACTGACGACTTTGAGACTGCGCATGGAATTTTCTCCTCCTGGGAAAGATGGAAATGTTTACCGGATGGAAGTTCGTTATCTACACGCGCCGAGCAGTCGATGTATCGTCAATGTCGACGACTACATGGATGTGAGATGGGTTGCTCGGCTGCGACCACCTCCTAGCCGATCCAAAGCGACAGCATACAAGGAGCGATTCGCGGTCCGATGGCGAGATCGCCCTTACAGAACCCCGTCGTCCGCAGATCCGGCGTCATGCTGGCATATGAGGAAATTTTGGTATCGTCTCGTGCTGTGCGACGTTTGCACGTTTGGCAATTATAAAGTAACGGTAATCCAAATGTCAAGCGCTTGACAGCGGGCACGGTCCCCTCTATAATTTGGGTCATACTTCGCAAGGCGGAAGGAGAATTCATTCGATGCAACGCCGCGCACTCGCGAATCCTGGGTTAATCATTGCAGTGCTTATCCTTCAACTGGTCCCGCTTGTCTTGTTTCCCGCGGAGTCTTTTTCTCCTACGACGCAGGAATGGTGGTTGCCCGTCCTCCTGGCCGTCATGGTTATCATCGCCGACGTCTATCTGATCGTTGTCCGCACGCCGGCGCCCTGGCCCTGGACCCTGCTGGCCTTTGCGCAGGGCGTCAACATCATCAGCCGTTTGATGATGGTGTGGCCGCATTCATCGAATCAGGTCGGGACGACGTGGGTATTAAATGTGCCCTATATTGTGCTGTCGTTGATTTCCATGTTGATGTCGGCAGCTATCCTGTGGTACACGGAGAAGCCCGACGTGCGCATCGGCCTGTTGCGCGCCTAGCGCCAACCGAAACACTACGGCGCCTCTGGGCGAGTGCTCCACCGTACCGGTGGTTCTCGCCCAGGGGCGCCTTGCTGTTTTATGAGGTTGTCGTGTCCCCTGGTGCGGGCTCTTTGTCTTGAGGAGTAGGTTTCTCCACAGGCAGCCTTTCGACCGGAATCTGCTCGCCGGGCGCAGGACGGGTGGCTGCGAACGGGTCCTGAGACTCGCCGCCCTGCATGACCAATTCGCCATGGAAGTGGGCGCCCTCGTCCAGCAGGAACGACTGCACGTTGATGATACCCCACAGCCGGCCGCCTTCCAACAGCTCCACCCGATCCGCCGTGATGTTGCCCTTGAAAGCGCCTGCCACCGACACGGTCTTCGCCTTAATGTCGGCGATCACCCGCGCCCCCTCGGTGATCAGCACATTGCCCAGCGTTTCGATGGTCCCACCTTCAACCGTGCCATCCAGGCGCACGCTGCCGTCACACCGCAGCCGGCCATCGAAGGTCGCGCGCGGGCCGATAACCACATCAATCTGATCCGGTGCAGGCCGGGAATCACGTCTGAACACTGTTCTTCTCCGAAGTCCTAGAGTTGGTCCTTCGCCTTTTCGATAGCCTGCTTCTCTTCGTCCGTCAGGGGATAGATGGATTCCCATCCGACGAGCGGCTTGCCGTAGACTCTCGTGACGTCACGGCTATGCAGGCTGCTCATGACGAATCCGTTGCCTCCCTCGTCTGTGAGGGCGAGCGCGAAGCTTTGGTCTCCCCCAGCGTCGCGGAAGGGGTTGAAGCGGAGGAAGCCCAGCCGCTGCATGTGCCGCTTTCCAGCGCGCTCCAGCCCACGCGCCAACAGGTCGAGCTCCCCAACCTGGTCCACCGCCGTGCGTAGCTCACGCACATGCGCGGTAAGTACCTGCTGGAGGTTGCCGCCATCTGTGCCTGTCGTGAGCGCACGGTAATGTTGTTCGACGCCCTTGAGCCGAAAGGCGAGCCAGCCCGCCAGTCCAAGTGCTGCAACCGCGATGACCGCCAGCATTACGACGATCCACCCGATGTTGGCCGCGACCCACGTGCTCAGGCCGGCTTCCTGCATCCTACACCTTTGCCTTGTTCATCAAGCTGCTGATGGACTGGCCCGCGTGAATGCGGCCAATGACAGCGGCCAGCAGGGGGGCGATCGACACAACGGTGACCTTCGGGTTGTTGCGCACCGCAGGAGGCTGGCAGATGGTGTCTGTGATCACGAGCTTCGCGATCCGCGGGTCATCGAGTCGTTGCAGGGCCGAATCCAGCAGAACGCCGTGTGTGATCGCCAGGTGGGCTTCCTCCCGAGCACCTGCCGCGAAGAGGACCTCAAGCTCCTGCAGGATGCTGCCGCCCGCGATCACATCGTCGATCAAGATCGGGATCTTGCCTTCAATGTCGCCCACGACGTGCGACACGTCCACCCTGCTCAGTCCCTCGCGACGTTTATGCATGACGACAAGCGGCAGATTGAGCATCTCGGCGTACAGGCCCGCCAGCTTCGCGCGTCCGACGTCCGGAGAAACGACTGCTGCATTGCTGAACGCGGGCTTCTTAAAATACTCCACGAGGACCGGCAGCGCGGTCAGCGGGTCCACCGGCACGTCGAAGAAGCCCTGTGTAGCCGGTGCATGCACGTCGAAATAGATGACGCGGCCCACGCCCATGCTCTGTAGCATGGTCGCAACCACCTTGGCGCTGATGGCCTCGCGGCCGTGCGCCATACGCTCCTGGCGGCCATAAGGGTAATAGGGAATGACGGCGGTGATCTCGTGAGCCGATGCCCGGCGAAATGCATCGATGTACAGCATCAGCTCCATCAGGTTGTCGTTGACGGGACGGGAACACGGTTGGATGATGAACACATCCTGGTCGCGCACAGCCTCGTCGATGGTGACGTGAATCTCGCTGTCCCCCAGGTGGGTGGTCGTGCATTTCCCCAATTGAATGTGAAGGATGTCCGCTACCGATTCGGCGAGCGGCCGGTTCGCGGAGCCCGAGAAGATACGCAATGGGTGTTGGCTCATGAAGGTCCTCCGCAAGTTCCACTCAGGTGGCCTTGCTCCTGTCAGAGCCTTTATGATAGCATGAGGCTTTGGATGGACCAAACAAAGAGCGCCATTGCACTATCAAGGGAGCTTGGATCCGAGATCGTTGAGGAGGGAGACAGGCGTGCGGAAACTGTTGGTGGCAACCCACAACCAAGGCAAGGTGCGGGAATACCGCGATCTACTGGCCGATCTGCCGGTGGAAGTGACTTATCTCGACCCGGAGGGCATCACGCTGGAAGTGGCGGAGACAGGTGCGACGTTCGAAGAGAACGCCAGGCTGAAGGCGTCTACGTATGCCGGCCTGAGCGGGCTGTGGACATGGGCCGATGACTCCGGCCTGGAGGTGGACGCGTTGGGCGGCGGGCCGGGCGTCTACTCCGCGCGTTACGCGGGCCCCGATGCAACCGATGCGGACCGGTATCGCAAGCTGCTCGATGCCCTTGCAGCAGTCCCCTGGGATCAGCGAACGGCCCGCTTTCGTTGTACTGTGGCGCTGGCAACGCCGGAGGGGATGCTGCGAACCGTGGACGGTGTCTGCGAGGGGATCATCGCGTTTGGGCCTGCCGGAAGCAATGGTTTCGGGTATGACCCGGTGTTCTACCTGCCAGAGGCTGACCAGACCATGGCGCAACTGCCGCCCGAGGTCAAGAACCAGGTCAGCCACCGGGGACGCGCCGCAAAAAGCGCACTGGCCGTGCTGAGGGAGATGATTGTTGCCGCAGACGCGACCTCGTCTCTGCTTTGAGGTCTGAGTGCCTTCTGTCGCTAACTTAATCCCTCGACGAACGCGTCGATTGCGTGAGCAACTTTCGCGGGTTGCTCCAATACAGCCATATGGCCGGCGCCCGGGATCACGACGAGCTGGGAGCCGGCGATCTGTTCGTGCAGATACTGGCTGCTTTTGAGAGGCGTCATGACATCCGCATCGCCGCAAATGACAGCTGTGGGTGTGGTGATTCGCGCTACGTCTGCCCGGCGGTCGAAGGCGTTGCACGCGGCGAAGTCGGCGAGCAATACCTCCGGTCGCACCATGCCCAGCCTCCGTGTTCCCAGGCGCAGGAGGTTTGGATCTGCGGATGCGCCGTACATCCAGCTGATCAGCAGATCAACCGTTCCCTTGTGATCGGCCTTGATGCCCGTCAGGATCTGCGGTGCGACGCGCAGCCGTGCGCCCGTGCTGATGAGCACCAAGCCTGCCAGGCGGTCCCCATAGCGCAGGCTCAATTCGAGTGCAATTGCGCCGCCCATCGAGTGGCCCACCAGCACAAATGGCGGCAACGCCAGCCCTTCAGCCCATTCCCTCAGCGCCTGGGCATAGGCACCTACTTCGGCAAGAGCTTCGCCTCCAGATTTCCCGTGTCCCGGCAGGTCGAGTGCGTAGACGACGCGTCCCGCCAGCCGCCGCAGGCCGGTGGGCCACTGCATCAGATCGCCGCCTGCGCCGTGCACGAGCACCAGGGGCGGTTCCTTTGGGTGCGGTCCGGAGGCGTACAGCTTATGATGAATGGGGAGCGACTGGGTGATTGTCACGCGCCTGCCTGCTTCAGGTTCGCCAGTGCAGCCTTGATCTCGTCGTAGGCCTGTTCAAGGGTCTGTGGGATGACGCGCGTCTCGCCGAGCACGGACATGAAGTTCGTATCGCCAACCCACCTGGGGACAACGTGCAGATGAACGTGGTCTTTCACCCCCGCACCGGCAACCGCGCCGATGTTCGCGCCGATATTGAATCCTTCCGGGTTCCACGCGTTGCGTAACGCGGTCACCCCCGCGGCGAGCAGTGCCATGACGTCGGCCATCTCCTCCGCGGTCAACGCCTCGATGGTGTCGATGTGCCGGTAGGGAACCGCCATGAAGTGCCCATTATTATAGGGATAGCGGTTCATGACCAGGAAGGCATGTTTCCCGCGACACAGGATCAGCGCAGCACAATCCTCCATCTCGAGCATATCGCAGAAGATGCAGCCGTCTTGTTTGCTGCTGCGGATGTAGTCCATCCGCCAGGGCGTGAACAGGTGGTCCATGTGCGTTCCTTCGACGTGGAAAACGTGAGCTGAGGTGAGTTTAGCACTGCACCATTATCCGCGCAACCGTGAAACGCAACAGGGCATTCTGTGCTAAACTGGCCATTATGCCGGACTTGAGTGCTGAAACCATTTCCCGTGCTCTCTCCACGCGGCGGCTGGGACGAGCGGCGGTATTCTTCGAACAGATAGGTTCGACGAATGACGCGGCTCACGATCTGGCGCGCGGTGGCGCAGGGGATGGATTGCTGGTCGTGGCGGATGAACAGACCGCCGGGCGTGGGCGCCAGGGCCGCTCCTGGTGGGCGCCGGGGGGGACATGTCTGCTGATGTCGTTGGTCTTGCGGCCCGCGCTGCCGCTGGCTCTTGCCGGTCAGCTGACCATGTGTCTTGGATTAGGCGCCGTGGAGGGAATCTCGGCCCAGACGGGCGCTGCGGCGGTCCTGAAATGGCCCAACGATTTGCTGCTGGCCGGTCGGAAGCTCGGGGGCATGTTGACAGAACTGGAGACGGCCGGCGGACAGCTCAACTACGCCGTTCTGGGCTTGGGGCTGAACGTGAATGTGTCATTCGACCCGCCCGTGGCGCCGGAGCCACTGGCCGAGAGCGCAACGAGCCTGATGACGGAGACCGGCAGAGAGATCGACCGGCCGGCGTTGCTCTCCGCGATCCTTGGCCGCACCGAGATATGGTATGAGCGAACGCTTCGCGGGGAGCCGCCACATGAGGCCTGGGCACAGCGCCTCGACACTCTCAACCGCAGGGTCACCGTTTCGATGATCGGGAGCAGATTGGCGGGCGTGGCGACGGGTGTGACGCCGGAAGGCGCGCTCCTGGTGCGGGACGATGGTGGCATCACGCACACTGTGTGGAGCGGCGATGTGACAACGCTGCGCAGCTGATCGGACCAGATGGGCGACCAGGTGCCGGGCACTTGCCAAGTGCCCGGCACCTAAGGCGCGGCTCAGTTCGCTGGCTTGTGGCAGTTCGTGCATATGTCGACGGTGAAGGCGGTGTGGTTCTCGGGGAACGGCTTCATCGCTTCGAGCCCGTGACACATTTGGCATTCCGCCACACCCTCGAGTTGGTGCGGGATGGTGGGAGCCACCATCGGCGCCGGCGCCTCGCCCTGCTGGCCTTCCTCCTGCAACGCAGGCGGATGGCATCCTGTGCACATAGCGGGCGGGAATCCGGCATGGTTCTCGGGGAAGGGCCGCACCTTGTCCGCGCCGTGACACAACTCGCAGTTTGTTGTGGCGCTGACCGGGTGCGGGATTGGGTTTGGCGTTCCTGTCGATGGCTTCGACGGCGCTGCAAAAAGCTCTCGGATTTGGGGAGCGTTCAGCCCAGCATACTGCCATTCAGTGGCGTGACAAGCGCTGTTGGCGCAGAAGCTGGAGTTGTCGCTGCTGCCGGCGTTGTCGATCGTATGGCAGTCGTCGCACGTCTCATCGAACTCGACGCGGTGCTCGGCGAGCCAAGTCGTACTGCGGTGGGAGTCCGGTTCATTGGCCGGCTGCACAGCCGGAAGGGGCTGCAGGACCTGCCCCGGCGCAGCCACCTGCGGGATCGTGTGGCAGATGTTGCATTCCAGCCGGATCGCCTGGCCGTCACTGCTCAGGTGCTTGCCGTCATGGCAGCGAAAGCAGCCGGGGAAGTCTTTGTGGCCGATGTTGTTTTCGTGACTCTGCCACGTGACGTTCATGAAGGGAAACTGGGTGCGGTCGAAGATATCCTGCAGTGCTGTGACCGCGGTCCGCACCTCTCCATCGCGGCCCGCATAAACATCCGGCAACTCGTTCTTGTAATATTCCTCAACTGCCGCGATCGTGGCAGCAGCTTCTTCCTCGGTGGCGTACTGCCGTTCCAGCACCTTCACGGCCTGGTCTTTAATGAAGGGCAGCATCGGCAGAACCCCTTGCGCCAGCGCCTCATCGATGACCTCGGCCGGTCGACGGAAGTTGTGCGACGCGCGGTTGTGGCAGTCGACGCAGTCCATAGCTCGTTTTTCGTACTTGTCGAGTGCTTCGGACGTGAGGTCGCTGTCCACCGCGCTGTATTCGGTGACGATGCCGGCGAATTGCGCCGAGACCCACGGTATCTCCTGTCGGTCCTCGTCGGTGGCGATGTAATAGACGGGATTGGCGATGTGCCAGTGGATGCCGCGGCTTTCAGCTTCGCTGGTGCGCTGGCCGCCCGTGCGGATGTTGAAGGCGACCTGGGTCAGGCTGTTGTCCTCATCCGTCGCATACTCATTCTTCACCACGACCCGGTCGGCATAGAACTTCTCGGGCCAGTGGCACTGCTCGCAGACGACCTCAACCGGACGCAGACTGTGAATGGGCGACGGGATCGGGCGTTCGTACTGATTTGTGGGATAGACCCACACGTAGCGGACGTTCGCGAGCTTGGCCTGGATGGCGGGCACTGCGCCGGGTCCGATATGGCAGGTGCCGCATTCAGCGCGCGCGTGAGCGGAATTGTGGTAGGCCGTAACTTCGGGCTTCATCACGTGGCACAGGGAGCAGAACTGCGTGGATTCCGTCCAGTGAAGCAGCTCGGTCGAAGCGACGAAGAAGATCAGAAGGAAGCCGATGCCTGCCAGAGCGGCCAGGACGATGGGCCAGCGTTTGCGCCTCGGACGGGTGGGCGCCGGAGCAGCAGGGGCCTCTGTGGCGACCTCGACCGGGACGTCGGGCGCAACTTCAGGCTCAGGCGGGTTGGGTTGGGTCATTTCTCCTCCAGTGGTTAGCGGGACAGTGGGATGAGATCGACCGGTCATCACCAAATTTACTAATGGGACGTGCACAGTATACCCGCGGATCGAGGGGGAGTCAACGCCGCGCGAACTGGCAGCACAATCAGGTGCCCGGCACTTCAAAAGTGCCGGGCACCTATCTTAACCTGCCTACTCCGCGTCCGGCTCCGGCTCGCCGGCGATGGCCGCGACCGCCCGCTCCCAGGCGATCGATTCGGCCTCGGTGACCGGTTCGGACTGGAAGCGGTAGTCATGTTTGCGGATCAGCTCGTCCAGCTCCCCGCGCAGCTGGCTCCAGACCTCTGCCTGCCAGGCCACCAGCTCCTTGACGGCGCTCTGGCTGGCATGGGCGATCGTGATCTGCAGGTGGGGCAAGCACAGGCCGCCGGCCTTGCGGTACGCGTCCGCAATCGCCTGGTCGTCGATGTGGTTCAGGAGAATCTTAGCCGCGCGGTGCTCTGCGTCCTGTTCGAGCAGGCATGCCGGACATGCGGCGGATGGCGCCAGCGCCCGGCTGAGTTCGGGCTGTCCCCGGCGGAAGAGCCGCGCGCGGGGATCAGCATTCGCCTCCAACGCCTTTACCAGCGTGTTGATCACGTCGCGGTAGATGATGGCCGTGCCCAGCACGGCGCCGCGGTGTCCGGCCATGCGCCAGCCATGGCGCACGCACAGTCCACGGGCGTCGCGCAGCGCCTCGCGCAGCTTGACGTCGGTCACCCCTTCGTAGATCAATGCACGCAAGTAGCTTTCGCTGGCACGTCGAGCAAGCCGGCAGATCGCACAGCCCTCTGCTTGCAGCGCCTCGAGCAATTCAATGTACAGCACATCGCCGGCCATCGCTGCCTCTTCAGTAAAAAAGAAACCAGGTTTCCCGACTTGGGCGAGAAACCTGGTTTGGTCTTATGGTCAGAGCTCTTTACAGCTGGCGGAACGCGTTCCGGCCGGCATACACTGCAGTGTCACCCAGCTCGTCCTCGATGCGGAGGAGTTGGTTGTACTTCTCCACGCGTTCGGAGCGGGCGGGTGCGCCGGTCTTGAGCTGGCCGGTGCCCATCGCCACGGTCAGGTCTGCGATGAACGCATCGCCGGTCTCGCCCGACCGGTGAGAAACCATGGCGGTCCAGCCGACGCGGCGGGCCATCTCGATGGCGGCGATGGTTTCGGTCAGCGAGCCAATCTGGTTCAGCTTGATCAGGATCGAGTTGGCCGCGTTTTCATGGATGCCCTTCGCCAGGCGGGTTACGTTGGTGACGAAGAGGTCATCGCCTACGAGTTGGACTTTGTCGCCCACCTTCTGCGTCAGGAGCTTCCAGCCATCCCAGTCATCCTGGGCCAGGCCATCCTCCAGGGAGATGATGGGGTATTGGTTGATCCAGCTTGCCCACAGATCGACCAACTCGGCGGAGGTAAGCTTCTTGCCACCCTCGCGACGCAGGAGGTAGGTGCCGTCTTCGTAGATTTCGCTGACGGCCGGGTCCAGGGCGATGCAGATGTCCTCGCCGGGCTTGTAACCGGCCTTGGTGATGGCTGTCAGGATCAGCTCAATAGCCTCTGAGTTGGCGCCCAGCTTAGGGGCGAAACCACCCTCATCGCCGACGCCGGTGCTGAAGCCTTTGGTCTTGAGCACGGCCTTCAGCGCCTGGTACGTCTCGGAGCCCATGCGGAGCGCTTCCTTGAAGGAAGGTGCGCCGATCGGGGCGATCATGAATTCCTGAAAGTCGGTGCTCTCGAAGTTGGCGTGTGCACCGCCGTTCATGATGTTCATCATCGGGACCGGCAGGGTGCGCGCGCCAGCGCCGCCGAGGTAGCGGTAGAGCGGCAGGCCGCAGGACTCCGCGGCTGCACGGGCCACGGCCATGCTGGCGCCGAGGATCGCATTGGCGCCCAGCTTGTTCTTGTTTGGCGTGCCGTCGAGATCCAGCATCGCTTTGTCCACGCCTGCCTGATCGAGGGCGTCCATGCCGAACAGGACCTCGGCGATTTCGTTGTTGACATGCTCGACGGCCTTCAGGACGCCTTTACCTCCGTAGCGGCCCTTGTCGCCATCCCGGAGCTCGAGCGCCTCATGAATGCCGGTGGATGCACCGGAGGGGACCGCCGCGCGGCCCATTTCGCCATCTTCCAGCCAGACTTCTACTTCAACTGTGGGATTGCCTCGAGAATCAAGAATCTCGCGGCCATAGACCTGAGAGATCATTGTCGACATATTACTTCCTCCTTGGAACGTGGTGAGGTTGCTCGAAGAGTCAATGCCAGAAGATTATAGCACAGATGAAAGGCTGCAACGAATAGAAGAGCAACAAATTGCTCGTTATTTCTGCCTGAGCAGACGTGCGGAATTGCCCAGGATCCCGAGATCGGGGATCGACTGCGCCGCAGCGGCGAGAATCGGCGGCAGCAGGCCGAACGCTGCAAGCGACACCCCGACGATGTTGTAGACCGTCGTGAATGCCAGATTGAGCTTGACCACTCGCATGGTGCGGCGGGCGATCCGGAAGAGTTCCGGAACGAGCAGCCAATCCTCGCGCATCAGCGAGACATGGGCTGCTTCCACAGCCACGGCAGAGCCCGCCACGGCCATCGCGACGCCGACATCGGCCTGCGCCAGGGCAGGTGCATCGTTGACCCCATCGCCGATCATCACGACTTTGTGGCCGCTTGCCTGGTACTCAGACACGATGCGGATCTTGTCCTCGGGCAGGAGATTGGCGCGGCAGGCGATGCCCAATTGCTCGGCCAGTGCACCGGCGGTCTGCGCATTGTCGCCGGTCAGGAGCTCGATTCGTGTGATCCCCATTTCCTTCAGAGCGGCCAGCGCCTCGGGAACTTCACTGCGCAGCGTATCCGACGCGGCAAGCACCCCGGATGGCCGGCCGTCGATGGCGACAAACAAGGTGGTAGCGCCGTTGTGACTCAGCGCGGGCCAGCCTGCATCTCCGACGAATGCCCGGTTGCCCACCATGACGCGGCGGCCGTCGACGGTTGCACGCACGCCCTGGCCCGGGAGCGACTCGAAATCGTCTGGCTCCGCCAGCGACAGGCCGTGACGCAGCGCGGCCTCGCGCACCGCTTGGGCAAGAGGATGCTCAGAATAGCGCTCGGCAGATGCCGCGTAGCGCAGTAGACAATCCCGGTCACACACGCCGTCGATCAGGACGATATCGGAAATGCGGGGCTTTCCCAGCGTCAAGGTGCCGGTCTTGTCGATGAGCAAAACCTCGGCCCTGGCCAGGGTCTCGATGTATTGGCCGCCCTTAATCAGCAGGCCGCGACGCGCGGCTGCGCCGATGGATGCGAGCATAGCGATGGGGGTAGCCAGGGCGAACGAGCACGAGCAGGCGACGACAAGCACGGCTGCAGTAGCGAGCGGATTACGGCTGATGATGAAGGTGAGCGCTGCAATGAGTGCTACGATCGGCAGGTAGATGCCGGAGAAGCGGTCGGCCAGGGTTTGCACGCGGCCGCGCCGGGCCTCGGCTTCTTCGACGAGGCGGACAACCTTGCCAAAGGTGGCTTCGCGGCCCACCCGGGATGCGCGGATTCGCAGGTGGCCGAGCTGCGCGATGGTGGCTGCATAGACGAGGCTGCCGGGGCCTGCGTCGACGGGCATCGATTCGCCCGTGATGGCGGACTGGTCGATCGTCGCGCGACCGTCTAGTACCTCGCCGTCCACCGGAATCTGCTCGCCGGGCCGGACGATGATCGTCTCACCTGGCTGTACTTGATCGGCGGGAACCATGAGTTCCACGCCAGCGCGCACGACGCGGGCTGTATCCGGTGCGAGAGCAGCCAGGTCCTTCACCGCGCGGCGCGCACGCTCGGTGGTGAACCGCTCAACGAAGTCGCCGACGTGCATGAGAAAGACGACCACCAGCGCGGTGGCCCACTGGCCGACGATGAGCGCCGCGATGACGCCCAGGGTCATCAGGTGATGGGCGATGATCTGGCGGCGTAATGTCGCGCGCCAGACGTTGCGGAATGCAGTGAACCCCGCTGCAAGGACCAGCGCGATGCCGATGGGCAGGGGCACGCGTTCGGTCAGCCTGTCGAACAGCCCAAGCCACTCGCCCCCGACGATGACGAACAGGACGAAGCCCACGACTGCGGCCAGGATCATGCCGATGCGCCGGACAAAGCCGCGTTCAGCCGCCTCCGGCGCGGCAGCAGCCGTAGAGGTGTTCTCCGGCACAGCATAGCCGGCGCCCGCGACGGCCGTGCGAATCGCGTCCAGCGTCACCTGGCTCGGGTCGATCTGCACGGTTGCCCGCTCAGAAGCCAGGTAGACCTCGACGGCCCGCACGCCGGGCAAGCCCGCGATGGCATGCCGCACGTGCTGGGTGCATTCCGCGCAATCCATCCCACTGATGGGGATATCGATGGTTGTGGGCTCGATCATGAAGGGGATGATAACACAACTTTGTAAACAAAGCAATTAACAAAAAGGACGCCTTCTTTAAAGAAGGTGCCGGGCACCTTACGATCCGCAGGATCGTCAAGTGCCCGGCACCTGAAGGCCCGGCGCCTTTTGTTGACGAGGTGCCCGGCACTTCCGAAGTGCCCGGCACCTATTCGTACTACTTCTTGACTTCGGGGCGTGTCATGCCGGTCAGGTCGACCTTGACGCCACCCTTGCCAAGATCCTCCAGTGTGTCGTACAGGATCTGGGCCGCGTACTTTGCGTTGTGTGCAAACATGCCAGGATCCTTCAGGACATACTGGTAGTTGTAGGCCGCCTTCAGCAGGCGCGGGGTCCAAGCAGCGTAGCCGCCCTCACCCTCGTCCACCTTGCCGTTGGCGTTCTTGTCGGCAAAGAAGTAGGGATAGGCGTGCGAATCGTAGACGATGGGCGCCTTTGCGACGTCCTTCGCGTACAACTGCATCGCAGCGGACAGCTTCTCGGTCATTGCGTCGATCTCGGCCTTGATGGGTTCCTTCACGTCCTTGTCGCCGTCGAGATCGGTCGCCATAATCCGGATTTCGCCGGCCGACTCGACGCCGGCATGGCAGGACGTGCACTTATCAAAGCTCAACTCGAGCGCATGTGGGTTGTGGCAGCCGGTGCAGGTGTCGAAGCCCGGCACATGCGCAAAGCGGCCCACGTACTCTTTGTCCGCATACTGGTACGCGCCCTGGGCATCGTTGCCGAACAACGATGCGCCTGCGGCGAAGTAGTGGACGTTCTGGAAGCGCAGCGCCGGTTCGGGCACCTTGTCTTCCTCTTTGTCCCTGAGGGCTGCGTTCACGGTTGCCGTAGAGGCGCGACCCTGGTGGCATTCCAGACACAGGTTCGCCGCGACCGGCTTGAGCGCGCCCTTGTCATCCTTCTCGGTGCTGAAGGTGACGCTCTTGCCGCTGGGGAACGGAACCGAGGTGACCGCATACAGGGTGTACTCGGCCAGGTCGTCGTGGCAGGTGGTGCAGGCAAATCCGTTGGATGGCTCGGCCGCGACCACGCCGGTGGTGCGCACTGCTGAGCCAGCCACGGCCACGGTGCCGGCGTTCTCGATGAACTGCGGCAGACCCGCGGCGGAGTGGCACTTCGCGCAGTCGGCGGGCACATCACCCTCAGCATCCCAATGGCGGAATGCCTCGGAGGTGCCATCGAAGTGACCGACGTCGTTGCGTGCAGCCGCTTCGATGTCGACCGGCTTGGCCAGCTTGGTGTTCAGGTCCGCGATCGAATCGTACATCAACTGGATAACATATTTTGCGTTGTGTGCGAACGCGCCCGGATCCTTGGCCGCGACCTGGTAGTTGTAGGCCGCCTTCAACAGGCGCGGGGTCCAGGTGCTGTAGGCCTTTTCGCCCTCGTCCGCCTTGGCGTTGACATTGGCATCGGCAAACCAGTACGGATGGGCGGCCGGATTGTAGACGATGTCGGCCTTGGCGACTTCCTTGGCATACGCCGTGACGGCCGCACCCAGCTTCTCCTGCAGGCCGGCATACTCGGCGCCGATGCCTTCCTCTGCATCGCCGTCGCCGTCGTAGTCCATCAGCGAGCCGGCCATGCGGATCGCGGCCAGGTCTTCGACCTTGGCGACGCCCTCATGGCAGGTGGCGCATGCCGTGACGTCGAGAGCGAGCTTATGCGGATCATGGCAGCCGTTGCAGGTGTCGAACGGCGCGGGGTGGTCGAACTTGCCGTCATAGCTCATGCCTTCGTATTCGTAGCCGCCCTTTGCGAGCGTGCCGTATTGGGTGGCTGCGGCCGCGAAGTAGTGAACGTTTCGGAAGCCGAAGGTCGTGGTTACGGTCTTGCCGTCAGTGGTCGTCACCAGTGGCTTGACCACGGTGTCCAGGTCTTTGTCCGTGAGCTTGAAGGTGTCGGTGATTTGCTTGTCGACGCTGATTTTCGATTCACGGCCCTGGTGGCATTCCATACAGCGGGACTCGTCGCCCAGGCCTGCGATCTCGATCCCGGATGGGAACACGACGCTGTCCTTGGCGATGGTGGCTGAGTTGTGACATGCGACGCAGTCGACCACGGTGGTGACCGGGGCGGACTTGTCGACCTTGCCGGCAGCACTGCCGTCAGCGCCCAGGAAGTCCTGGTAGCCGGCAGAGCTATGGCACTTGGCGCAGGAGGCGGGAACTTCCTGCGGATCTTCTTCATCCCAGTGCCGGAACGCCTCGGATTTCACATCGGCGTGGGGCGAAGCCTGCCAGTCCTTCAGGGCTGGCACGACCGGGTTGGTGGTGTCGACCACCACCTCTTGTGCGACCGGCGCTGCCGCTTGTTCCGCGTATGCGACGACGAATAATACGCCGACAAGCAACGCGACGACGGCCAGGGCAACGGCCAGTTTGGCCCAGTGCTTCATGGTTCCTCCTTAGACTGAAGCATACACTTTCGATACGAGAATGTGCGGTCTGTGCTGCGGATCAGAATCTGTGGTCGGGGTCACCTCCTGGCAACTAGGGACGCGCCCGGCCACCGCGCAGCCTCGGGACAGAGGCTGAACCGCGATACCGGCCATGGTGAGCGGCGCCCGGCAATGGACCATTTCGCTGACAGATGCACCCAATCGAGCGGCTATGGGACAACGATATGATGACTGGGTGCACCATATGCTACACTATGTCCTCCCGTTCCACAAAATGGCGCAAGTGCCAAAAGGCACGCATCCAGGGGCATATGAGGAAGATCATTCCGAAGTGGTCCGATGGGGCGTAGAATTAAGGGTGTTTCGCGGCTGCCACGGGTCTGATGACCGGTGCAGCCGTTTTTCTCCAAAGGCAGGCATTATAGGAGCAGCATGGGCATCGCACTCGGCATTGACACCGGCGGCACCTACACCGACGCCGTTTTTGTGACCTATCCCGAAGGCCGCGTGATAACGGGCGCCAAGGCGCTGACGACGCGGCACGATCTTTCATTGGGCATCGACGCTGCAATTGGCGCCATCTTCGACGCGGCCGTCACCGGCGGCCTGAGGATTGCTCCGGAGGACATCACCCTGGTCTCGCTATCGACGACCCTGGCGACGAACACGCTGGCCGAAGGCCAGCGGGGCCGCGTCTGCCTGTTGTTGATCGGCTATGACAAGGAACTGATGCACGAGTACGGCTTCGAACGCGAGCTGGCCACCGACGATGTCGTCTATCTGGCGGGCGGCCATGATGGGCTGGGCAACGAGGTCGCGCCGCTTGATGAGGCCGCCGCGCGCGAGGCGATCCTGGCGCGCAAGGAGCAAGTCGAAGCCTTCGCCGTCTCCGGTTATTTCAGCGTTCGCAACCCTGCGCATGAGCTGCGCGCCAGAGAGCTGGTCGAGGAATTGGCCGGCGCGCCGGT
>ENA-UOUL01003178-UOUL01003178.1-bioreactor-metagenome-genome-assembly--contig:-NODE-3178-length-17413-cov-3.255134_pt1 | contig 17413 bp, 15 predicted proteins | sample MGYA00249838_ERZ747220 | MGnify/ENA primary metagenome ERZ747220 (study PRJEB28778, sample SAMN05720191) | bioreactor metagenome | isolation source: Anaerobic biogas reactor | place: USA:Washington...
GACCGCGCCGCGCTCGGGACGCGCGACCTGCGCTACGAATACCTGGACCAGCTCACCATCGAGTTACTGCTCGGCGTGCGCTAGGCGCGCGGGGCCGTTAAAGGGGAGGCGGCTCGATCAGGCATGCCCCTCCCCGGAAAAACCGTTCCACGCATCGGCGGCGGGCAGCACGAACGAGAAAATGCTGCCCTCGCCGTCCCGGCTCTCGACGCCCACCTCGCCGCCCAGCCGGTCCATGATGCGCCGCACGATCGACAGGCCCAGGCCATAGCCGCGCGCGCGCACCTGGTCCAGCCGGGTGAAGGGCGTGAACAGCCGGGTCTGCTCCTCTTCGGTCAAGCCCGCGCCGTTGTCGCGCACCCAGAACCGGACCGTGCCGTCGGGCTGCGCCGTGGCGCCCAGCTCGACGCAGGGCGGCTCGCCGCCGTACTTGATCGCGTTGTTGATGTAGTTGGCCCACACTTCCTCAATCCACGGGCCGTAGCCAACGGCCAGCGGCCATTCGTCCGGCACGGTGATCTGCGCGCCGTGCTCCTCGATCATGGTCACCAGCCGCTGCTGAGCCTCGCGGACGATGCTGCCCATGTCCAGCGGTTCCAGCTCGACGTGGGTCTTGCGCACCCCCGCCAGCAGTAATAGCTCCTCGATAATCCGGCTCATTTTCTCCGCCGACTGATTGATCGCGCTCAGCCCGAAGCGGATCTGCTCGGCGGGCATGTTCTCGACATCATCGTACAGCAGCGCCGCGTAGCCAATGACCACGCCGAGCGGGTTTTGAAGGTCGTGGGCGACGGTGTGGGCGAAGGCGTCCAGCTCTTCGTTGCGGGCTTCCAACTGCAGCGTATACTGGCGCAGCGCCTCTTCCATCTGCTTGCGCTCAGTGACTTCCTGGTGCAGTTGGGCGTTCGCCACCGACAGATCGTAGGTCCGCTCGCGCACGCGCAGCTCGAGCAGATCGTAGGCTTCGCGCAGCGCCGCCTCAGCCCGCGTGCGCTGGGTGATGTCGCTGGCGGTCATCGCCGTTGCGATCAGCGTCCCCCGCTCGTCGAACACGGGAAAGCGCCGGATGAAAAGCGTGCGCGACTTGCCGTTCGGGAAGACCAGAACCTCTTCGCTGGTGATGACGTCTCCCTGAGCGAGCGTCTGAGTGCGGCGCTCGTCGGCCATGTAGCGCCCGGCGACGTCCGGCTCGAACAGGTCGGCGTCGGTCTGTCCCACCACGTCGGCCAGCGTCGCCTTGCCGGCCGCCGCCAGGAACGAGCGGTTCGCGCTGATGATCCGCAGGCCGAGGTCTTTGATCACGGCGATATCCTGCGATTCCTCGATGACCGCCGCCAGGTAGCTGCGCTCGCGCTGCATTTGCTCCCGCTCGCCGATCTGGCGCTCCAGGCTCGTGTTGGCCTGGGCCAGCTCGGCCACACGCTGTTCCAGCGTGCCCAGTGTGACGCGCAGTTGCGCCGTCATGTTGTTGAACGCCGCGGCCAGCACGCCAATCTCGTCGCGCGATTCAACCTGCGCCTTCACCGAAAGATCGCCCGCCGCGATCTGCTCGGCCACCGCTGTCAGGTGCAGGATGGGCCGCGTGAACCAGTACGCGATCAAGACGGCGGCCAGGATCGATCCCGCCGCCACGACCAGGCCCAGCGCCAGCGTTCGCCTGGCCTGGGAGTTGATCGGGGCCATGAAGACATCGCGCGGCTGGACGAAAGCGACCGTCCACGGCTGGCGGCTGAGGCGGGTCGCAGCCACCTGGTAAGCGGGGTCGTCGCTGTCGTGAATCGGACTTGAAAAGAACGGCTCACCGTCCGCCCCCGCGATGCCGCGCGCGAAGTCGGGCGAGCCGGCTGCGAGCTGCTCCAACGGCCAGTTCGGCAGGCGGCGCTCCGCACGCAGCGCCTCCGCCCGCTCTGGCTCGAATGGCACGGCCGCCTTGAATAACATCTCGGGGCGCTCGGAGTCGGCCAGCCGGACCAGATTCTCGTCGAGCAGCACGGCGTAGGAGTCTTTTCCGGCCATCCCGCGGTTGTCCGTCAGCAGGTTCTGCACCGTGGAGATACTGAACCGCATGCGCAGCATGCCCACGACCGGCCCCACATAGTCGCGGCGCACCGGCGCGCTGAAGTAGAGGTAGACCCCGCCCACCGCCGGGGAGAACTCGACCGGTGAGACGTAGGGCTGCCCGGTGCTGTACGGCGTCTGGAAGTAATCCCGGTCGCCTTCCTGGTCACCGATGTTGGCGCGCTTCGTGTCGATCACGTTCACACCGTTAGTGTCCAGCAGCGCGTAGGACACCGTGTTGTACTGGTCCCAGGGCTGGGGCAGCACCGCCAGGATGTCCATGGCGAGGGACTCGGTCGCGCTGCCGGCTCGCTCCTGGGGGGACATCTGCAGGTAGTCCGCGAGCGCGGGCAACTGCGAGGCGGCATGGATCGCGTTCAGGTTGGTCTCGATGAACGCGTCGACGCTAGCCGCCGTGTGTGAGACCGCCGCGTACAGCTTCTGGTTGCCTTCGTTGATCAGCGCCTCGCGGACGGTGTAGTAGTAGATGCCCAACAGCGCCAGGATGATCACCGTCATCGCCAAAAGCACTGTCATGAGCTTGGCTCGCAGTGTGAATCCGCGCGCCGGCAGACCGGTCTGGCTGCCGCAGAGCGTCTCCATCACGAGCCCATCACCTTTCCGGCCTTGGCCTGTGCGTTGGCCAGGTTCGCTTCGATGGGCCGGTCAGTCGTCAGCACAGCGAGCAGCAGGCCGTTGTAGATCTGCCGGATCCGCGCCGGGTCCGCGCGCCACTGGGGCAGGATGCCCAGGTTCGGAATACCCAGTAGCTCGTCGATGAACGACTGCATCTCCGGCTCGGCCCCGGCGCGCAGCCGTTCGAGCGCGCTGCGCGTGGACGGCAGGCGCTCCAGGGCCGGATAGACCAGATCCTGCACGTCGTCGCCCGCCAGGGCATCGTCCAGCGCCACCAGCGCGCCCGCCGGATCGGAGATCATCGTGTCCTGGGTGAACCATTCGGCCCATATCACCAGCTCGACCGGCTCCTGGGCCGCCGATCCCGCCGGGACGACACCCAGCGCCAGAATCGCGACCAGCGCACCGGCCACCCACGCACGCGTGCGGGCAGAACGCGCGAGAGAAGCTATATGGCGCGGGATTGTCGCTGCCAGGCTGATCATCCCCCCTCCTCGACCGTGCTGCACTCTGTGGTAGCGTGTGTACTGATTATATTATAGTCTACGCTCAAACCGGTTCATGCTCGCGATTTTGGGCGTCGTGCCGGCGGCAGGATCGAAAGGCGGACCGAGTGGCCCGCCCAACGCAGCGTGTCCGATTCGCCCAGATGCGGCGCCCGGCGTCATTTTGCCAGCGCGGCCTGGATGTGCTGGGTCAATTCCTCGACGGGCACGTACATCAGGCCGCCGTTCTCCGGCGCGCCGTAGTCGCGAATCCACGCGATCGCGCCAGCCTCATCTACCAGGACGAACGTGTGGCCCGGCTCGCCGCTGCCCACCGCCCATTGCATGACGTCATACGCGGTCGAGATGGCTGCATCCGGATCGGTCAGCATCGGCGCGGCAATGCCATTTTCCTGTTTGACGGCGGCCTGCTGGTCCGCTGGATCAAGGGCGATGCTCAGGATGGCGACATCCAGAGCCTGAAAGGCGGGGTCCGTTTCCAGATCGACGATCTGTTGCAGGCAGGGCGGTCAGCCCGCCGCCATGTGGAAAAAGAGCAGCACCGGTTGGCCCTGGTAGCCCGCGAGCGACACCTGGCTCCCATCGGAGGCGGCCAGCGTGAAATCGGGCGCGGGTTGGCCGACTGCCACCCCCGAGGCGGCGTTCTCTTCGGCCTGGGATGTGGGCGCTGCCGGCAGCGGCTCGTCGGCGGGCTCGTCCCCGCCGCACGCGGCCAGGATCAGGCCCAGCAGTGCAGTGGCCAGCAGCGCGACGGCGGAATATCTGTAGCGCATGGGTCCTCCCAACACAGTAAACTGCATTAATATCACGTATATCCCGGAAATTATACCGCGCGCGTCGGCCCGCGCCAGATCGCCCCGCCTTTTTTGGGCGCGGCGGGTGTTTTGGGCTACACTGCGCGGCGACTCAACCACGTGAGGAACGGCACACATGAAGATGAACGTGCAGTTTTACGAAACGATCGCGCGTTTCTACGACGCCGAAAACGCCGACGTGACCGACGACCTGGTCCTCTACAGCGAGCTGGCCGACGAGGCCGGGGACCCGATCCTGGATGTCGGCTGCGGCACCGGGCGGGTGATGCTGCACCTGGCGCAGGCGGGCCATCGCGTCGTCGGGCTGGATGGCGCCGAAGCGATGCTGGCGCGCGGCCAGCGCAAGCTGGACCTGATGGGCGACCTGCGCGCGCGCGTCCGTTTCGTGCATGGCGATGTGCTCGAGACGCACCTGGAGGACGGATTCAAGCTGATCGTCGTGCCCTACAATACGTTCATGAACTTCAGCGAGCAGGCCGAGCAGTTAGCCGCGCTGCGCCGCTTTCGCGAGTGGATCGCGCCGGATGGCCTGCTGGCGCTCGACCTGCCCAACGCCGCGGACACCGCCGCCACCCAGGATGACGGCGCGCTGGTGCTGGAGCGCATGTTCACCGAACCGGAGACCGGGCGCCTGGTGATGCAGCAGTCGGTCAGCGCGCTCGACCGGGCCGCGCAGCACCTGCACATCACGTGGATCTACGACGAGATCGGCGAGGGGGGCGCAGTCCAGCGCACGCTCGCGCCGCTCAAGCTGCGCTATGTGTTCCCCGGCGAGATGGACCTGCTGCTGGCAGCCACCGGCTGGGCGCGCGTCGACTTTTACGGCGACTACGATCGCGAGCCGTTCGGCGACGGCAGCCCGCGCATGATCGTGATCGCCCAGCCAGCCGGGGATGCGCGCGCATGAACGCGCGGCGCAGGTGGTGGATCGCCGGGATCGCCGCCGTTGGGTTGGCGCTGGCCCTGGCCGCGTGCGGCGAGGAGGCGCCCGACCCAACGCCAACCCACGCCGGCCCGACGCCGGCGCCGTCGCTGGCGCCCAGCCCGACGGTCGACCCGGTGCTGCCCTCCGGCGATGGCGAGGGCGGCGCGGTCATCGGCGCCAGCAATCCCACCCAGGCGGGTCTGGCAGCCGAAGGCCAGCCCGATCAGGACCTGCCCACCAACACGCCCCCGCCCACCCAGGCCCTGCTCCCCATGACGATCAGCGCCAGTGATGGGCTGATCATCCAGGCGACCTACTACAGCGCACCGATCCGCCCGGCGCCGGGCGTCCTGCTGGTGTCCATGGAAGGGACCGGTCGCGAGGTGTACGGGGCGCTGGCGGAACGGCTGCAGGCAGCGGGTTACGCCGTGCTGGCGGTGGACCTGCGCGGCTATGGCGACACCGGCGGCGATCCGGACTGGACGCTCGCCCCGGCCGACGTGCGCGACGCGCTCGACATGCTGGCCGATTTTCCCGGCGTGAACCGGGGACAACTGGCCGTGGTGGGCGCGAGCACCGGGGCGAACCTCGCGCTGAATACCTGCGCCGACTTCGCAGGCTGCAACGCCGCCGTGCTGCTCAGCCCTGGCCTGGACTACCACGGCATCACCACCGCCGGCGCAATGGCGCGGATGGGCCAGCGCGCCGTGCTGATCGTCGCGGGTGAGAACGACGGCAATAACCCTGCCGACAGCATCACTCTCGACAGCGCGGCGACCGGCGATCACCGGCTGGAGATCTACCCCAACGCCGGGCACGGCACGGACATGCTCGCCGCCCAGCCAAGCCTGGCCGACGGCATCGTGGCGTGGCTGCTGCCGCGCGTCCCGCCGCCGGAACCGTGATCGCTGCGATCCGGGCGCTTGTCCCACATTTGGAGCCGGGCGCGGGTTTGCGGTAGGATCGGGCCGGTGTTGTGAGGACTGAGGATTATTGGTTGATACAGACTATCATTTCACACCCGCGGGCACGCCTCCGCGCCTGCGCCGCATTCCTCGTGGCGCTGATACTGCTGGCGGCGCCCCAGAGCGCGCGCCGGCCCGCTGAGGCCCAGGGCAGCGCGGATCAGGTCGTGGCGCTGGTCAACGCGCTGCGCGCCAGCCTCGGTCTCGACCCGTGGACGGTCCACCCGACCCTGGCCTACGTCGCACAGGCTCACGTCAACTGGATGGTCGCCACCGGCCAGTACGGGCACACCGGCGAAGGCGGCTCCACACCGCAGGATCGCGCCCTGGCGGCTGGCTATGCGGGCAGCGTCGCCGAGAACTGGGTATCCGGGGGCGGCATGAGTCCGGCGGGCGCCGTCGAGTGGTGGCGCAACAGCGGCATCCACTACGCGACGCTCACCTCGTCGGCGCAGCATGTGGGCGTGGGCGTGGCGAGCAGCGGGCGCGGCATCGTCTACGTGTTGGTCGCCGGCCGGCCATCGCCGCCGCGCCGGTCCAACTCGTCGGGCAGTGCCGCAGAAGAAGAGGACGAGGACGAAGGCCCGCTGGTAATCCCGATCACGCGCGCCGAGCCAGACGCCAACGGGCGGGTCACGCATGTGGTCCAGCCGGGCCAGACGGCCTGGGCCATCGCCGCCGTGTACGGTGTGGACCTCGATGAGATGCTGCACATCAACAACCTGCAGCGCCCCGTGGTGCTCATGCCGGACGACACGATCATCGTCAAACTCGGTCCCGGCGAAGCGCCGCCGCCCAGCCCCACGCCCATCGCGGAATACGCCATCGGAGAGGGCCAGACGGTCTGGGAGGTCGCCGTTACGCACGGGCTGACCGTGGACGAGCTGCTTGGCTACAACGGCCTGACGCGCGAGGATGTGATCGTGCCGGGCATGGTGCTGCGGCTGATCCCGCCGGAACCGGGCGACGTCCCGCCTGAGGAAGCGCCCGCCCCCGCTGAACCCGCCGTGGAGGCGCCGCCCGAAGAAGCGCCCCCGGCTGAGACTGCTGCTGAGACCCCGCCGGAGCCAGACGGGGCGCCCGCCGAGCCGCCCCCTGACGGGGCTCCAGCCGACGCCGCACCGCCCGAAGGGGCACCACCTACAGAGACTGCCCCCGAGCCGGACGGGGCGCCCGCCGAGCCGCCACCGGTAGAGGCCACGCCCGAAGAGGTGCCGCCCACCGCGCTGCCCACCATAACGACGCTCCCGACCGCCGCGCTGGTGATGGCGGCGACGTTCACGCCCACCGAGCCGCCCGCGCCCTCGGCTACGCTGCCGGATCGCGCGCCGCCGGTCGAAGTAGAGCCGGACGACGATGACCATCAGACGGTCATTCTCGGCCTGGGGATGTTGGGCGCTGTCTGGGTGCTGGTGGGCGGAGTCGGGCTGGCGAGCTACGTGCTCAAGCGCCGGCGATAGGCGCAATCTAAGGCATTGGGCACAACACAGCGGGGCGGCCATCCGCGAGGGTGCGCCGCCCCGTGATGTCCCCGCTGCAGCGGACATCAATCACAGGTATTCGACACGATTTCTCAGTTCTTCGGCTGTGTATACGGCATGGATGAGTTCGAGGCTTTTCACCCAATCACCAATGCCGTGTTGATCCTGTTGGCCGAACACAATCCCTGCGTGTTCGACTCCCTGTGCCGCCAGGTCGACAAAGTCAGCGTCGTGCGTGCAGAGAACGTATCCCATCTCTGTGGCACGATGCAGGTGATTGATGTCGGTATCCCCGCGCGATCCCAATCCGCGAACGGTCACCGCCTCAATGCCGCGCGTCTGTAACTGCTCGGCGACAACCACCGGCACGTTTTCATCCAAATAGAAACGGGGGCTCGCTGCCAACGCGTTGTTCCTTCAGCGCCCTTGCCCTGGCAATCTCGGCGCGTAGGTCCTCGTCCAGCGTCGATTTATGCTCGTAGTAATACGCCAGCGCGGCATACACCTGGGCCAGGGATAGATCATACGCTGCGGCGATCTCGTCCGGCGACTGATCCTGAAAGAGTCGCGCGGCGGCGATATCCAACACGCGAATCCCCGTCCCGGCGATGCAGGGCCGCCCGCCACGCACCGCCGGATCGGACGTGATGAAATCCATGCTGAGTACGGTTACCATTGTGCTGCCTCCACGCTCACGTGTTCACATTATACCTGATCACACAGCGGGGCGGCGCACCTTCGCGGATGGCCGCCCCGTGATGTTCACCAGTAACCGCGGGCCGCATCAGGCACGCAGCGCCGCGCCCAGCTTGCGGCTCGCCGCCTTCACGATCCGGGCGTGGATCTGAGCGACCTCCCGGTCCTCCAGCGTGCGATCCGGCGCGCGGTAGGTCAGCGCGTAGGCCAGCGACTTCTTGCCCGCCGGGATGGGATCGCCCCGATACACGTCGAACAGCCGCGCGTCTTCCAGCAGATCGCCGCCCGCCGCCAGGATCGCCGCCAGGACGTCCGACGCCGGCACGCTCTCATCCACGATCAGCGCCATATCCTGGTACACGGCGGGCTGCGCCGGCACCGGCTTGATCTCGCGCAGGACGGTCAGATCGGCCACCAGCGCGTCCAGGTCGAATTCCGCCGCCACGACGGGCCGCGCCAGGTCCAACCCCAGGCCGAACGCGTCGCGGACCAGCGGGTGCACCTCACCGAAGACGCCCACTGTCCGGCCGTCGATGCGCAGCTCAGCCGTGCGGCCTGGGTGGAAGCTGCTGTGCTCGACCGGGGCGAATGTCACGTCTCCGGCCACGCGCAACTCGCGCAGCAGCGCCTCGATCACGCCTTTCAGGTCGAAGAAATCCATCAGCGGCCGCGCCCGGCGCCCTTCCTGCCACTGCGCCACCTCGCGCGGGCCGGTCATGAGGATCCCCAGGTGGACCGGCTCGTCGGGCAGCGCGTCGCCCGTCTGCCAGTAGACGGACCCGATCTCGAACAGGAGCTGACGGTCGGTGTGGCGAGCGTTGGCCGCCGCCACGTCGAGCATCCCCGCCAGCAGGGTGTGGCGCATCACCCGCTTGTCGGCGGAGATCGGGTTAGCGAGCGTCACGTAGCCGGTTTGCGGCCAGCTCGACGACCCGCCCGGCGGCGTGAGCAGCGCCTCGCGCTCGGGCGTCGTGAGGCGATAGGCCACGATCTCGCGCAGACCGGCGCGCACCAGCGCGTCGCGGACCATCTCCTCGCGCTCGAGCGCCGTGTTGGAGCGCTGCTTGGGCAGCGTGTCGCCGATCACCGTGTTGGGGATGCGGTCGTAGCCGTAGATGCGCGCGATCTCCTCGACCAGATCGGCCTGCCCGGTGATGCCGGTGCCGATGTCCAGGCGGTGATCGGGCACGGTGACGCGGAGTTGATCGCCCTGCTCGCTCACCGTGAATTCGAGCGCGCGCAGAATCCGCACGATCTCGTCCTGTGGGATGTGAAAGCCGAGCAGGCGGTCGACTTCGGCCACCGGCAGATCGACCTGCACTTCGGGCGCGGGCAGCGGATATTCGTCGATGTGGCCCTGCGCCACCACGCCGCCGCTGGTCTGGCGCATCAGCTCGATGCAGCGCAGCAACCCGCGCAGCGCCATCGCCGGGTGCACGCCGCGGCTGAAGCGCAGACCGGCCTCGCTCGCCATCTTCTGGCTCTGCATCGTGCGCCGGATGTTGATGAAGTTCCAGGCCGCCGCCTCGAGCAGCACGTTGCGCGTGGCGGGCCGGCGCGCGTTGGCCTTGCCGTGCAGGGAGCGCTCGGCGTCCTCGCCCAGCTCGATCCCCGTCGCGTCGAGCACCTCCAGCGACGGGTCGTTGACCTCGCTCTCCAGGCCGCCCATGATGCCGCCGATGCTCAGCGAGCCGGCGGTGTCCGCCACCAGGATGTTGAACTCGTCCAGCGCGTGATCCTCGCCATCGAGTGTCATCAGGTGCTCGCCTGGATCGGGCAGGCGGGTAATGATCACCGGCGGCTTGCCGCCCGCGCGCTCCTTGAGCGTGTCGAAGTCGAAGGCGTGCAGCGGCTGGCCTAGCTCGAGCATGACGTAGTTGGTCGCGTCCACGATGTTGTTGATCGGGCGCATCCCGGCCAGCTTCAGGCGGCGCTGCATCCACCCCGGCGACGGCTTAAGCTCGATGTCGCGGATCAGCGCCAGCGTGAAGCGCGGGTTCAGTTCCGGCTCGCGGATCTCGATCGAGACTTCGCCCGCAATCGGCGCGCCCTCGGCCACCACGTCCAGCGACGGGAAGCGCAGCGGCTTGCCCGTGAGCGCGGCCACTTCGCGCGCGACGCCAACGATGTTGTAGGCGCGGGCGATGTTGGGCAGCATGTCGATGTCGAGCACGGCATCGCCCAGCACGTCCTGGAACGGCGTGCCCGGCGGCAGGTGGCCGAATTCGTCCCACGGCAGCAGCATGATGCCCTCGTGATCGTCGGAGAGGCCCAGCTCTTTCTCCGAGCAGACCATGCTGCGGTTGGGGATGCCGCGCAGCGCGCGCTCCTTGAGGATCATCCGGCTGCCGTCGCTGGCGTGGCCGTCGTAGACCTCGGCGCCTTCATGCGCGAATGGCGACAGTAGCGGCGGATCGATCGGCCCCTGGTCCTTATAGGGGAACAGGTTCGGCGCGCCGGTCACGCACTGCTCAAGCGCGCCGCCGCCGTAATCGACTATCGCCAGCACCAGCCGGTCGGCATTCGGGTGCGCCCTCACCTCGCGGATCGCGCCCAGCACGATCTTGCCGCGATCCCAGACCAGGTGATCCGACGGCGGCAGGTTGATCCCCTCCGGCGGCTCGCCCTGGGGGATGCCGATGTACTCGACGCCGGTCACTTCCAGCCCGGCCAGCGTCAGGCGCTCGGCCAGTTCTTCGATCGAGATGTCGATCTCGACGTAATCCTTGAGCCACGAAATCGGTACTTTCATCGCGTGCGAACGTCTCCTCAGTGAGTGAGCCGCCCATCCTGGAGGGCAGCCCTCCAGGATGGGCCATGAGCGTGTCTTACTCCAGCGTTTGCAGATACATCCAGATAGCCTGCAACTCCTCGTCGGTCATCCGGGTGTAGTAATCCCAGGGCATTTCCTCGTTGTCCAGCACGTCGCCATCCGGCGTGATACCCTGGCGGATGGTGTTGACGAAATCCTGCTCGGTCCAGTCGCCCAGGTCGCCGCTCTGCGTCAGGTCCGGGCCGGGCGGCGGGCCCATCGACGGGCCGCCGGTCAGATCCTCACCGTGGCAGCCGGTGCAGTCGGCGATCGTGACCAGGTACTCGCCATACTCGACCGTCACGCCGGGCTCCGGCGCGGGCGGCATCTCTTCCGTGTGGTGTCCCAACAGGTCGCCGGGCAGGTCGCCCATCATGCCCGCCGCCAGCAGGATGTAGCCAGGAATCGACAGACTGTTGTCGGGCGTCGCGCGGTCGACGGGCGGCACCGACTGGATATAGGCCAGCAGCGCGGCCAGGTCCGCGTCGCTCAGGTAGTGCAGGTTTTTCGACGGCATGCCGAGCAGTTGCTTGCCGTCTGGATCGAAGCCGTGGCGAATGGCGCGCACCCAGTCTTCCGCGGTGTACTCGGTTCCGATACCGCCCGCGCCAGTGGTCAGGTTAGGCGCGTGGATCGTGCCGACCATCGCCGTGTCGATCAACTCATCGCCGCCCAGGTCCGGTGCGTGGCAGTCCGAGCAGAGCGTCACCGCTTCCGACAGGTGCTGCCCGCGCGCGATAGCCGCCTCATTCCCGGTCGGGATGTCGATGGCGGCGGCCTCGACCTCGAACGTCTCGTTCACCTTGTTGCGGCCCACGACGTACAGGATCCCCCCTGCGACGACGATCACGAGCAGCAGCACGCCCACGATGATTCCGATCCATTTGAACGCTTTACCCATGTCTGTTCTCCTTGTGCAGTGGATTGGGATAGTGTCGGAGTTCCGACATTAACAGACTGAGTATGATAACCATTGTCATACTGCGGTGGCAAGTATGGGTTTGCCGCCGCTGATCACGATAGTGTGCTCGTACTGCGCGCAGATGCTGCGGTCGATCGTCGTCAGCGTCCAGCCATCGGACTCGGTGACGATGCGCCCGCTGCCCCGGCTGAGGAAGGGCTCGATGGTGAAGACCATCCCTTCCTCGATGCGGGTGCGGTCGCGCTTGTGATAGAAGTTGTAGACGGACGGCTTCTCGTGGATGTGCCGCCCCACGCCGTGCCCCGGCAGCTCCGGGATGATCCGGTAGCCGCCGCGCCGCGCCACGTCCTCGACCGCCCGGCCGATCGCGTTCATTGGGTGGCCCGCCCGCGCCGCGTCGATACCCTTCTCCAGCGCCCGCCGGGTGAAGGCGCACAGCCGCTCGTTCTCCGGATCGGCGGGCGCGACGAGCAGGGTAGCGGCGGTGTCGGCCCAATAGCCTTCCAGCTCGGCGGACACGTCCACGTTGACGACATCGCCGGGCTTGATGACGCGCGGGCCGGGGATGCCGTGCGCGGCTTCCTCGTTGATGCTGATGCACGTCCAGCCAGGGAACTTGTACGCCAGGATCGGCGCCGAGCGCGCGCCCTGCTCTTTGAGATACGCAGCGCCGATCGCGTCCAGCTCGGCGGTGGTCATGCCCGGCTCGATTCGCGCCAGCATGTGCTGTAGCGCCGCGCCGCAGATCTGCCCGATGCGCAGGATGCCTTGCAGGTCGCGTTCGTTCTCAATCGTCATGCGGTGTGCTCCGTGTCTGCCCCAGCCGCGCCAAACGCCCGGCGGGCAAAAGCGTGTGAACCCTCAGCGCGCGTCACTCGCGGCGCGCAGCAGCGCCCGGCGCGCCGTCACGCGGGCCATCTCGGCCCGGTATTCGCGGCTGCCCCAGTGATCGTCCGGCGGGTCGAGCGCCAGTTGACCGAGCGCCGCCTCGATGTCGCCGGTTTCGTCATAGGTGCGGGCCACCTCCGGCTGGCCGACCGGGACCGGCGCCACGCCGCACAGCGCCAGGGCGCTGAACCGGCCTCCGGCCTCTCCAGCCTGGACGCGAGCCACCGCGCCCACGATGGGCGCGTCGGCGGGCGTGCGGGCGACCTTCTCCCACGCAATTGCGCCGCCCGCCGGGCCATACGGCACGCGCAGGCCCGTCAGCAGGTAGCGCGCGACGTCCTCGTCCACGCTGAGGAACGAGGACATGGTCAGCAGCACGGCCACGTCGGCCCGCTCAATCACCGCGCCCAGCGCCAACAGCAGCGTCAGGACCAGCGACCCCGGATCGCGCTCGACCAGCAGATCGCCGAGCGTCATGGTGTTGCGCAGCGTCTCGGGCTGTTCCGCCGCCAGCAGCGCGGCCAGCGCCCGTGCTTCCGGGTGCGCCTCCGCCCGCGCCAGGCACGCCCTACGCGCCTCTTCCAGCGTGAGCATCGTGCCCAGCACCAGGGCGTTGTCGCCGTCCTGGGCCGTGTCCAGCCCCAACTGCGCCAGGTTCACGGCTTCCTCGACCGCCGGGCTGCTGCGCCGCTGCAGCGCCACGCCGCCATACAGCGGATAGACGCCCGGCGCCGCGAGCAGTCTCACGGCCTCAGCCAGCGCCGCGGGCTTGTGGACGGTTTTCAAGTTGATCAACATGCTTCGCCTCTCTTGTGTGCGCCACCCTGACCGGACATTATACCCGGCGGGCCGCCAAACGCGCCCGCGCTAGAACTGCTCCAGGAAGCGCAGGTCGTTCTGCCAGAAATAGCGGATGTCCTTGATGCCGTTCACGTTCATCGCCATGCGCTCCGGCCCCATGCCGAACGCGAAGCCGCTCCACGCAGCCGGATCGTAGCCGCCGTTTTGCAGCACGATCGGGTGCACCATGCCCGCCCCGGCGATCTCGACCCAGCCGGTGTACTTGCACACCGGGCAGCCCTCCCCGCCGCAGATCATGCACTCGACATCGACCTCGATGCTCGGCTCCGTGAAGGGGAAATACGACCCGCGGAAGCGCACGCGCTTTTCGGCGCCGAACATGCGCCGCGCGAACTCGGCGATGGTGCCTTTCAGGTCGGTCATGTGAATGTGGCGGCCCACCGCCAGCCCTTCGACCTGGTTGAACTGGATCTCGCTGCGCGCGGAGATCTGCTCGTAGCGGTAGCACATCCCCGGCAGGATGACGCGAACCGGCTGCGTGCCGCCCTCGCCGTAATCGCGCATGGCGCGAATCTGGCCCGGGCTGGTGTGCGTGCGCAGGATGACGCCTGGCGTCGTGGTGTGGAACGTGTCCCACATATCGCGCGCGGGATGGTGCGGCGGGATGTTGAGCAGCGTGAAGTTGGTGTCGTCGTCCTCCACGTCGCGGCTGCGATAGACCTGGAAGCCCATCTCCGCCCAGATGGCGTAGATGCGGCGCAGCGTCTGCGTGGCGGGGTGCAGCCCGCCGGTCGGCACGCGGCGGCCCGGCAGCGTCACGTCGACCTCGCCCTCTTCCAATGACCGGGCCAGCTCGTGCTGCCGGATCATCTCCTCGCGCGCGGTGAAGGCATCGGCCAGCGCGACCTTGATCTCGTTGGCGCGCTTGCCGAACTCGGCGCGCTCCTCCTTGGGAAGCTGGCCCGTCGCGCGCAGCGCCAGCGTGACCGCCCCCTTCTTGCCCAGGTAGCGGCGCTCCCACTCCTGAAGCGCGTCGCCCCGGGTGATCGTTTCCAGTTCGCCCAGCGCCTGTGTGTACGTCGATTCGAGTTGTTCGAGCATAGTCCCTCTCAGGTATGTGCTGCCTGGCCTATAGAAACAAAAACTCGCCGCCAGTCCTTTCGGATCAGGGACGAGATCGACTCCCGCGGTACCACCCTGTTTAGCCCGCCGGAATCGCCCGGCGCGGCTCGCTCGTGCCCACGTCGCGCCTCGCGCAAGATGGGCTGCCCCGTTAACGCTGGGCCTGCGGAGCGGACTACTGGCCGGACTGGTGCCCGGCGTTCCCCCGTCGGCTCGGGAGCGAACTTCGGCACGGACCATCTCATCCGGGCTTGCAGTCAGTGGCCCGGACTCCCTGGGAGCGGCTGCCGTGCGTACTTTTCTCCGTCGCAGCCTTTGTTGACGAACATAGTATCAAAGGCGCCCCCCGCTGTCAACCACCTTTTTGGTCGCGCGCCTTCAAACACAGCAGGCCGGGGATCGCTCGCCCAGCCTGCGCCATGCTTGAGGTAACAGCGGGTTATCCGGCGGGTTCTTCGGTTTCGGCCTCTGGCGGCTCGGTTTCACCAACTTCGCCCGTTCCCAGGCTGATGCCCGGCCCGCCGTAAAGCTGGGCGTCGAGCGGGGCGCGCAGAATCTCCTCGCAGGCTGCCTCGTCGAGCGTGCCCGCCGGGCCGTAGATCCAGCCGAAGTTGTGCGCCGTCACGTCGTTGGGATCGGTCTGGAAGTAGACCTGCAGCCACAGCCGCCCCTCGGTCGCGGCGCGCACCCACATCACCTGGCCCTCGCTCACGCCACCCAGGCGGCGGCTCTCCTCGCTGGCGAAATGCCGGATGTTCAGGTTCGTATCGGCGGTAACTTTGCACACGCCGTTGAAGTTGGGCGTCACGCCGTCATCCGAGAGCGTCGCCGGCTCGCCGGACGCGCCCAGCAGATAGTGATTCGCGTCGATCGTCACCGGATCCTCGTCGCCAACCGCGATCTCGACCTGGCCCTCCAGGACCACCAGCAGCGGCTCGCCGTTGTGATCGAGGTCGATCTCGAAATAGCCGCTCAGCACGCGCAGCGTGTAGGCTGGCGTGTGCAGGACCATCGACCGGGACGCTACGACGTCCTCATCCGTCGCGCCCAGCCCGGCGACCAGGTGCCCCCGGCTCAACTCCATCTCGAGCACGTAATCGTGGGGCGACGTGCCGCTGAATTCGTTGAGCGCCAGCTCGGACTCAGCGCCCAACACCGTTTCCGTGCCATCGCGAAACCAGGTGACCAGCGCCACGCCGTATTCATCCGTGCGCAGAATCTCGCCGGGCTCGATTCCGGTCGGCGCGATGATGCGGATTTCCTCCGCGGCGCCGTTTTCCGTCATGTAGATGTCCGGCGCGATGATGTTCACCGCACCCGACAGTGACCGGTCTGGCTCGCTGTCCTGGGCCAGGGCCGGAGTCCCCGCCAGCCAGACCGCCGCCAGTGCTATCAGGATGCTCAGCCGGTTGATCGTTGCTCTCATTTGGGATGCTCCCCTCGTGTGCGTCGATCTATGAAATCCCCCTGCTAAGTCCCCCATGATGATTGAGAGTATAGCCCATCCCGCCGCGGGGCAATAGCTCTTTTGGGGGATCGTCCCGCGCGAATGGGTACAATCGGGCTGGCTCGCGTATAAGATTCTAGACACACCCGGCCCTAATTCCCAACAGGAGGTGCTGATGGTGGCGATACTCGTGAAGCTGGCACGGTGGGCGCTGGCGGGAGCCGTCCTGCTCGGCGTCGCCGCGCCGGTGGCCGCGCAAGGCCCGGCCCAGCTCATCCCCCCGACCGGCCCGCACGCGGTCGGTCATGTGGCTTTCCGCTGGGTGGACAGCGCGCGCCCCGAAGCGCACACCGAGGACCCAGACGACGCCCGCGCGCTACTGGTCGATGTGTGGTATCCCGCCGAGCCCGCGCCGGGCGCCGCGCCAGTGCCGCTGTTCGGGCCGGAGCTGGCTGGGTTGTACAGCCAGATGCTCGGCCTGGAGGGCAACCCGGTGGCGGGCATCCTGGCCAACGCGATCCCTGGCGCGCCGCTGGCGAGCGGGGAGAATCCTTACCCGGTCATCGTCTTCGATCCGGGCTTCAGCGAATCGCCGCGCCACTACCAGGTGCTGATCGAAGACCTCGCCAGCCGGGGGTTCGTCGTCTTCGCGCTGTCCCACCCCTACGTAACCGGCATGGTCGAGTTCCCCGACGGCGAGATCATCGAGCCGGTCACGCACAGCCAGCTCGCGCGGCTGTGGGCCCCGCGCGACATCTACGAAGGCGAGTTTCGCGAGGTATGGCTGCCCGATATGCTGTTCGCGCTGGACCAGATCGCCGCGCTCAACCGCCCGCTGGTCGGCGGCATGTTCGCCGGGCGGCTGGACCTGGACCGCCTGGGATTGATCGGCCACTCCCAGGGCGCGCGGACCGCCGCCCAGGTGTGCCTGCTGGACCGCCGCTGCCGGGGCGCGGTCAACCTGGACGGCGCGCATTCCGCCGAAGTCGAGCTCGAGCTCGACCGGCCCTACATGCGCATCCTGGCCGATAGCGGGATCGAAGGGTTCGTCGCTGACTTCGAGCACGGCCTCGAGGCGCTGGCGGCGGATTACTACGTGCTGATGATCCCGCACACGCAGCACATGAACTTCGTCGATGCCGCGTTCTGGCAGCCCCTGGTGATGGAGCAGCCCGCCGAGAGCCTTCGCATGGCGCAGCTCGCCCTGCTGGACTACCGGGTCTACGTGTCCGCCTTCATGGAGCAGTACGTGATGGGCCGCGCCAGCCCGCTGCTGGATGGGCCTTCGCCCGACTATCCGGAAGTGTTTCTCCAGCGCCGCACCGCACCGATCGAGCCG
>ENA-UOUL01003180-UOUL01003180.1-bioreactor-metagenome-genome-assembly--contig:-NODE-3180-length-17396-cov-13.251227_pt1 | contig 17396 bp, 9 predicted proteins | sample MGYA00249838_ERZ747220 | MGnify/ENA primary metagenome ERZ747220 (study PRJEB28778, sample SAMN05720191) | bioreactor metagenome | isolation source: Anaerobic biogas reactor | place: USA:Washington...
AGCTTATCAGCGGTGATCCCATACGTTCGATAATAGGTCCGGTAAAAGGTCGAATGGGACAGGACGTGTTCGAGAAGCCGGCGCAAACGCCGCTTCTGCGTCTCAAGCATTCGACAACGGCTGAGTCGTTCCTCTCGGCCGACCCGCCACATGGTTCCAAGCAATCGGGTGATCGACATGCCGTTTCTTTCATTCTTGGGATGCGTGCGTCATCCAGGTGACCAAAGTGCAAGCCTCGCGAGAGGTCGGGTCTGGGGCTCCGGCCTCATGTTTCTATCCCGACAGTGAGTGTATAGATATGATTCTCGGACGGCAACAGGAAACCGATGCTTATTCTGCGGCGATGCGACATTCCATGCGGAAGCAAGTCCGCGACCTCTGCGCGCGCATCGGGTGTTCGATGCTTATCCGAGGCCGCCATTTCCTTTATCCAGGTGAGCCATTTGCTATGGGGAAGCGGATTATGCCCTTTGGGTCATCTCCGGTTCATACCGATAGTTTCGTGTGGAGTGTGGGCGATACGGAACGAGTTGCCGGCCCGCTGGGCAGTGCGGATGCGGCGAGCAGCGGAGGTCGCAGCGAAGACAGGAACTCTGGAGGCGGACGGCTGTCCTCGAGATTGGACGGAGGAGGTGGTCCGTTCGATGACGATTGGGGGTTGGATTGTTGTGAACCGAACGCGGACGTGCATTATTGCCCTGGTGGCCATGCTGCTGTCGCTCTGGCTATGTGCGCGGATGACCCTGGGGGCGCAGATGAACGGGGGGGCATCAGAACGCACTCTGGCCCTGCGGATCATCGGACCTGAGGGCGCTCCGGTGGCGGGGGCCAAGGTTGGCACCGGACTGAATATCTTCGAGCAGAGCCAAGGCCATCCGCCGCAGACGATCCTGATGTGGCTTCGGGGACAGAAGCGGCATTGGCCGTTCTATTCCGACACCGAAGGACTGATCGAACTGACCGACGCAGATGCCGAGCACCGGAATTTCTACGTGCAATACGAGCCTCGCGGTTGGGTCGGCTACAAACAGGTGCTGGAGGGTAGCACGGGCAGCCGGGTGGACATCCGTCTGGAGCCGGCCTGCCGCGTGCATGGGCAGTTGACCAGCAGCGGTTTCGACCGCCTCGGCCATCCGCTCGAGAAGACCGTTGCCTTCCTGTACGATTCGCGAGGCGAATTGGTCATGTACTTTGTCTCGGAACAGGGGCGGTACGAGTTTCTTCTGCCTGGCGGCCGATACGAGCTGGAGTGCTTCGGTGAGGGGCTGCCCGGCATTGAAACCATACGACCTCGCTGGTCGGTGGTCGTTGAATCCGGTCAGCAGGATCTCGATGCCGGCCTCGTCGATCTTCCGCCGACCAGGCTGGCTGAGCTGTGCGGGACGCCGGCTCCTGAGCTGCTTGGGATCGTCGATTGGAGAGGGTCACAGCCCCTCGAACTGAGTCGGCTCACGGGCAACGTGGTGGTTCTGGTGTTCTGGGGTAGTTGGAGCCGCCCCTGCCTGAAAACGATGCCGCAACTGATGGAACTGCACGATCTGTGGGCCGATCAGGGGGTAGTCATCATCGGAGTGCACGACAATTCGGTGTCGAATGTGGCGGAGTTGGATGCCAACCTGGCCGAGGCGCACCGACTCTACTGGGGGCGTCGGGAGCTGTTGTTTCCCGTGGGCATCGACAGCGGAAAGGGCTGGGGCGCCGTACACGAAACCTACGGGATCGATCAATGGCCGGCTGTGGTGGTTATCGATCCTCAAGGCAACGTGGCGGGCACGTTCAGCCCATGGGGGCCCCTGGAAGCCGTGCTGGCGCAGATGCTCTCAGAGCAGTAGCCACCTCGACCGGCGCACATGATTGCCGCAGGGCGGCAAACAGCGGGCCGGCATGTGCGAGATCTCTCGTTGACAGCCGCCGAGCACGAATGCTGCGTGCGACGGGAGATCGCCGCATGGATGCCTCTGCTACAGCGGTCCGCGTCCTCTGCTCGGGCCTCTCCCTGAACCGCCGGGGCGACCACCATACCCGCCACCGGGTCTGCCGCCCGGCCTGCCACCAGGTCTTCCTCCGGGCCTGCCACCCGGTCTGCCTCCGCCGCCACCGCCCGGGCGTCGCTCGCCGAATCCGGAGGGGACGGTGCGACTGCGGCCGGGCTCGACCTTGAGAGACTGGCCCTGGAATTCGTGCTCGTTCATCTCCTGGACGGCGGTCTTGGCTTGTTCTTCATTTGGCATGGTAACGAAACCGAATCCCCGGGATTCGCGGGTAGCGCCGTCCCGGACGATCTTGACCGACGCGACCTCACCAAAAGCGGCAAATGCTTCACGAAGCTCCTCTTCCGTGGTGCTTGCGGCCAGATTCCCCACGTAAATGTTCATGTACCAGTCCTTTCCGTTCAAGTGCAAGAACCCATTGGGGGCATTCCGGCCGACACCGACCTTTGGTGGATCTGCCGCGTTCAGTGCAAAGGATGCCCGTTTCTATGTGCTCGCAGATATATCACAAAACGGAGGATATGGAAAGGGATATCTCAGTTTTTTTGCGTTTCCGGCTGACTCCTTGGCCCAGACGCTCACGTCCGCTTGCGCAGGGTGACCTCGGGCCCGCGCAGGTAGAACGGAACGAGGCTCAGCGGGTCGGCGAAGCGGTCCCTGGACGCCTTCTGCCGGCCCAGCAGGTGAATGCCGGCCGCCTGCGGAGTCCAGAAGATGGGGTCGAGGATTCGGACGCCCTCGACCGCGAACCGGTCGTGGTGGTAAAGCAACCCATCCCCGGTCATGAGGATCGGGTTGTCCGTGTTGGCGAAGCGATCGCACAGGTCCGTCGCGCTCATGAGGCAATCCGGCAGGACCTTGTGCCATAAACCGCCGGCTGGAGCGGGGATACCGTAGTCCGCATCGCTGGTTTCCGGGGCTGGCCGGGGCCCTTGATTGCCGGGAATCCACTCGTAGACGGTCGTGCAGAACTGGCCTCGCTTGGCGTCGAGAACGGTCGCCAAATGACGCTGGGCGGCGGATTCTCCCGCGATATCCTGAAACGCCTTGCCTGGAGATGCGTCTGTGACGTTGGCGGCGATGGCGTCGAGAGAGTCCACGGTGACGATCCGGACGCCGTTGGCCAGATGCATTGCCTTGGCCGCAGCAACGGCGATGCGAAGGCCTGTGAAGCTGCCAGGGCCGACGGAGATGTGTACCTGATTCAGGTCCGACGGACCGTAGCCGGATTGGCTCAGGAGTCTGACGATGGCAGGAAACAGTTCCGCGCTGTGTCGCAGGGGGGCCGAGAAGGTGGCTTGGCCCAGCAGATCGTGGCCTGCCGCCAGGGCGACGGAACCGATACGACTGGACGTTTCGATGGCCACAACAAGCGGTTTGAGATCGCCGTTTTCTGTCTGCACATCACGTGTGTTGCCTGCCATTTTCATGCTGCCCAAAGCCCCCACTTTTCGCGTCACTCAATTTTCGGTCCAATCTCGTCGGCGTGCGGTTTCTATCGGCAAGGGGCTGGATTTTATCGGCCAAAGGAACTGGGGTATAATTTTTCCCTTGCAAAAAATTGGCTATTTTAATAGATTACAGTAGTCATTCTGGCCTATATCCTTCATCTGGAGGTTTGAATAACCAACGATTGTAGCAGGTTTTCCGCAAGAGGGTGATGTTTTTACAGGCAGGAGGTTAGGTTTTGGACAGGCCAAGTGTATTCGCTAAGTCTCTGCGGGGGGGGTCCGTGTCAATCGTCCTGGCATCGGTCTTGCTTTCCGTGACGGTTTTCGCCCAGGTGGGCCCATCGCAGAGCGGACAGGGCAGCGATGACGCCATGATGCGCCAGTTGGTGCAGTATTTCATGCGCGTCGGGACCGAGCAATACGAACGAGGCTACTATATCGAAGCCGAGAAGACCTTCCAAATGGCCCAGGGGTACGGGGAGTTTCTGGAACCCGTGGAGCGTCACCGACTGGAGTCGATGTTGGAGAAATCCGGCTTGGCTGCCATCGAGCGCAAGCACGCTCTGGCGACGAAGCAGACGGGTGAGCAGTTGCTCGGGGACGGTCAGCTCGTCGCGGCGCGGGAAAGCCTGTTGGGCGTGCAGGACAGCGGGTTCCTGACCGACCAGGAGCGCGCAGAAGTTGGCGTGACTTTGCAGCAGATCGAAACGGCTTCGGCCGTCGTGGAAGCACCGGTGCGCGCAGACGTCGCGTCCGGGGATGTGGCGGTCGAACAGATGACGGAGGTTCCGGCCGGCCCGACCCTCGACCAGTTCAAGAGCCGGGTTGCCGAACTGTACTATCAGAGTGTCAAGGCATATCACGCGGGTGACTTCGCGGCGGCCCGGTCGGGTTTCGCGGAGGTTCTCGACAGTGGATTGATGCCGGCGCCGATGGTGCAGACGATCCAAGGGTATCTGCACGACATGGACGGGTCTGCGCAGGGTGCCGGGGCGGACCGGCCGATCGCGCTGTCCGGCTTGTCGGCGGCCCAGCCGGGTTCGAACGATGTGGCGGTCATGCCGTCGGTGTATCCGGTGGCGGCATCGCCGGCGGGGATGTCTCCGCAGAGCGACCGGCAACGCATCGAGCAACTCTACAATCGGAGTTGGGAGTTGTACTCGGAGGGAGAACTCGAAGCGGCGCGGGAAGGGTTCGTGGAGGTCGCTGAGAGCGGCCTGTTCACTGCCCCCGAAGGCCGCAGGCCGGAGGATTACATCGCGACCATCGACCGGTTGCTCGCCGTTTCGCAGAGCCAGGTGTATTCGTCCCAGAGACAAGATGCCACTTCGTTGAGCGCTGCCGGGTCGACCGAGACGCAAGGTGGGTTCATCGAGGTGATCAATCGGCGAAGAAACATCATTCGAAGTCACATGCAGGCCGTCGTCGGCGACGCCGCCGATCGGGCCCAGACGTTCATGGCGCAGGGGGAGTTTGAGAAGGCCCGCGAGCCGATCGACGAGGCCCAGCGACTGGTCAATCAGAATCAACTGCATCTCGGCGACGACCTGTATCGACAGCACAGCAGCCGCCTCGGCGGTGTCCTGGAGGCGATCGCGCAGGCCGAAACGGCGCGCGATCAGCAGTTGGCCGAGCAGAAGCGAATGGAGGCGGTCGAGACCCAGCAGCGTCTGCGACAGGAGGCCGATGAGGATCGCCAGCAGAAGATCGACGAACTGCTGGCGCGAACCAAGGCCTACTGGAAACAGCAGCGTTACGAAGCGGCGCTGGGGCAGATCGAGAGCCTTCTGGCGATCGATCCGCTGCATGATGACGCCCTGACACTCAAGCAGCAGTTGGAAGACATGATCTACATGCGCAAGCAGATTGCGCTGGATAAGGAGTACAACAGGCAGCGTGCGGACATCTTCATGAAGACGGCCGAGTCGGGGATTCCCTATGCCGACGAGGTGACGTATCCGAAGAACTGGCGTGAAATCTCCGCGCGGCGCAAGCCGGATGAGCCGATCGGGTTGGATCCGGAGAGTATGCGGGTCTACCAGCAGCTTGAGACGATCGTGGATTTGTCGGCGTTGAGTCCAGAGATGCCGCTGAGCGAGGCGATCGAGCTCATTCGCAGCTCCGTCGAGCCCCCGCTGAGCATCGTTGTCCTCTGGCGCGACCTCTATGAGAATGCGGAAGTCGAGCCGAGTACGAGCATCGATATGGAAGGGTTGCGCAACGTGAAGCTGAGCATCGCTCTGGAAAACCTCACGCGCGCTGTCACGCCGGTCACCGCGTTCTCGCCGGTGTCCTATGTGGTCAACAAGGGCGTGGTGACGGTCGGCACGGAGGAGTCTCTGCCCACCCAGAAGATGGAGACCCGCGTCTATGACATCACCGACCTTGTCGGCGAGCCGGCCAACTACGGCGGCATGCAGGGCCTGATGACAGGAATGATGATGGGGATGATGGGCACCATGATGAGCATGCCCCAGGGCGGCGGCTCGGGTGATCAGGGCGGCGGCGGCGGCATGGGCGGCGGCGGCATGATGGGCGGCGGCGGCATGGGTGGTGGCATGATGGGTGGCGGCATGATGGGCGGCGGCATGGGCGGCGGCATGATGGGCGGCGGCATGGGCGGCGGCATGTTCGCCGTGGAAGACGACCTATCGTTGGGCGTGAAGAAAAGTCCGACGGCTCCGGCTGCACCTGCCCAGACGGAGAGCCCCCTTGCCCCAGCGAAGCCGGCGAAGGTCGAGAAGATCGACCTGCAGTTGGAACCAGGGCAGACCCTCGAAGATGCCTGGAATGCGTACTTCGAGAACCTGAAAAAGGCCTCGGCGGACGCCCAGCAAACGGCCCGTCTGGCGGTTCGCGAGACGGCCCGGCAGCTGATGAAACAGGAGAAATTCCAGGACGTAACGGTGCTGCTGATGGCCGCGCTGCGGAACGGGTTTCCGCAAACGTGGATGTACGAGGGGCTCGGCTTGGCGATGAAAGCCAGTGGCGCCCCCGACTCGGAAGTGGAACGCGCGCTGATGTCGGTCGTCGATTTCAGCGGCAGCTTGGACGAGACGCTTTACGTCGCCGAGTACCTGACGCAACTGGGCCTGGATCGCCGCGCCCTGCAAGTGTACCAGAGCCTGGCCGCGGCCCAGCCGTTGCGTCCCGAACCGTACGTTCGCGGCCTGGCCGCAGCTCAGCGGTTGGACGAGATCCCGGCCATCCAATGGGCCTGCGTGGGCATCCTGGGCCAGGCTTGGCCCGCGGAGCAGATAAAGATCCAGCAGACGGCGGCCCGTGTCACTCGCGCGACGTACGAGCGGCTGTTGGCCGACAATCGTCGCGAGGAAGCCGAAGCCTTTCACCGGCAAATCCAGCAGGCCCTGATTCGCGATTGTGTGATCCGAGTGGCGTGGACCGGTGATGCCGACATCGACTTGCTGGTCGAGGAGCCCACCGGCACCGTGTGCTCGGCCGACAGCCCCCGCACTCCGGGCGGCGGAGTCATGATCGGCGACGTGTTTGCCAAACCGGGCGTTCAGCCGGCCGAGGGATACTCGGAATACTACGTCTGCCCCGAGGGCTTCAGCGGCCAATATCGGCTGATGGTCAAACGCATCTGGGGCGAACCGACGGCCGGCAAGGTGACGGTCGAGATCGCCAAGCAGTTCGGTTCCGAGAAGCAGAAGATCGTCAGCAAGCACCTGCCGTTGACGGACGATCGGGCCGTGGTCGTGTTCAGCCTGACGGACGGACGCCGCAAGGACGCTTTGGACGAGCAACAGATCGCGGCCGTGGCCCGTGTTCAGCACGAGTTCAGCCGGGCCTTGCTGGGCCAACAGTTGGCGGCCTATGAGAACTCGGATGCCGTTCGCGATTATCTGTGGGACGCGATCCAAGCGCAACGCGACGGCCGGTTGCCGCGCCGCGGAGGCGTCGGCTACCGGCCCGTGATCACCACGCTGCCCGAAGGAGCGAATTTCTATTCGTCGGCGGTGATCTCCGCGGATCGCCGTTACGTCCGCGTCACTCCGATGCCGATCTTCTCGCTGATTGGTGAGGTGAACACGTTCACCTACTCGGGTGACACCGACGACCAGGACATGGGCGGCGGCATGGGCGGCGGCATGGGTGGCATGGGCGGCGGCATGAGCGGCGGCATGGGCGGCGGCGGCGGCATGGGTGGTTTCGGCGGTGGCGGAATGTTCTAACCGCCGTGCGGCCGCAAGTGTGAAGGTCGAATTTCAGCCGCGTTCCGCCATTCGGATCGCGGCTTTTTTGTGCGCACACGTCGCCGCGCGCCTACGGTCGCACCACTCCCGGATACACGTCCAGGTCCAGGTCCTCGATCAGGCCTGCTTGGAACCGCTCCATGGCGATGCCGCCCATGACCGCGTTGTCCGTACACAGGCTTGGCGGCGCGATCAGCAGTTCCACTCCCGCCCGCTCCGCTTCCTGCTGCAACCGGGCGCGCAGCCGGCGATTGGCCGCCACGCCGCCGCCGACGCAGACGGTGGTCAAGCCGGTCTTGCGGACGGCCAGCATGGTCTTGCCGGCCAGACAGTCGACGACCGCTTCTTGAAAGCTGGCTGCCAGGTCGGCGACCGTCTGGGGGGCCAGTTCCAGCGCGCGGAAATCCGGCCGGCCGGGCCCGGCAATCTGGTAGCGGACCGCCGTCTTCAGGCCGCTGAAACTGAAGTCCAGGCGATCGTCGTCCTGGAGCAACGCGCGGGGGAAGCGGTACGCCTGGGGATCGCCTGACTCGGCGACGCCGGAAATCGCCGGGCCGCCGGGATAGGGCAGTCCCAACATGCTGGCCACCTTGTCGAACGCCTCGCCCGCCGCGTCGTCTATCGTGCCGCCCAACGGCCGGAACTCGAAGGAATTGACGCAATGGTACAGGCTGCTGTGCCCGCCGCTGACGATCAGTCCCACGCACGGAAAGACGTCTCTGCCGCTGGCGATCTTGCAGGCGTAGATGTGCGCGTACAAGTGGTTCACGGCCACCAGCGGTTTGTTCAAGGCCAGGCACAGCGTCTTGGCTGCCACCAGGCCGACCAGCAGCGAACCGGCCAGGCCCGGCGTATTGGCCACCGCGATGGCGTCCATCTCGCGGAGCGTCCGTCCCGCGCGCCGCAAGGTCTCGTCGATCACCGGCAAGATGCGTTCGACGTGCGCGCGGGCCGCGATTTCCGGAACCACGCCCCGGAACCGCTCGTGCAACTTGTCTTGTGAGGCCACGACCGCGCCAAGCACTTCCAGGCGATCGGTGACCACGGCCGCCGCCGTCTCGTCGCAGCTTGTTTCCAAGGTCAAGATGTGCATGTCGGCCAACCGTTCGGAAATGCGGAGGGAGGAAGCATCGGCACACGGAGATCAGGCTGCCTCATTCCTTCGGCGGCTTCGCACGGCCCTTTTCCGCATCCTGCTTTTCCTCAAGCTTCGGCATTCCCTCGGACTTCGGTGCTGACTCGGACTGCGGTGCTGACTCGGACTGCGGTGCTGCCGGAGGTCGTTCGTCGGGTTTTGTTTCGGGTTTGGACGCTGCCTTGGCCGGCGGTTGCTCCGGCGCCTGCTTGGCGTCCAGTTGGCCGCGGATGTATTCCAGCGCCTTTTGCAGTTGGGGATCGACGAAGTCCGCTGCCTCCGCCGCATCGGATCCTGCCTCGCCGTTGGTCCGCACGATATCCTTCTGACGCCGTTGGGCGATTAGCTGGGTCATTTCCTTGCCGTTCAGCCTGACCTCGTAGCCGGGATTGGGAATGACGCCCCAGTCGTCGCTGTCCTGCGCGCCGGGGAACTTGTGGATGTTCTTTCCATTGGGACGATGATAGCCGGCCGTCGTCAATTTCAGCGCGCTGCTGCCGCCTTCCAGTTCGACGATGTTTTGGACGCTGCCTTTGCCCCAAGTCCGCTCGCCGATGATGACCGCGCGGTGGTGGTCCTGCAGGCAAGCCGCCACGATCTCGCTGGCGCTGGCGCTGTAGCGGTTGACCAACACCGCCATCGGAAAGCCGTCAAAGGTGCCTTTTTGTTCCGCATCCCAGACGCGCGGTTCGACATTGCGGCCTTCGGTGCTGACGATCCGTCCTGTGGCGATGAACAGGTCGCTGACCTCGATCGCCGCCGAGAGCAGGCCCCCCGGATTGAAACGCAAATCCAGGATCAGGCCGCGCAGCTTCTGTTTGGCCAGTGGCTTTAGAACCTTCTGCAGGTCCTCCGACGTGTGCCGGCCGAAGCCAGTGACGCGAACGAAACCGATCTTCTGCTCCTGGTCCAACATCCAGCGCCAGGAGTCGTCGGGGTTTCGCGAGTCGCCCAGGACCGTCTCGACGCGGATGTTCTCGCGTTTCAGCGTGATCGTCTCCAGCTCCGCGGCGTTCAGGTGCTGGACTTTCAGCGTGACCGAGGTGCCGACCGGACCCTTCATCCGACGCACGGCTTCGTCCAGGGTGATCTCCTTGGTGCTCTCGCCGTTGATTTCGACAACCAGATCGCCGGCCGTCACGCCGGCTCGGTAGGCGGGTGTTCCCACCAACGGACTGATCACGCGCAGCTGACCGTTCTCGACGGAGACCTGAATGCCCACGCCGCCGAATTCGTTTTCGACTTCGACCTTGAAGCGGTCCAGTTGTTGCGGCGGAATGAAGTTGGAGTACGGATCCAGTTCCGACAACATGCCGCGAATGGCCGCTTCCATCAGTTTTCGGCGAGTCACCTCCTTGACGTAGTTCCGTTCGACCTGGTCCAGCGTATCGACGAACAGTTCGAGCAGCTCGAATTCCTCTTGCCGCTCTTTCTTCGGATCGTCCTTCGTCGCCGCCTGCGGAACCGCCGCCTTCTGGCCTGGCGGGGCCGGCTCCGCCGGCACTTGGCTGGGCTTGTCCGCCGGCTCGGCCGCCTGCGACAGCGAATCCGGCGTCGGGCCGACGACGACCAGGTTCAGGCACACCGTCACCGCGAACAGAAGATAGAAAATGCGTCCGATCGACATGCTTCTCCCCCTCCCGTGCCGAGCGAAACAAAGCTTGACCCCGTTGCCACCACATCCGCCACGCAACCTTGCCGCGGCCGGGCCGGGATCGCTAACTCTGGCACGAACAACAGGTTACAAAGTATAGAGAGGCTGGCGGCCGGCGACAACCAAGGCGTAAACGTAAAGAGAGTTTCGCGAAAGGGAGAGAGGTTCCGCTGCCGCGACCGCTTCGTTCGCAAAACCGGATCTGCGATCCGCCTTTGGCTGCCATTGACGGTGGTAGCAAGCGGCGGTCTGGCGTACACTGTTAGCGTCGAAGAAGCGATTTCTCCGGACAGCGCTGGCGAGGCGTTTCATGGTTGCGATGCAGTTTTCGTGTCCGCATTGTGGCGGGTTGTTTCAAGTCGACAGTTCGTTGGGCGGCCAGCAGGTGTCCTGTCCGCATTGCCGGAATGTGGTCGTGTTGCCTGCCATGGCGTCCCAACCGCTGCCGGGACTGGGCACTGCGCAAGATCCGGCAGGCACCGGCGGCGGAACACCGGGGCCGTGGGGCCAAGAGATGCCGGTCCGCCCTCCTGGTCAGCTCCCCGGCTTTCCGCAGGGCGGCCAGATGCCGGCGCAGACACTGGCGGGACCGGAGCGCCCGCTGGCACCGACGCCGAACTTGGCTCCGCAGCCGCGCATGCCGAGCAGTCAAGAGCGCCCTCTGACTTCGGCGCCAACTCCGGCTCCGGGCGTTCCGCCCCAGCCGCGAGGCGCCGGGCAGGAACGGCCTCGGCCAGGACCGCAGGCCCCGCGGCCGCTTCGGCCGATGCCGCTGGGGGCAGCGCCGGCAAGCGCAACGCCGGGCCAGGAACGGCCGCTGGGCAGCCCGAGCCATGCTCCCACGCCGCCCACCGGAGCGGGCGATCGCGTTTCGGAGGCGGCCCGCAGCGGTGGCGGTGTGCAGATGCCAGGGATCCCGCCCAGTGCGCCCAAGGCACCCGCGGTGCCGACGACACCGAGGCCGCGTCCCGCTGGCGTGGAGCCGCAGATGCCGAGCGCGCCGGTACCTGCCGCCCCCAGGCCCGCGGCGCCGGGACGGCCGGAAGTGCCGCTGTCGTCTCCCACCCCGTTGGGCGAGGCACCGGCGGGGACGGCTCGGCTGCCGATGACCGGGCCGCAGCCCACGGTCGCAGCCCTGGGGGGCGTGGAGTCCTTGTTGCCGCCGGGGCCGGCCGCAGATGCGACGGTCCGGCCTCGTGGCGGCGGAGTGGGGCCGCAAACGGCCTTCTCGCCGCCCAACTCCGGAACCACGGTTCCTCAGCCAGCCAGCGGTCTGGCGCGTCCCATCGTCCTGCCCACGCCGGACGGCGGAGTTGTCAGGCTGCGCGAGCCGGCAAAGACGGTCGGCGCCGGCGATGACGCCCTCGAATTGCGGTCGCGGTCCGCCGTGCAAAAGGAAGTCTGGCGTTTCAAAAAGAACTTGATCATCTGGCTGATCGGTCTGGTCCTGTTGTGCCTCACGATCGCCATTCTTATGCTGCTGGGGCCGATCCCGAAGTAGCCGTTGCCTCTTGCCCGGTCATCTGGTTCCGCCGCCTGCTGTGGCGGAAAGCCGGGGTCATCTTCCACAACAGGCTGTTAGAATCACGGACAAGTCATGACGCCGTTTTGGCGACTTCCCCACTGCCTTTCCAGGAGACCGACCGATGAGTAAGAAGCCCGGCTTTGATCGTCGCCGTTTTCTCGCCAGCACTGCCGCGGCGGCTTCGTTCACCATCATCCCGCGCCACGTGCTGGGAACCGCCGAGGCGCCCTCGGCGAATAACAAACTGAACGTCGCCACGGTCGGGCCGGGCGGAATGGGGTTCAACGACATCCGCAGCGTACCGACCGAAAACGTGGTCGCCGCGTGTGATGTGGATGCCAACCGCGTGGCCGCCGTGTTGAAGCAGTTTCCTCAAGCCAAGGGCTACAGCGACTTCCGCAAGATGCTGGAAACGCAAAAGGACATCGACGCGGTGATGGTGGCCACGCCGGACCACAATCACGCCGTGGTGACGATGATGGCGTTGAAGATGGGCAAGCACGTGTTCTGCCAGAAACCGCTGACCCACAGCGTGCACGAGGCCATCGAGATCGGCAAGGCCGCCAAAGCGGCTGGCGTCGCGACGCAGATGGGCAACCAGGGCCAGGCCAGCGAAGGGGCGCGGCTGGTCAGCGAATTCATCTGGTCCGGGGCGATCGGCAAGGTCCGCGAAATCCACGGCTGGTCGAACCGCCGGCCGGACATCTCGCCGCGCGGCATCCCGCGTCCCCAGGAGACGCCGCCCGTGCCCGCGCACCTGGACTGGGGCCTGTGGCTGGGACCGGCACCCCAGCGGCCTTATCATCCGTGCTACCTGCCGTTCCGCTGGCGCGGCTGGTGGGATTTCGGCACGGGCGTGCTGGGCGACATCGGCTGCCACAATCTGTCCGCCGTCTTCAAAGCCCTGAAGCTGGGTTGGCCGGAGAGCGTCGAGGCTTGTTCGACCCACTGGAACGCGCCGGACGAAATCAAGAATGAAACGGCGCCGCTGGCGTCGATCGTCACGTTCCGCTTCGCCGCCGAAGGCGACCGGCCGGAGCTGCTGATCCGCTGGCACGACGGCGGGATGATGCCGCCGATCCCGAAGGAAATCGAGGACGGCAAGAACATCTTCGTGAACGACGGCACGCTGATCGTCGGCGACCAGGGCATGTTGCTGGGCCACCGGCTGCTGCCGGAATCGCGGATGAAGGAAGTCGGCAAACCGCCGCAGGTCCTGCCGCGCTCGCCCGGCCACTACCAGGAGTGGATCGACGCCTGCAAGGGCGGTGCGCCGGCCGGCAGCAACTTTGTGGACCACGCCGCGCATCTGGCGGCCGTGGTGCTGATGGGCAATATCGCCATCCGCACCCAGGAAAAGCTCTACTGGGATGCGGAAAAGTTGCAGTTCAAGAACTCCGAGGAGGCGAACCGACTGCTCCATCCGCCCTACCGCGCGGGCTGGACGCTGTAGCTGTCGCCCAACGCCCCGTTTTTCCCCAGGCCCGGCGTCTTACGGGCCGGCGTTGCCAGAAACTGCGCAGCCTTCCTCGTCTGCGCGGGGACGGAGCCGATTCTTTCACTGCCGCGCGGCGTTTGACCGATGCTAAAGAAGGCTTCGCGAAAGGCCCTGTAGAAAATGGCCCCGTCGCGGCCAACTGCCGAACCGTGGCAAGAAATTACCAGAAGGGAATCTGTGATGAATATTCGGATCATGACGATTCGTGTGGTGTGTGCCCTCGCGTGGGCCGCTGCCCCGCTGGCCAGCGGGGCAGCGGAGGAGGGCGAGAGGTGGACCAATCCGTTGCGCAGCCCTGACCGGGAGCCCGCGGCGGAGAGCCTGTTGCAACCCTATCCCACGCCACCGCCAACCGCGGAGGACGCCCCGCCCAGGCCGTCACCGCCGTGGCGGAACCCCAATTGGTTTCGGCCGTCCGGACCGGCCGGTGCTCCGGGCGTCGAACGCGCACCTCGCGGCACAGCTCCCGCGGCGACCATCCCCGAGCGCGATGCCGGGCGGCCGCCTGCCGCCGCGCCGCCGCGAAGCCTGATCCAGAGAATCCGCGAGCGGCGTTTGGCCCAACTCGAAAAACAGGCCGAGCGGATCCGACAATTGAACGCCGGCGAGAACCGGCCAGGTCCGGATGAGCGGGGAATTGCCGATCCCAACGGACCCGAGAACCCGGATCTGCAAATCGATCTCGGAGTCCCCCCGGACGCCCCCGGTCCCCCGGCGGCGAATCCGGGGCTGCCGGAGGCACCCGCAGGGCCACCGGAGCTGCCTCTCCACTGGTCGCCCGCCCCGCCGGTCCCATCTGCCTCGCCCGCTCCGCCGGACCCGCCGGCGCCGCCGTTGCCGCCGTTGCCGGCTGCTGTGACGCCACCCACCGAACTGAATCCACCCGCCGCACCGCCGCTGGAAGTCAACATCGAACTGCCCAGCGACGTCGAGCCTCCGCAGCCCAAGCCGGCCGCCCAAGCGCGGGTTCGCAATTGGTGGTCCGCGCCTCGCTGAGGCCGGCCGCGTCCGGGCGGGAAACACCAGCGATCCCGACTGCGATCCGGCGGAGCACTCGCTCACCGTCCGCCTGCCGACCGGCTGGATGTGCGCGTCACGGTGGGGCCGATCCGCCGCGTTTCGCTCCGGTTCGCGGCGAAAGGCTAAATCCGTCAGGCATCCTCGGCCGTGGATTCCTCGCGCTCCAGCAAGGGCAGCACCACTCGGATCCAGGTCCCTTGGCCCGGCTCGCTGTCGATGGTCAGTTGGCCGCCCAGCATCCGAGTGCGCTCCTGGATGCCCCTCAAACCGAACCGCTGCCTGGCGACCGTCTGGGGATCGAACCCCACGCCCCAATCCCGGATCGCCAGGCACACGGACTCGCCTTCCTGACTCAAGCTCATGCGGACCTCGCGGCTGCCGCTGTGCTTGCAGGCGTTGGACAGGGCTTCCTGGGCGATGCGATAGAGGGTGTTTTCCAGAATCGGGGCCAAACGGTTGAAGGCCACGTGGCATTCGTACTCCAAACGCGGCTCGGCCGTCCGCGATTTCTCGGCGACCAGATGGGACAGGGCCGCGTCGATGCCGTACTCATCCAGGATGGGCGGCCGCACGCGGCCGATCAGCCGCCGGGCCTCGAAGTGAGCTTGCCGCAGGGCGGCGAGTCCTGCCTCGAAGGCCTCCTGCGCCCGTTCCGGATTGCGATCCCGCTGGTATTCGAAGCTCTGTAACTGCAGGAGCGCCCCGGCCAATTCCTGCGCCAGGCCGTCGTGGATCTCGTAGGAGATCAACTGCCGCTCGTGATCGCTCGAACGGAGCATGTGCCACAGGTTCTGACGTTCTTGCTCCAGGGCCTCATGGACCAGGCGCCGTTCCGTGACGTCGCGGATCACGGCGATCAGCACCAGGGGACGGCCCTGCGTGTCTCGGACCACGGCCGCGGAGATCTCGCCGGCAAAGGCCGTTCCGTCGTGGCGGCACAGCGTGTACTCCACGGTTCGGCGAGTGCCTTCCTGCAACAGTCCGGGCAGATTGGCCCGTAGGCGCGGACGCTCCGGCTCGGCGATCAACTCATCCAGTCGCCGCCCGATCAGTTGCGTCGGCGCATCCACGCCGTACAACTCCAGGGCGCGTTGGGAGGCGAACGTGACGCGTGGTTCGGGATCGAACATGACCACGGCGTCGGGACAGGCTTCGACCAGGGTCCGGTATCGCTCTTCGCTGTGCCGCAATGCCTCCTGTGCCGCCCGCAGGCTGGTGATGTCCGTAACGACCGTCGCGAACCGCAGTTCGCCCGCTTGATTGTCGCGGACAAGGAACAAGTGCTGGAGCCCCTCGAGATGAATACCTGCCGGCGTCGAGATCGCCGTCTCGCCCGTCCATTTGCCGTCGGCCAGCACTTGGGGCAGTACGTCCGTTTCCAGCCGCTTTCGCTCGCTTTCGCCGTAGAAGTCCAAGAAAGACCTCCCTTGAATCTGGTCCGGCCGGTCGCCCAGCAGCAAGCAGCCAAACGCGTTCACGTAGGTAATCCTGGTATCCAGGTCGGCCATCCAGAAGATTTGCCCGGCGGCCTCGGCAAAACGCTCGAAGATCGACAACCGGTTCTCCGCCTGCCGGCGCACCTCCACCTCGTGCTGCAACTGCTCGTTGGCCCGCCGCAAATCGGCCGTCCGCCGCTTGACCTCGCGTTCCAGTTTCTGGTGCGCTTGCCGCCGCGTCTCCTCGGCACGCCGGCGGTCGGAAATGTCCCGGCAGACGCCCATCACCGAGGCCACCTGCCCCCGTTCGTCCCGCAGTGGAATCAGCCGCACGTTCAGCCACACGGTGTCCGGGCCGAGCGGAATGGCCTCGTCCACTTCGATCGGCGCCCCTGATTGGACGACTCGCTGGATGGACGCGAGATGGAACGACACCAGGTCAGGGGGAAAAAGGTCGTGCTGGTGCTTGCCGTGCAGCGTTGTCGGCGGGACACCGAAACACTCCGCGGCGCTCCGATTGACGTATTGCAGCGTCCCCTGGTGATCCGCGAGGAAGACATAATCCGTCATGGATTCCGCCAGCTGTCGATATTGCCGTTCGCTGGCCCGCAAGGCGTGGACCAACTGGTCGTGTTCCGTCACGTCGCGGGAGTATCCGACACACCCGATAATCTCGCCCGCTTCACCTCGCAACGGTTCGACCCGCGTCTGGAAATGCCGGCCCGCCCAGTGGATCTCGAAATCGACCCCTTCGCCCGCCAAGGCGCGGCGATGAGCCTCGATCGCCGGAAAGGCTTCGTCGGTGGTTTCGAAGTACTCGTACAGGCTCTTGCCGACGGCCTCATTCGGTTGCAGATTCAGTTCCTGCAGCGAGCCCCCAAAGGAACTTGTAAACCGCAACTCGGCGTCCGTCGTCCAGACGGTGCCGGAGACGCGGCGGACCATGAATTCCAATAGGGAGGTCGCTCCTGCGCTGTGACCGGCGTCCGAAACCGCCGGGCCGACGTCGCGTTCCGAGGCCCCGGACGGCGAGCGCGCGACGTTCGGATCCTGCGGAGGCCGATCTCCCGCTGCTGGTGAAGAAGCTTTTTGGGTGTCCATCCTTCGCAGCACCTCGTTCTGGTTCTCACGAACTTGGCCCGGTCTCATCGCCGTTCGCCACAACGCCGCTAGTCCCCAACAGGATGTCGGCACTCTTGACGCGTCGCGAATGAAGTCACGGTTTCGACGCCGTTTTTGGCGTGCTTCGCGCAAAAGGCTCGCGCTGGCTCTCTCCGGCCAGCCCCTGTCCAGTATAGCCCTGGTGGGCTGTCCGATCGAGTTGGCAAGCTCCGAAGGACGTAAGCATCGTTCGAGAAATAACTGTCCAGTGAACACCGCTCCACGCTGGCGAGCAGCGTGGTGGCGAAGCAGCCGATTTCGTGGAGATATCTGGTCTTGAACACCGCTCCACGCTGGCGAGCAGCGTG
>ENA-UOUL01003182-UOUL01003182.1-bioreactor-metagenome-genome-assembly--contig:-NODE-3182-length-17390-cov-3.917750_pt1 | contig 17390 bp, 16 predicted proteins | sample MGYA00249838_ERZ747220 | MGnify/ENA primary metagenome ERZ747220 (study PRJEB28778, sample SAMN05720191) | bioreactor metagenome | isolation source: Anaerobic biogas reactor | place: USA:Washington...
GAATACGATCTTGGGGGATCGGCTGGATACGTATGGCGGCCCCGTCCCTGGCCGGCGCGGCGTGAAACCACTGGTCATCGACCTGGAGGTACTGAGCGACGAGGTGCTCCTTAATCCCGCCGTCAGGATCGAGCCTGATCCGGTCGGTGTGTTCGAATGGCGGCGACGTGTCATTGAAGGCGCCGTTAACGTTCCAGTCGATCAGCGTCAGGTTCCGCTGGTGCGGCCCGAGGGCGACCCGGCCGGTATACCAGCCGCCGGGATGTATCTGGATCACCTCCCTGCCTTCATGCACCGCATGGTGGACGTTCAGATGATACGGGATGGGCCCATCGGCGGAGGGAAAGACGATCCGGACCGGTCCGAACACGCACACCGGCGGATCGACCCTCCATGGTTTGATCGGCTGTTCGTCGGCGAGACTGCCGTCGGCGTCGCTATCGACATAGAGCCGGTCCGGCAATTCGTCTTTTCCGCTGCGGTCGAGGGCCAGCCACAGGCGCCCGGCTTCGACCATAGGAGTTTCCCATTGGACGAACAGCGGGTCGGGCGATGCAAACTGAGGCAAAGCAAGGCCTTGCGGAGCCTCACGAAGCGGTTGCGGTTCGATTCGGTCATAATTGCCCAGGACCTGCCACGGTTCGCGGCTGGTCTGGTAGCGGAGCCAGTGGACCTCCTGGCCGGCGGAGGACGAAACCGCCAGCAGCCCCACCACCAAGCCGATCCATCGGCGAATGTTCATGGCACGTCTCCAAAAGATGCACTTCGCCCTCTGGTAGAGTGACGAGCCCGGACGGTGGATCATTCAAAAAACGGCTGAGAACGGCGGCCAGAGCGAACCCCATGTGCCGCCATCAAGGCATCCGCTGGTCTGTCTTGCGTTTCTCGATGGCGTGACAGCAGAAGCGGCCGCAGCGAGGGCATCGGCCGATGGTGCATTTTTTCCGCGAGGCTGCGCCAAGGCGGATGCCGTACTTGCCCCAGGGCTCCGTGAAGCCGCACCGTTTGCACCGGACGACCCAACCGGGCGCGCGACGTTCATAGGCTTGCTGTTTGTCTTCGTCCGGTCGTTCGGCCATGTCCGTCCTCCGGATTTGCGGGCGGGATTCCGCCGCCGACGCCTCTTGAGCGGATGTCGCGACACGCAGGGCTGCGAGAGTGCCGCCGCACCAAGGGCCTATTTTGCCGCCATCTGCATCCAGCTCTTCGGGAATCTGCCGCGGGCCACTGGGCGGTACTGGGCTCGAACCAGTGACCTATTGCTTGTAAGGCAATCGCTCTAGCCAACTGAGCTAACCGCCCGGTTTGGTCAGGTATATCGTATTCGCGGGGCGTGGATGGGTCAAGGTTGGAGTTTGCGGGGTTTGGGTTGGTTCGTTAGGATGGTGCGTCTGGACGTGCACGTGAACGAACGGCTGACAGAAGGGATTCGCGGCTGATGACGGTGAAGATTGCGGTTTTGTCGGATGCGCACATGGCCCAGGAGGCGGCGGGGAATCGGCGAGGGGATATCGCACCGATTCTGCTGCTTCGGGCGGTCAATCGGCTGAACCGGTGGGTCCAGCCGGATGTGACGCTGATTTTGGGTGATCTAATTAACGATCCCCAGGCGGCTGAGGCGGAGGCGTATCTGCGGGAGCTTCGGGTGATCGTGGACAGGATTCAGTCGCCGACGCTGGTAATTCCGGGCAATCACGACATGGAGGCGGATCGGTTCTATCGGATTTTCGATCGGCCGGGCGATTGGCTTGAGGTGGCGGGTGTGCGGTTCGTGCCGTTTCTGGACCCGGAGGAGCCCGGCTGGAACGCCCGGCGCGAGGGACGGGACCTGGATCGGATGGCGGCGGCGCGGGTGGGGTTTGCCGGGCCGCTGGTGTCGGTTCAGCACGTGCCGGTCTTTCCGCCGGGGCGGTCGGAATGTCCGTACAATTACGTGAACGCGGAGGCGGTGATCGAGGCGATGGCGGCCAACAGCTACCGGCTGGCGGTCAGCGGGCACTTCCATCCGGGCATGGAGGTGGTGCGTCAGGGGGAGATGAGCTTTGTGGCGGGGCCGGCGCTGTGCGAAGCGCCGTTCCGGTTCGATGAACTGGAGTTAACGGACGATCAGGTGCGGTTGACGCGGCATTCGCTGGCGATACCAGCGGAACTGGGCCTGGTCGATCTGCACGTTCATACGCACCTGGCGTACTGCAACGAGAATATGACGGTGCGCGCGGCGACGGCATTCGGGCGTGAGATGGGTCTGGCGGAGGTGGCATTCGCCGAGCACACCTCGCACCTGTACTACGACCGCGAGGTCTACAGCTCAGGGGCGTTTCTGAATGCGGGCGTGGACGGCGACGCGAAGCAGACGCTGCGGGTCAAGGAGTACTTCGCCGCGTTGGAGGAAGCGGATTGTCCGCAGCGGAACTGGGGCTTGGAGGCGGACTGCGATTTTCGCGGGCGGCCGGTGGTGCGCGAGGAGGACCGGTCGCGGGTGAATTTCATCATCGGGGCGGTCCATCGGCTGCCGGCCCAGCGGGTTACTCCGGTGAGCGAAGAGCGGATGGCGCAAGAGTTCCTGTCAACATGCGAGCGGCTGGTGAGGTCGGGCATCCAGGTGCTGGCCCACCCGTTCCGGGTTTTCCGGCGAACGAGGATAGGGACGCCGCGCGAGTTATTCAGACCGCTGGCAAGGATGCTGCGGGAGCACGGGGTGGCGGCGGAGATCAACTATCACACCAATGAGCCCCCAGCGGAGTTCTTTAGGCTTTGTCTTGAGGACGGCGTGCGGATCACGTTCGGCAGCGACGCTCATAACCTCTATGAGGTGGGCGAGTTCTGGCCGCACCTGAGGCTGTTGGAGGAATGCGGGTTCAGCGGGAGAGCCGATCAGGTGCTGTTTGATCCGCGTCGTGGGTAGAAGCGGGGGCTTTGTCGGGACATAGCAAGCGGGGCTACGGTCAAGGTCCCCGTCCCCCCTTCAGGGACCTCCACCACAGCCCCGCGATATAGTCACGGCTTCTGTCAGAGCTACTCTCTATAGTATCTTATTATCGGCCCGGTTGGCGGCCAAGGCAATCGGGGCGGGCGCTGAAATCGCTATCGGGGAATCCATGATAGCGATGGGCGGCAGTTTCTTACCCCCGGCGGGGACAAGGGTTTGCAAAGACCTCGCTCCCTGACGGTCGCGACTCTTTTGGGGGGTGGCGGTTGTCTGCGGCACGGGGTGGTTGTTTCGTGTCGTTCCGGAAATAGCATGGCGGCCCGCGACTCGCTACCTGTTCGGTGCAGCAGAACGCGGGCTGCCATTGGCTGGTCTTGCCGGTCAGTCAGTGGCCGGGTCACTCGACGCTGCCGCCGCCGGGGGCGACGGGGTTCCGCATGCGGCCGTACCACATGGTGTCGGCGATCTCGGTGAACGCATCGGCGTTCATGGTGAAGCCGCCGCCAGCCGGCTTGTAGGCGCCGAGGTAGCCGTCGGGGCCGGTCTCGCCGGCGACGTCGTAGACGGCGGCCACATGGCCGTCGGCGAACAGAACGTTGGCGTAACCGCCGACGTAGCCGTCGCCGCCGTGCAGCGGGGCGATGTCGTTGAACTCATGGGCCTTCTTGCCGGCGAAGTGGGTGGCGTCGACGTCTTCGAGGTCAACCGCCATGCCGTCGCAGAAGGCTTCGAGGGTCATGTCGCCGACCCGCACGACGTCTTTGCCGGCGAAGTTGTTGATGGCGTCGGCCATCGTCTGATCGGCGATGGTGGCTTCGCTGCCGTCACCCACGCGGGCGTCGCCGAGCATCACGATGCGATCCGGGGTGGCTACGCCGCCTTCGGTGTGCGAGCCGTTGATCGGGCCGTCGCCGTCTTCGGGGCACTTGCTGCCGTTGTCGGCGCAGGCGTTGGTGCTGTAGAGGTCCCATGTCGTCGGATCGGTCGGGTCGGTCTTGATCACGACCGGGTCTCCGCGGACCATGTGCCAACTGGCGGCGTAGTTGCTGTTGTAGCCCTTGTTCCAGAACTCCTGCGAGGCGAGGGACGTGGGGTAGACGTCGGTCGCCAGGGTGGTCACACCGGTGCCCCAGTAGAGGGCGTTGAAGCCCGCGGTGTCGCCGGCGCCGGTGTAGTCCACCACCTTTTCGCTGATGGTGTACTGGTTGCCCGGGCACAGGGCCTTGCCGGGGTTGGCGACCTTCAGGTTGATCAGGTCGGCGACCCAACCCACCTTGTCGACGTGGCCGTCGCGTTTCCAGTCGAACGCGCCGGAGCAGCGATAGCCCAGGCGGTTCTGCGAGGCGTAGATCTCGAAGCCCGCGCCAAAGCCACGCAGGTTCGAGGCGCACGTCGCCGAGCGGGCGGCCTGACGGGCCGAGGCGAGCGACGGCAACAGGATCGCCACCAACAGCGCGATGATGGCAACCACGACCAGGAGCTCCACCAGGGTGAAGGCTCCCCAAGACTTACGGTTCCACTTCATACCAAATCCTCCTACCACAATGACTACGATGCCTTCGTGACCGGCCGGAAGAGAGGCACGCCGCCCGCCTCCGGGTCACAGGCGGGAGTCTATGCGGGCAATGTAAAGGGGCTGGGAGAGGGACATTAATCTTCGGCTAAATCGCGGGTGTACCGAGCGAGCCGAGGGACTATAATGAGGCCCCAGTCGATCGCACAGCGGCAGGAAAGGAGCGGCAAGTGACTGCACAGCCTGGCTTTAGCGTCGAACTGGAGACGATTAGTCGCGGATTCGACGGGCAGACCTGCTGGGTGCACGGCCGGGCGGGGGCGATTCCGGGCAATCCGCCCGTCGTCGTGTTGACGATGCAGAAGCTTCTGCTGTCGGGCAGCGATATCTTCTTTGGGCTGCACGAGATGCGGACGGACGACCTGGGAGCAAGCTGGTCGGGTCCGACGGAACACGAGACGCTCGGCCGGCGGGAAGAGGACGGCGGGGTGACCGCGTGCATCTGCGATTTTACGCCGAAATGGCACGCAGCGACCGGAAAGCTATTGGGAACAGGACACGTGGCTCGATACATCGGCGAGCGCCTGATGCCGGACCCGCGGCCGCGTCAGACGACGTATTCGGTGTATGACGCCGAGGCGAGGACGTGGTCGCCGTGGGCGACGGTGGCGATGCCGGACGATACGAAGTTCTCCAACTGCGGCGCCGGATGCACGCAGCGGGTTGACTTGGCCAACGGCGAGATTCTGCTGCCGATGTACTTTCGCGTGAAGGGGGAAAAGTTCGCCAAGGTGTCGGTCATGCGGTGCGGGTTCGACGGGCAGAGGTTGCGGTACCTCGAACACGGGAGCGAACACACGGTCGAAACGGCGCGCGGGCTGGGCGAGCCGTCGCTGGCGAGGTACGACGGCCGCTACTTTCTGACCATCCGGCATGACGATCGCGGCTACGTGACGCGGGGCGGCGATGGACTGCGGTTCGAGGAGCCGCGGCCGTGGACGTTCGACGACGGCTCGGAGTTGGGCAACTACAACACGCAGCAGCACTGGGTGACGCACAGCGACGGGCTGTGCCTGGTGTATACGCGGCGCGGGGCGAACAACGATCACGTGTTCCGGCATCGGGCGCCGCTGTTCATTGCGCAGGTGGACCCGGATCGAATGTGCGTGATTCGCGAGACGGAGCGGATTGTCGTTCCGGAGCGCGGGGCGCGGCTGGGAAATTTCGGGGTGTGCGAAGTCAGCGCGAATGAGACGTGGGTGACGGTATGCGAGTGGATGCAGCCGGTCGGCTGCGAGAAGTACGGGAGCGACAACAGCGTATTCGTGTCGCGTCTCCGTTGGGACAAGGCGAACCAGTTGATGCGGTAGGAACGCGTGATGGACAAGATCAAACGCATTGAGACACAGGTGGTGCTGGCGGGCCGGCGGAGCAATCAGGCGTGGTTCGCCCCGGCGTTGGCGGCGGTTCCGGGCGCCGGCGACGGCGGCGGGCCGGAGGTGATGGTCGGGGCGATGCTGCTGACCGGCAACGACATGGGGCCGGCGCTCTGGACGCGGACGCGCGATCTGGGGCGGACATGGACGCCGCCGATGCAGAGCCAGAACCTGCTGGGCGAACCGATATCGCGGGAACGGAAGGCCGCGGCGGCCCAGTACGCGCGAACGATGTTCGGCGAGGGCCGGGCGATCAGTCCGGACTACGATATCTTCGAGAAGCCGTACATCGGACCGTACTACCATCGGGCGAGCAAGACGCTTCTGGGCCTTGGATGCAGCGTTTACACTCGCGACGACGACCGCGACCCCGGCCAGAAGGGCGAAGAGCACGTGGCGGGCTTTGCTCACGTTCCGGTCTGGACACGGTGGGATCCGGGTCGCGGCGATTTTGTGCCGTGGAAGCGGATGGCCCAGCCGCCGACGCTGGAAACGGGCCAGAGCGTGTTTTTCGTGTCGTGCTCGCAGTGGCACGAGTGCGGCGACGGGACGTTCCTGCTGCCGTGTTCGCATCTGCGGGAGGATCAGTCGACGACGCCGGGCGTGACGGTGGTTCGCGGTCGGTTCGACGGGACCGAAGTGCGGCTGGTCGAGCACGGGTCGATTCACAACGTCGATAGCGGGCGTGGTCTGGCCGAGCCGTCGATGACGTTCTTCCAGGGCCGGTACTACCTGACGATCCGGCACGACGAGCGGGCGTACGTGACGACGAGCCGCGACGGGTTGGCGTACGACGCGCTTCGGGTCTGGACGTTCGACGACGGGTCGGAGCTGGGCAACTACAACACCCAGCAGCACTGGCTGACCCGGGAGGACGGATTGTACCTCGTGTACAACCGCCGCAGCGAGCTTGGCAACGGGGTGTTCCGGCATCGCGCCCCCCTGTTTGCGGCCCAGGTCGATCCGCAGCGACTGTGCGTGATCCGGAAGACCGAACGGATCATCCTTCCGGAGAAAGGCGCGCGGATGGGCAACTTCGGCGTGGTCAACGTCAGCGACGAGGAAACGTGGATCATGACCGGTGAATGGCTGCAGCAGTACGTCTCCGGATACCGACAGGGCATGCCCTACTGGACGGACGGCGGGACGCAGTACAACCGGATTCAGTACATCGGCGACCTGCTGTTGGCGCGGGTGTATTTCGGCTGAGAGGGGGACGGCTGTGGCGGAAGGCGCGACGAGAGAGCCGGGCGTCATTTTGAGCTTCGACGACGCCTTTGTGGCCGACTGGCTGGCGGCGATGCCGCTGTTCGAGCGGTACAAGGCCCATGTGACGTTCTTCATCTCGCACTTCGAGCGGTTGACGCCGGAGCAGATCGACGGGCTGCACCGGATCGAGCGGGCGGGTCACGCGATCGAATGCCACGGGCTGCGGCATGAGCGGGCGGCGACCTACTGCCGCGAGCATTCGCTGGAGCAGTGGTTGGAGTGCGAGGTCCAGCCGGCGGTGGCGTGGATGCGTCAGGAGGGTTTCGAGCCGACGGCTTTCGCCTATCCGTGCAGCGAGAATGATGACCAGACGGATCGGGCCCTGCTGGGGGTTTTCCGGCACATTCGGACCAACCGTGGTCCGGAGGAGGGCCAATCGCTGGCGGCGTTCGATCCGGTCTTTGCGCCGGCGGATCGGATCGCCGATCGCGGCTGCATCATCGCCAAAAGGATCGATCGGACCGGTCCGGAGGAGTTACCGGAGATTGAGGCGGCCCTGGAGCGGGCGGCCGCGCGGCGGGAGTGCGTGGCGTTCAATTCGCACAACATCAGCGACATGCCGCAGCGGAATTACGTTACTCCGTGGGCGGTCGAGGCGATTTTGCACCAATCGAGGGAGTTGGGATTGGCGTTCCACACGGTTCGTGATCTGTAGAAGATGTAGAAGACACGGATTGCAGGGCCGCCGGCGGCCCTCTCGATGCACTACGGGCTGCGCATCGATCGTTCCTCAAGCCCGGCGGGCCATGAGGCGAACTCAAAATAAAGAAAAATTGCTCTTGCCGCCGCTGTGGGCGTCTATGATAATGTTGGTTTTATGGCGAAGTTCGCCTTTCACAAGTAAATAGTCCACTTTCGTGGAGGTTCGTATGGGTCCGCAGTCGCTTTCAGCCCTGCACCAGCTGCAGGGGGTGGAAACACACTTGAGGTCTCTGAAAGATCTGCTCCGCCGCAAGCAGCGACAGGTCCAACAGCACCAGCTCCGGATCAAACAACTGGAGGAACAACTCGCGGCCAAGCGGGATGAGATCAAGCATCGGCAGAGTCGCACCGGCCAGCTCGAGCTGGAGTTCAAGGCCCGCGAGGAGGCGGTCAATAAACTGCGGACCCAGTTGAACGCCGCCAAGAGCAACAAGGAATACTCGGCGATCCTGACCCAGCTCAACACGGACCGGGCGGACAACTCGAAGCTTGAGGAGCGCATCCTCAACGAGCTGACCGCGGTGGACGAAATGAAGAAGGGGCTGGGCGAACTCGAGAAGCAGCTCGGGGAACACGCGGGCCAGCTCGCCCAGCAGGAATCGCACTTCGAAGCGGAGCGCAGCGGCCTGCAGCAGCAGATCGACGAACTGGAGCAGCAGCGGAGCTCGATGGCCGACTCGGTGACGCCCGGAGACCTGGCGGTATTTCAGCGGGTCGCCGATCGTCACGACGGCGAGGCGATGGCCAAGATCACCAAACCCTATCCGAACGCCGACGAGTACATCTGCGACGGCTGTAACATGAGCATTCCGATGGAGACGGTCAACGCCCTGCTGACTCGCGACGAGATTCAGGTGTGCCACGTGTGCGGCCGCATCCTGTTCCTGGAAGACGCGGTTCGGAAGGAAAACTGAGCGACCCGAATCGGGACTCTTGATGACCGCCCCCGAGCAAGCCAACCTTCACATCGACGGCGGCGCCCGAGGCAATCCCGGACCCGCGGGCGCGGCGTATGTGATCACGACGACCGACGGGCAACCGGTCGCCAGCGATTCGCAGTTCATCGGCGAAGCGACCAACAACGTGGCCGAATACACCGCTTTGATCGACGGCCTTGAGGCGGCGGCGAAGCTGGGCGTTCGCCAGTTGCAGATCGTCAGCGACAGCGAGTTGCTCGTGCGGCAGATCATCGGGGAGTACCGGGTCAGAAGCGAGAATATCCTGGACCTCTACCACGCGGCGCAGATGGCGCTGATGAAGTTCGATCGCTGGCAGATCCGGCACGTTCCGCGGTCGCAGAACCGGGAGGCGGACCGGTTGGTGAACGCGGCGATCGACGCCGCCGTCAAGGGTCGGTCGGGCCGGGATGCGGCGGACCGGAAGCTGGATTCCTCGACGGTCAAGGTGTTGGCCCAGGTTGCGCGGGCTCCGGCCAAAGGGGCGTGCGGGGCGGGCCTTCGGAAGGGCCAGCGGTTCGTGTTCGACCAGGTGACGCCGGCTGGGCTGTGCCTGCACGCGGCGCATTCGCTGCTGCCGACGGTGATGGCGATGCAGGCCGATCCGGCGATCGAAAGCGATACACAGGTCACCGTGCGCTGCGGCAATCCCGACTGCGGCGCGGTGTTTCACGTGAGTGTGGTTTCGTAACATACGGTGAGTAGATGAAGAACTTGCTGACCCGCCGAACGTCGATGCCTGGAACTGCCCTGCTGCTGGCCCTGATGGCGCTATGGGGTTGTGGCGGCCAGAACAGGAAGAGCGAACTGCGACTGATTCCTCCGGACCCGCAGAAGCTGCTGGTGACAGCGGTGCGCGACGCGGACCCGGACGTGCGGTATCGATCGCTGGCCGAGTTCAGCGCGACCAAGGCCATCGGCGAGCCGTGGGCGGTCAAGGGGGTCGAGACAATCGTGGCGACCGATCCGAATCCGCTGGTGCGGGCGTTGGGGCTGCACACGCTCGGACGGGTGGCGGACGGGCGGGTTTTGACCCAGGCGATCTATTCGATGAATGACAGCGATCCGCGGGTGCGGGCGGAGGCGGCATGGGCGCTGGCCCAAGTGCCGTACGCGGAGATCGAAAAGGCCCAGATGGTCGCGGAGACTCGCGAGGCGATGGTCCGCGGGCTGCGCGATGAGGCGTTGGACGTCAAGATCCACTCGGCTTCGGGGCTGGGCGCGTTCCAGGATCGCGACGTGGTCTATGCCCTGATCACCGCGCTGCGGGATTCGAATTTTTCGGTCCGCTACCACGCCGAGAAGAGCCTGATCGAACTGACGGGCAAGACGTTTCACTCCAATCCGGTCGCGTGGCTGGAGTGGTTCGACGCGGCGTCCGAGCCGTTCGCCAACGCGGGCCAGACCCCGCCCGAGTTGGTCAAGCCGAAGCAGAACGTGCTGGAGAAAAGCCGCGATCGGATCCAGCAGTGGTATCTGAACTGGCAGGGACCGGCGAAAGAGCAGTGAGAAGTCCGAAGCCAGGATGGAAAATGCGCGCGGCCGGACGGTGAGGCAACCGTCCGGGGGTTCGAATTAAGGCAAGCGATCAGCCCCTTCCAGAGGGGCCGTTGAGGTCCGGTCTTCGGAGCTTCTTCGCCGGCGGAAATACTGTTCTGACGTGGTTGCGCCAGCGGCTTAGCACATGGCGGCGTAGCAGGCCAGCGTCAGAATCGCCAGACGATACTTCCGCGAGAAGAAGTTCTGCAACTCGACTTTCAGAAACGTTACGTTCAGCATCTTTTCTCTTCCAGCATGGCCGCCTCGGAGGCGGCGTCCTGCGTGGGCATCCATCCGTGCCGCAAGGACTTAATGCAAACCCCATGCCGAAAAAGAGCCGATGGGACGTCCCTGTAACCACCGCTCTCGACGGTGGTTATGTATAGCGTCAGAAAGGGGCGGAATCAACGAAATTCTGACGTTTCGGGGGGGAAACATGCGGTGCATTTTGGTAACACGGAAACGCAACATTCGCAACCGGACGATGCTGGCGGTCTCTTCAGGACGGCACGGATCACGCGGATCACGCGGATCACGCGGAGGGCAGAAGACGCAAACTGAGAATACGAAGCAGCAAGACGCAGACGTGGCGCCGGCCCAGCGGAGCTTCTTTTCTTAAGTTCTGTCTTTTCCGCGTGTTCCGCGAGCTCCGTGCCGGTCTTATTCTGTAGGGAAGAGTTTATAGAATGGTCAGGAACTGATCGAGGACCATCAGGGCCCAGAGTCGGTGGCCGTGGTCGTGGCGGCAGGCCAGGTGTTCCTGCATTAATCGCGTCAACGATTCGAAGCGGAATATGCCGGAGCGAATGAGACGGGAATCCGGGCTGAGGCGGTGTTCCATCTGGGAGCGCAGCGGTCCGTGGAGCCAATCGCCGACGGGAACGCCGAAGCCGCGTTTGGGACCGGCGAGGACTTCCGGAGGCAGATCGGCGGCGAAGGTGTCGCGGAGGATGCGTTTGCCGGCTTTGAGGCGGGTCCGCCAGGCCAGCGGGAGCGAGAGGGCAAATTCGACCAGTTCCCGGTCCAAAAGGGGCGATCGGGCCTCCAGACCGGCGGCCATCGAGGTGCGGTCGATCTTGACCAGCAGATCGTGGGGCAGATAGACCTGGTAGTCGGCCAGGTTGGCCCGGCGGACGGCGGACGGGACGTCGGTCCGGGCATCGACGGCTTGGGCGATCCAGTCGGGCCGGTCGGTCAGCGGATAGGTAAAGTCCGAGCCCAGCAGGTCGATCAGGGTCCGGTCGTCGAAGAGGCGGAGGAACGAGGCGTACTGCTCGGCTGGGCTGATCGGCAGGGCGCGGATCAGCCGCCAGAGCCGCGTACGGCTGGAGCGGAGTTCCGGTCCGGCTGAGGCCATAAGCCTGGCCAACGGGGCGGCTGACGGCCCCAGTCCCAGGCGATGGATGCTGGAAGCGATGGCCAGGGCGCGATAGCGGTCGTAGCCGGCGAAGGCTTCGTCACCACCGTCGCCGGTGAGCACGACCTTGACCTGCTCGGCGGCGAACCGGCAGATCAGACGGGTGGGCACGGCTGAACTGTCGGCGAAGGGTTCGTCGAAGGTTTCCACCACCTGCTCCAGCAGGCCGTCGAGGTCCGGTTTCAGAACGATTTCGTGGTGATCGGTCTTGTACCGTTGGGCGGTCAGACGGGCCAGGCGGCGTTCGTCGTAACGGTCGTGGTCGAAGCCGACGGTGAACGTGCGGACCGGGTCGGAGGAGGCCTGGGCGGCAAGGGCGGTCACGACGGCTGAGTCCACGCCGCCGGAGAGCAGAACTCCGACCGGCACGTCGGCCACCAGGCGCTTGGCCACGGCGCCGGAGAGGACGGACCGCACCCGATGGCGGGCCTGATCGTAGGTCCCGCTGAAGGCGGCAACGGCCGACCGGTAGTACCGCACCGGGACCAGTGCTGGAATACTGGACCGTCGAGCGCGGATAAGGGAAATCCGCAGGCAGTGCCCGGGCTCAAGCTTGCGGACATTGCTGAAGATCGTGGCCGGTGCGGGAATCCATCCGAACCGCAGGTAGTCGATGAGGGCGGGTCGGGAAAACTCGCCGTCAACACCCCCCTTCCGGATCGCCTTGGGTTCCGAGCCAAAGTACAGGCAGCCTTCGTGTTCGGCGTAGTACAGGGGCTTTTTGCCGAACCGGTCGACGGCGAGGAGAAGTTGGCTTCGCTGCGAGTCCAGCAGAGCCAGGGCGAAAAAGCCGTCGAGGCGGCTTAGGAACTCCAAGCCGAACTGCTCGTAGAGGTGGACAATGGGCTCGATGTCGCCGGCGGTCCGGAAGGCGTGGTTCGCGGAAAGCTGCTGGCGGAGGGCCTTGAAGTTGTAAATCTCGCCGTTGCAGACGACGCGGATGGTCTGGTCCTCGTTGGCGATGGGCTGATTGCCGGTCTGCAGATCAATAATCGAGAGCCGACGGAAGGCCAGACCTTCGCGCCGGTCGTTGGTGAGGTAGAGGCCCTGGTTGTCGGGTCCGCGATGGAGCAATGCGCCGGCCATGGCGGCGAGGCGGTCGGGGTCGACCCGGCCATCGTCGGTCAGCGACACAATCCCGGCTATTCCGCACATATCAGCCCCATTTACGGCAATCGTCAAATAGGCTTTTCTGGAGCCCGGTCGGCCTGTACAATATCTCCGAACATGATAGCCAAGGCAAGATGAATAGTATCCCTTTGAGTGCGAGCAGGTTATGAGAAAAGAAGCACGGTCCGCCTCGCCCGCGAAGGTTGCGATCATCATCGCGGCGGTGGTGATCGGACTGATCGGGCTGGTGTACTTGTTGGGCGAGGACAGCGAACCGCAGCAACCGACGACGCAGCCACGACTGGCGGTGATCCCGGAGGTCTGGCAGAAGCAGATCGGGGACCGGGTGACCGAGGTGCGTTTCCCGATGTCGGCGCGGTCGGAGAATCCGGATGTCAACCGGTTTATCGCCGAGTTCATCGACCTGGTCCTGGCCGATCCGCGGGTGGAGAAAAACTACAAGCTGTACCGGCAGGCGGTGACACAGCGGCGCCGGCCGTTCGATGAAACGCCGTTCGAGCGGGCCCAGTACAAGGCGAAGCTGATCGAGATCGAAAGCATCGTAAAGCTGGAGAGCCCGGCCCAGATGAAGGTGGATGAGCTGCGCGACGCGGTCGAGGGTTCGGTGTACCGGGTGTTGACGCACATCGACCTTCGCGACGGTACGGAACGGGACATCGAGACGTACGTGTTCGAGGAAGACGGCCGGTGGGTCAGCAGCCACTAGAGCCGCGGCCGCCGAGTGAGCATCAGGAGAAGGAACGGGATCATGGCCAAGACGTACGGATTCGGGATCATCGGCGCCGGCATGATTGGCGAGTTTCACGCCAAGGCGATCGCAGGGCTGGAGCGGGGCAAGCTGGTGGCGGTCTATGACCTTAAGGCCGAGCGGGCGGAGCAATTCGGCAAGAAGACCGGCTGCCGGCACTACGGCGACCTCGATAAGTTTCTCTCGGACAAGGAGCTGGATATCGTCACGATCGGCACGCCGTCGGGTGTGCATATGGAGCCGGCGGTATCGGCGGCGGAGCACGGCAAGCACGTGATCTGCGAGAAACCGCTTGACGTGACGCTGGAGCGGATCGACCGGATGATCGAGGCCCACGCCAAGGCGGGCACTCAACTGGGCGGGGTCTTCAACAGCCGGTTTGAGCCGGTCAACCAGGCGCTCAAACAGCTCGTGCAACAGGGACGGCTGGGGCAGATCACCTACGCGGGTGGATACGTTCCGTGGTGGCGGAGCCAGCAGTACTTCGACGAGGGCGGCTGGAAAGGCACCAGGAAGTTCGACGGCGGCGGGGCGTTGATGAACCAAGGGGCTCACACGGTGGACCTGCTGCAGTGGCTGGTGGGCCAGAAGGTCCGACAGGTTACGGCGTTCGCGGCGACGCTGGCCCATAAGATCGAGGTTGAAGACGTGGTCTCCGCGGCTTTGGAGTTCGAGAACGGGGCGATCGGCACGCTGTTCGCCAGCACGGCGATGTTCCCGGGGCTGCCGTCGCGGGTGGAGCTTGGCGGCACAGGCGGGACGGTGGTCAGCGAATCGACGACGCTCAAGACGCTGAAGCTCGCTGAGGAGAAGCCGGAGGATGAGGAACTGCGCAAGCGGTTCGGCGGCGAGGCGGCGGCTTCGGGTTCGACGGACCCGAAGGCCATCTCGGCGGTGAACCATCAGCGGAATTTCCAGGCGTTTATGGATGCCCTGGACGCCAGGCGGGTGCCCGAGGTGGACGGCCAGGAGGCCCGCAAGGCGGTCCAGATCATCCTGGCGGTCTATGAGTCGGCCCGGCTGGGACGGCCGGTGAAGCTCTGAGCGCACTTGGAGGCACGGCGGGCAAGGGGAAACCGACCGCCCGGCAGAGACACGGATGTTGGTGAGGTGGCGAGGCGATGAATACGGCCGCCGGTGAACAATGGAGTGTTGGACAACTGCTGAAGTGGACCAGTAACTACTTCAGCGAAAAGGGCCTTTCCGACCCCCTGCTTTCGGCGCAACTGCTGCTGGCCCGGGTGCTTGGGTGCTCGAAGGTTGATCTGTACCTTCGGTTCGAGCAGTCGGTTTCGCCCGAGGCGCGGACGGCGTACCGGGAGCTGGTCAAGCGGGCGGCGTCGGGCGAGCCGATCGCCTACCTGATCGGGACCAAGGAGTTCTATTCGCTGGAGTTCGAGGTGAACCGTGCGGTACTGATTCCGCGTCCGGAGACGGAGATTCTGGTCCAGTGGGTGGTGCGCAAGGTTCGATCGGATGAGGCGTTGGGGTCGCGGGACGAGCTGGCGATCCTGGAACTGGGAACGGGCAGCGGATGCATCTCGGTGAGCCTGGCCAGGAATCTGCCGAAGCCCGGGCAGTTTGTGGCCACGGACGTCTCGGCTGAGGCGCTGGCGGTGGCGAAGCGAAACGCGGAACGGCATGGGGTGGCGGATCGTATCCAATTCGTGGAGTCGAATCTGTACGAACGGATCGAGCCGACCGGACAATTCGACCTGGTGGTGGGCAACCTGCCCTACGTCACTGAAGCGGATTACGAACGTTTGCCGAGACATATAAAGGACTTTGAACCGGTCGGCGCCCTGGTGGCCGGCCCGGAAGGACTGGACGCCATCGAGCCCGCCATCGCTGAGGGATGGAAGTATCTTCGGGAACGAGGCTTTCTCGTCCTGGAGATCGGATACAATCAGAGTGAGAAGGTCCGCGAGATCTTTGGGCGGCATCCCTACGACGAAGTGATTTTCGAGAAGGACCACGCGGAGATCCGGCGGGTGGCGATAGGTTTCACTCAAGGAAAGTGAGTATGGATTATTTCAGGATTCAAGGCGGAAAGCGGCTTAAGGGCAGAGTAAGGATCAGCGGGTCGAAGAATGCGGCGTTGCCGATCATGGCGGCGGCATTGATGTGCGATGGACCGGTGATGCTGCACAACGTGCCGCGGCTTTCGGACATCGACCACATGGGGCTGATTCTGAGCAAGCTGGGGGTGAAGGTCGATTGGATCGGCGATGGGACGTTGCGTCTGGAGGTGGTGGACGAGGCGAACAACCACGCCGAGTACGACCTGGTTCGCAAGATGCGGGCGAGCATCTGCGTGATGGGCCCCCTGCTGGCGAAGCGCGGCCAGGCCCAGGTGGCGATGCCGGGCGGCTGCGCGATCGGGACGCGGCCGGTGGACCTGCACGTCAAAGGGGTCGAGGCCCTTGGGGCGGAGGTGGAACTGATTGAGGGCGGCGATATCGTCTGCCGGGCCCGGCGGCTGCAGGGAGCGGAGATCTTCCTGGGCGGGCACTTCGGATCGAGCGTGACCGCGACGGCGAATATCCTGATGGCGTCGGTGCTGGCCCATGGCCGGACGGTGATCGAGTCGGCGGCGTGCGAGCCGGAGGTGGAGGATCTGGCCAACTTCCTGAACGCCATGGGCGCTCAGATCACCGGGCAGGGTTCGCCGCGTATCACGGTTGAGGGCGTCGAGAGCCTCAGCGGCGGCGAGTACGACGTGATTCCGGACCGGATCGAGGCTGGGACGTTCATGGTGGCGGCGGCGGTGACCAACGGCGAAGTGACGCTGGAGAACTGCCGGACCGAGCATCTGATGGCGGCGACCAAGACGCTGGAAGACGTGGGCGTGACGGTGGAGCGGGACAACGGGAACGTGGTGGTGGCTTCGTCGCGGCACCTGATGCCGGCGGAGATCACGACCCAGCCGTATCCCGGATTCCCGACGGACCTTCAGGCGCAGTTCATGGTGCTGCTGTGCCTGGCGGACGGCAACAGCGTGATCACGGAAAAGATTTTCCCCGACCGGTTTCTGCACGTGGCGGAGTTGAACCGGATGGGCGCGCGGCTGCGGAAGGAAGGGCCGACGGTGATCGTGGAAGGAGTCAAGAAGCTGATCGGCGCGCCGGTGATGGCGTCGGACCTTCGGGCGAGCGCGGCGCTGGTGCTGGCGGGGCTGTTGGCCAAGGGGTCCACGGAGATCAACCGGGTGTACCACATCGACCGGGGATACGAGCGGATCGAGGAGAAGTTCCGGGCGTTGGGGGCGGATATCGTTCGGCTGGACAAGTAGGATCGAGGCGGAGGCCGGTGCGGTTTGAGCGAGGACTGCGACTACATCCTGGAGATCGGCGGGAAGGTGGTCGCCGGGCGCAAGGACTGCGACGAGTCATCTTTCCTGAAGCGGCCGTACATCAGCGTGTACTTCGAGTGCTGCTCGGTTTATAATCGCATCTACCGCAACCGCGAGGGCACGGCGTACGTCGGGTGGTGTCCGCGGTGCTCGCGGAAAGTGAGCGTGCGGGTGGGGCCGAACGGGGTGAACTGCCGGTTTTTCAGAGCCACGTAACTCGGCGTCGGACGCGGAAGCGTCGGCCGCCGCGACCCTATAGCAACAGGAGGCGAGTCGGAAGGAATGGCGGTCGAGACCTGGGAGAATTTCGTGACGAAGGGCGGAATCTGCTCCGCCTGTCACCGGGAACTGGTGGAACGGGAAAGCTACTACGCGACGCTGCACGAGAAGCAGGAGGG
>ENA-UOUL01003183-UOUL01003183.1-bioreactor-metagenome-genome-assembly--contig:-NODE-3183-length-17382-cov-4.275701_pt1 | contig 17382 bp, 13 predicted proteins | sample MGYA00249838_ERZ747220 | MGnify/ENA primary metagenome ERZ747220 (study PRJEB28778, sample SAMN05720191) | bioreactor metagenome | isolation source: Anaerobic biogas reactor | place: USA:Washington...
CGGTGCGGACGCGCATGCTGGACAAGGGCAAGGTCCCAACGGACGAGGAGATGCTGCGGAACGTCGGGAGCGCCGGTGAAACGTGGACCTCCCTGAGGGCGATGCTGGCGGAGCGTTACCCGGACCTAGCGCCCGGGATCGACTATGGCGGTGCGCGATACGGGTGGCAGGTGCGCTACCGCAAGGGGGGGCGGCTGCTGGTGTCGCTCTTCCCGGAGCAAGACGGCTTCACGTCGCTGGTGGAGCTGGGGCGCGCTGAGGATGCCAAGGCTGAGGCGATCCTGGATCGCCTGTCTCCGGCGATGCAGCGGCTGCTCGGTGGAACGGCGCAACTCCACGACGGGCGCTGGCTGTGGATTCGGTGGCCCGAGGATGGCACGGTGGAGGACGTCCGGGAGCTGATCCATCTCAAGCGCCGACCCATGCGTCCGTAGCTTGCGGAGCGGGTGCGATACCGATAGAATGGGCACGCTTGAGGGGCGAGGCCCCCTCGGCTGGGCGCCGTGGACACCACCGCCCATTCACCCCCAGAAGTGAGGAGATTCACGTATATGGCTTCCGAACTGCGAATCGGCATTATCGGCTGTGGCGAGATCGCCATGCAAACCTGCCAGGGGATCGCCACGGCGCCCAACGCCAGTGTGGCGATGCTGATGGACCCCCGGCCGGAGCTGCTCGCCGACCTCTCCGAGATGTTGAGCGCTCCCACGACCACCAGCATCGATGACGTGCTCAACAGCCCGGACGTCGACGCCGTCTATATCGCCACGCCCCACAACCAGCACGCGCCCATCGGCATCCGGGCGGCCGCCGCGGGGAAGCACATCCTCGTGGAAAAGCCCATCGCTACCACGCTGGCCGACGCCGACGCGCTTATCGCGGCCTGCGAGAAGCACGGTGTGACGTTGGGGGTGGCGTACCTGGCGCCGGTGGACGGCGGCATGGCGGCGGCGCGCGACCTGGTGCGCGGTGGGGCGCTGGGCGAGATCACGGCGGTGCGCATCACGGCGCAGGCCGACAAGCCCGACACCTACTGGACCGGCGGCTATACGCGGCGCGTCCGCACGACCTGGCGGACCTCCAAGGAGGAGGCCGGCGGCGGCATCCTCATCATGAACGTGATCCACGACCTGAACACCGTGCGCTGGGTGACCGGCCTCGAGGTGACGCGCGTCTATGCCGAGTGCGGCACGTTGGCCACGCCGGTCGAGGTGGAGGACACTGTCGGCGTGGTGATGCGCTACGCCAACGACGCCATCGGCGTGATCCAGGCGGGGTCCGCCATGCGGGGCGGCGCCCATGAGGATCGGCGGGGGCCGAGGGTGTACGGCACCAAGGGGCAGCTGATCCTCACGGATAACGAGCCTCTCGTGTGGCTGGCGGAGCCGCTGGAGGGGGGGGCGCCGGGGACGTGGCAGCCGGTGCGCCACAGCGGGCCGCGCGACGCCCGGGCCGAACTCGTGCGGCGCTTTGCCGCCGCCGCCCTGGCGGGCGAGCGTCCGCCAAGCACCGGCCTCGATGGGCGTAAGGCGCTGGAGATCGTGCTGGCGGCCTACCGCTCCGGCGAGCGCCACGAGTCCGTCAGTCTGCCGCTGGACGGCTAGACGTGGCTCCGGGTTGCGGGCCGGAAATTGCGGGTTACAGGTTACATGGTACAGGCTCAAGCGCTCGCGCGCTTGAGCCTGTAGTGTGTTTCTTGGCACCTGTGACCGCAGCCAGCGGCGTACGAGCCGTGCGGCCCGGAACCCGTAGCCCGCAGCCTACCTTACGACGCCGTGACCATGGGAATCACCACCGGCCGGCGACGCGTCTCGTCGTAGAAGAGGCTCTCGAGACGGCGCTTGATGCGCTGCTCGATCTCCTCAGCGTTGCGGCAGTCGCGGCCGTGCAGCTGGATCGTCTCCAGGATGGCCGACTCCGCGGAACGCAGCAGCTCGGCCGATTCGGGCACGTAGACAAAGCCCTGCGAGATGATCTCGGGGTCATCCACCACCTGGCCGGACTGCAGCGCCACGCGGGCGACGACAAAGCCGTCCTGCGAGAGCGCCTTGCGGTCGCGCAGCATGGTGGCGCCCACATCGCCAACCAGCGAACCGTCGACGTACACCGGCGACAGCTCCAGCGGCTCGGACAGGTGCGCGCCCGACTCGGTCAGCTCCACACCCTGCCCGTTGTTGAGGATGAACACGTCCTCACGCGGGTAGCCCATGGCGTAGGCCAAGTTGGCGTGGCTGTGCAACATGCGGTACGCTCCATGCACGGGCACAAAGTAGAGAGGGCGCAGCAGGTTGAGCATCAGTTTTAGCTCTTCCTGCGCCGCGTGTCCGGACACGTGCATGCCCGAGCCCTCGCCATAGATGACGTTCGCCCCGCGGCGGAACAGGTTGTCGATGTTGCGATGGATCGCCGTCTCGTTCCCCGGGATTGCCTTGGACGACAGGATGATGGTGTCGCCGTCGCGAATCTGTACGAATCGAAAGCGCCCGGCCGCCATGCGCGCCAGGGCAGCGTTCGGCTCGCCCTGAGAACCCGTGGCGAGGATGCACACCTGCTCGTCGGGGAGGTTGTTCACCTCGTTGAGTTGCACGCGCGTCCCGGGCGGAAAGGCGACATAACCGAGGCTCTCGGCGATGGCGGTGCTCTCCTCCATGCTGCGCCCAGCGATGGCGATCTTGCGCCCAAAGCGTGCCGCCGTCTCGATGACGAGCTGCACGCGCGATAGGAGCGACGCAAAGGTGGCCACGATCACGCGGCCATGCGCCTGCGTAAAGGCGCGCTCGAACGAGTCGACCAGTCGACGCTCCGAGAGGGTATACCCCGGTGACTCGGCGTTGGTGCTGTCCGCCAGGAGCACCATGACGCCCTCGTTGGCCAGCTTGGATAGCGCGGCGAGGTCTGTCGTGCGCCCCTCGATAGGGGTGTGGTCGATCTTGAAATCGCCCGTGTGCACGATCAGGCCCAGCGGCGTGCGGATGGCATAGCCCACCGCGTCGGGGATCGAGTGATTTACGTGGAACGGCGTGATATCGTAGGGGCCAAGGTCTACCTGTTGGCCCGGCAGGATCGTGTGCAGGTCGGCGCGGCGTAGGAGGCCGTGGCTCTTGAGCTTGGTCTCGATGAGGCCACGCGTCAACGGCGTGGCGTACACCGGCACTCCCTCCAGCTCCCGTAGCAGGTACGCTAGCCCGCCGATATGGTCCTCGTGGCCGTGGGTGATGATAATGCCGCGTACCTTGTCGCGGTTTTCGAGCACGTAGGTAAAGTCGGGAATGACCAGATCGACGCCCAGCATGTCCTCTTCCGGGAACATGAGGCCCGCATCAATCACGAGGATATCGTCCCCGCACTCGATGACCGTGCAATTGCGGCCAATCTCACCGAGGCCCCCAAGGGGCAGTATTCGTATGTTACTTCGTGACATGATAATGTGTTTCGTTAGCCTTTCGCTATGGTTGGTTCTGTTTGAGACAAAGAAAAAGCCGCCCTCGGCAGCGCGGGGCGGTTCGTATCAGGATCTGAAATCCGATTTCGGACAGGTCGGCGACTGGTGCGCTCGATGGGCGCCTCTCCAGTTCACCATTGCCGTACTGTCACACACGTTCCGCACGTTTCCACCATCAGTTATCAACATGATAGGCTCAAGCTCGTGGAATGTCAAATCGCGCATCAACAAGCTGTTTCAGGTTCCAGGTTGCAGGTTCCAGACCCTTGGAGGATGGCCCCTCTAGCGTCTGTAACCTGCAACCTGGAACCTGTCACATCTGACTGTGAACCTCGAACCCACAACCCACAACTGCCTCGACCACGGCGTCTGCGAACGGTGTGGCGTTCTTGTGACTGAGGGCGACCGGTGCTACAATCCCGCACGTTGGCCCGATCACCACGAGCACCGACGTCAGGGAAGTGATGACGACCTTTGCCCCGCGGGCGGAGCACAAACCAATGACGGTACCCGAGCCGTCCGCAGTGTGGGCGTGGCTGGGAACGCGGTGGCGCGGCCTGGCCGTCGCCATGGCGCACCCTGAGACGCGCGTCATGTGGGGCATCGTGCTGCTGGCGGCGGTGCTGCGCCTCAGCTCGCTGGACCTCGTCGAGTTCAAGGCCGACGAGGCCAACCACCTGGTCCGCGGGCTAGAGATCGTGGAGTATGGACGGCTGCCGCTGGTGGGCGGCCCCTCATCGTACGGCCCCGCCAAGCCCCCGATGATGACCTACCTCATGGCGCTCCCGCTGGCGTTCGGCCGCGACCCACGCTATGCCGCGGCGTTCATCGCGCTACTCAACGTGGCGGCGGTGGCGGGCACCTACCTCATCGCGCGCCGCTACTATGGCCTGCGGGCCGCCCTCTTTACCGGCATCCTGTTTGCCGCGAACCCATGGGCGGTGGTGCTCTCGCGCAAGGTGTTCACAGCGGACCTCCTGGCGCCCATGGCCGTGCCCCTGTTTGGCGGCCTGATGGCGGCCGTGGTCGACCGCCGCTCATGGGGCTGGGCGCTGAGCGTCGTGGCGCTGGCCGCCATGCTACTGACGACCTATTCGCCTTTGCCGCTGGCTCTCGTCCTGGCCGTCGTGGTGGTGGCGTACCATCGGCGGGTGCGATGGTCGTACCTGCTGCTCGGGGCGCTGCTGGCGATCGTGCTGGCCTCGCCTTACCTGCACTACCTGAACCTCACCCGCCTCAACGATGTGCGTGAGGGGGTGCGTCAGGCGCTCGAGGGCGGCCGCGGGGCAGCGCGCGGTGCCAGCCTGCTGCCGCTCGAGTTCGCCATGCGACTCCATTCGGGCGGAGGGATCGAGGCCCTGGGAGGAGGGGCGAGCGCAGACCTTGCGGCGCACCTGGGGCTGACGCGCTACTCTGCGCGCTTGTTCGGCGTAGTGTTTCTAGTTTCGCTGCCGCTGCTGTTGGCGCTGGCCCTGCGCGCCTGGGCGCGCTGGCGCGAGGGCCAAGACCCGGCGGTGTACGTGCTGCCCGCCCTCTGGCTGTGGCTGCCACTGGTGTTGCTGGCACTTTGGCGCGGTGATGTGGCGCAGCATTATCTCGTGATCTTGTGGCCGGTGGGTTTCATCGCCATGGGACTGGTCATCGATCGCCTCTTGGCGGCGCTGCAGTCATCATCGGGGCGGGGGTGGCCCCTGGCCCTCTCGCTGTCGGGCGTGGCGTGGGTGCTGCTGATCGTCCTGGTGCTGGCTCAAGCCTACGGCGTGACGATGCTGTACCGGTACGTTGCGTCGCACGACACCACGGGTGGCTACGGCGCCCCACTTCGCACCTGGCAGCGGACGGCCGACATGGTGCGTCGTGAGCTGCGCGCCGCGGACGCCGACCAGGTGTGGGTGATCGGGAACGGCGTGGACCCAGGGTTCGAGACGGAGCCGGCTGTGCTGCGCTACCTTCTGGCGCCCGACGTGCGCGTGGCGTTCCTGGGGCAGGGGGGACACGAAGCCCTGCTGCTGCCCGCGGAGCGGCCGGGGCTCTATCTCATCACGCGCCCCGCGGGGCGTGTGGTGCAGGAGCTGACAAACCTGGGGGCCGAGGTGCGCGGCCTGGTGACGCTGCCCGACGAGCGGACGGCCGCGCAGGTGATGGTCGCGCCGCAGCAGTCCGCGGCGGAGGTGCTGAGCCGCATCCCCAACAGGGGCCTGTGGAAGCTGGACACGGGGATGCACCTGCTGGGCTTTGAATGGCCGTTGTCGGCGCAGCCCGGCGAGCGTGTCACGCTGGCGACCTATTGGGCGCTCCTCGATGTCCCACCGGATGTGCGCGCCCATCAGCACAGCCTCTTCAATCATCTGATGGCGGGCGAGCGCAGGGTGGCGCAGATCGACGGCCTGGGCCTCCCCGAGCGCTCCTGGCAGGATGGTCTCGTGTTGCTGCAGTGGTTCGAGATGGACCTCCCGCCCGATCTGGAGCCGGGCGAGTACACGCTGCTCACCGGCATGTACGCTTTGGACGATATGACGCGCAGCCGCGTGCTCTCGGGGGGCGAGGCGGTGGGGGACACGGTGCCGTTGGGCCCCGTGCGCGTCGGCGGATGATGTCCGGTCCGGCGGACCGGCTTGACTTGGGTGGTGCATGGAACCTTGGGATCGAATCGGCGAACTGATACGCATGGCGTGGCTCCAACTCCAGCACGGGCGGTTGCCGCCTCTGGGCCACTGGGTGTACCCGGTCCTGGCGCTGCTGACGGCCATCGAGGGGCCGATCGCGACGCTCGTGGCGGCGGCGGGCTCGGCGGCAGGGCTTGCGCGCCCGGGGCTGGTGTTCGTCTCGGCCGCCACCGGCAATCTGGCGGCGGATACCCTCTGGTATACGCTGGGGCGGGCGGGGCGCCTGGAGTGGATTACCCGGATCGGGGGACGCTTTGGGTTGCGGCAGCGCCACGTGAGCGATCTGCGCCACTCCATGCAGCGACACGCGCCGCGGGTGGTCTTTGTCGCCAAGCTCACCGAAGGGTTCACCATACCAGCCCTCGTTGCGGCAGGCCTGGCGCGGGTGCGCTGGCGGCGTTGGCTGCCCCCGCTCGTCGCGGCGGAGGTGATCTGGACGGGCAGCCTGGTCCTGATCGGCTACCACGCGGCGGACGCGGTGCGGCGCGTCGATTCGGCGCTCAAGTGGCTGCCCTTGGGCGCTGTCCTCGTGGCCGTTCCGGTGGGGCTCTGGTGGCTGCGGCGCAGGTGGCTGGGCCGGGCGATAGAGCCTGTGCCGGCGTCGGACACCGAGTGAGGTCAGCGCTATCGCCATGCGCGTCCTGATCACGGGCACCACCTATCACCCTGCCCACAACGGGCAAGCTGTGTTTACCACGCACCTGGCCGAGGGGCTCGCGCGGCGCGGTCACGAGGTGACCGTCGTAGCGCCCATGTTACCCGGCGAGCGCCGCTGCGATGAGCGCAACGGCGTGGCGGTGCACAGCCTGCGGGCGATCTCCCTTGGGCGGTGGCACCCCGATGCGGCGGTGCCCCTCCTGCCCTCCGGCGCCTTACGCGAGATCATGGCCACGGCTCGCCCTGAGGTCGTGCACGTGCACGACCACTATCCCCTGAGTCGGCTCGCGGCGCGGCTGGCGCGCAGGTTCGGCGCCCGCCTGATTGGCACGAACCACTTTGTGCCGGACAACCTCAAGCCGTACCTGCCGGCGCGACGCTACCTAGGGAGCGCTTACGAGCGCCTACTGTGGTGGTGGATGCTGGACCTGTACAACCGGCTGGATGCCGTGACGGCGCCCTCGGCCACGGCGGTCAGCATCTTGCTGGAGAATGGGCTCCGCACGCCGGCGCGCGCCATCTCGTGTGGCGTCGATGTGGCACGCTTTCGCCCCATGGAGGACCTGGACCGGGCCGCGATGCGCCGCCGATACGGTCTGGACGAGTCGGCGATCCTGTGCCTGTATGTTGGGCGATTGGACGGCGAGAAGGGGATCGACGTGCTGCTGCGCGCCCTGCGCCTCCTGCCGCGTCACGACGTCAGCCTGGGGATCGTGGGCAAGGGCGCGGCGCGGGCCGCCCTGGAGGGGCTGGCAGAGCACGCCGGCCTGGGTGCGCGAGCGAGGTTCCTTGGATTCGTGCCGGACGAGGACCTGCCGGCGTTACTCAACAGCGCGGACCTGTTTGCGATGCCCAGCTCGGCCGAGCTGCTTAGCATCGCGACGCTGGAGGCGATGGCGTGCGGCCGGCCGATTCTGGCTGCCAGGGCGCGCGCCTTGCCCGAACTCGTCACCGAGGGCGAGAATGGCCGCCTCTTTGGGCCCGCCGACGCGGCGGACGCAGCGCGCGCCCTGGCCGCGCTCGTCGCCGAGCCACAGCGGTGGCGGGCGATGGGCGCCGAGAGCCGCAAGCGGGCGATGGCGCACGCCCTCGACGACATGGTGCGCTGCTACGAGGACGTATACCAGCACACCTGGTCCCACGTTCGCTCCGGCTGACGCCGGAGCTGTACCGCCGCGCTCCCTGTGACCGGACGCCGCCGTGGCTGCGCGACGACACTCCCCCTCACAGCGTCTCTCCCAATGACTTGCGCGCGCCCTCGATCAGCCTATACTGCGACGTTGCGCAAGGAGGCAGACACCACACGCTATGGTCATCGTACAGATCATCTATCTCATCGCCGTAATCTGGCTGTCACTCTGCGGGCTCTACAGCCTCTGGCTTACTCTCAGTTATTGGCGGATCCGCCGCCGCGTGCCGTTGGCGCCGTCGCTCACACGCTTTCCGCGCGTGACGGTGCAGCTACCCCTCTACAACGAGCGCTACGTCGTCGAGCGTCTGCTCGCCTCAGTGGCGGCCCTGGACTATCCCCGAGATCGACTGCAGGTGCAGGTGCTCGACGACTCGGCGGATGACACCACGGAACTGGCCCAGCGGCTGGTGGCGCGGTACGCGGCGGACGGACTGGACATCGAACTCGTGCACCGCAGCGACCGCACCGCCTACAAGGCGGGGAGCCTCGCCCTCGGCCTGTGCACCGCCACCGGAGAGTACGTGGCGATATTCGATGCCGATTTCTTGCCGCCCAGCGACTGGCTCCTTCACACGCTGCCATACCTGGAGGCCCAACCCGACCTCGGCTATGTGCAGACGCGTTGGGGGCACCTGAACGACACGTCGTCTTTCCTCACCATGGCCCAGGCGTTGGTACTCGACATCCAGTTCGCCATCGAGCACCCGACGCGCTGCGCGTCGGGCTGCTTTGTGAACGCCAACGGCACGGCGGGCATCTGGCGGCGCACCTGCATCGACAGCTCGGGCGGCTGGGCCGGCGATACGCTCACCGAGGATCTCGACCTGAGCTTCCGGACGCAGATCGCCGGCTGGCGCGTGCTGTACTTGCGGGACGTGAGCGCCGGGGGCGAGCTGCCGGTGGCCATGAGCGCCTTCAGGGCGCAGCAGTTCCGGTGGGTCAAAGGGGCGGCCCAGTGCCTGCGCAAGCTGGCGCGCAGAGTGTGGTGCAGCCGACACCCTCTGGTGGTGCGCCTGGAGGCGTTGGCCCACCTGTCGATCTGCCTGGCCTATCCCGCGGCAATGGCGCTGCTCCTCGTCAGCCTGCCTCTCATCGCGTTCCACGACATTCCCGAGGCCAGGCCGCTGGCGTTCCTGAGCCTCGGGGCGCTAGGGCTTCCCTCGGCGATGCTCGCCGCCCAGTACGAGTTGTACGGCCGCGGGCGGCGCGGGGGACGCTGGTGGCGGCGCGCAGTGCACATCCCTCTGGCGCTGGTGTTGGGCGCCGGACTGGCAGCCAACAACGCCCGCGCTACCCTGGAGGGGCTGCTCAACCACTCTAGCCCCTTCCAACGCACACCCAAGGGCGTGGCGGCGGGGGTGGGGCGAAAGGATCGCCACGAGTACGTGCTAAGCCTGGGGCGCGGCGTATGGCTCGACCTGGTGCTGGCGGTCTACACGGCCGTGACCATCATGACGGCGCTGCGCCGTGACGAGTTTTGGATGCTGCCGTTCCTTCTCCTCTGTGGGCTGGGGCTGTGTCTGGTCAGCGCCTTGAGCCTGCAGGAGGGCTTGGCCCCGACGCCGTCGCACACGGATCGTCGCGGCTGACGGCTCGAGCGCGTCGGTATCAGGGCGTTCGGCGCCGCCTCCCCAGGATGGGCGCCCTCCTGCACACCGGACTCTGCACCCCAGCCGACAGGTGTTGGGCCGCTCCTGCAGCCGTCACTCTTGTCCATGCCCCCTCACGATGCTAGAATGGCGGTGAATGTATCCCGCGTTGTAGGCCGTGGAGGTTCATGGTGAGGCTTGGGAACGCTCTGGTCGGTTGGATCTTGGGCCAGATGGAGTCGCTGCCTATCGAGTTGCTCCGCCTGGACCGTTTTGGTGGCGCGCCGATGCGGATTCTCGATGCCGTGTACGGCGAGCAAGAGGCCGAGGAGGTGCGGGCGCTGTTGAACAGGCCGACGGACGCCGGCCGGAGCCCGAACACCGTGCTGCTGCCCGGGCTCATGGGGTCACTGCTGGCGAGCGTGCGCGGCATCAGCGCCATGCTCTGGGTCAACCCGACGGTCATCACCGACGGACAGATCAACCTGCTGGACCTGAGCGACGACGGGCGGCACGACCGCAGCCCCGACGTCGAGATCGTGCCGGTGGGGATCGAGAAGCTGAGCTATCTGAAGCTGATCCTGGCGCTGTCACGCGCCAGCCGCCTGTACGAGTTCCCCTACGACTGGCGCAAGCACCTGGAGTACAATGCGCGACTGCTGCGTACCTCTATCCGCCGCTGGGCGGGAGCCAACCCCGGGCGACGCTTTGTGCTCGTCGGGCACAGCCTGGGCGGGATGCTGGCTCGGACGTACCTTGCCCTCTACCCCGATGAAGCTGAACGCTACGTCGAGCGGATCGTGCTCATCGCGTCGCCGCTTTTGGGCGCCGCGGTGACGGTGCTAGCGTTCACGGGCGAGAGCGCGGCGGGGCAGCTCGTGGCGCGGCTGGGCCCCGGCAACGATGTGGTGGGCTTTGTGCGCAATCTGCCCGTGAGCTACCAGCTCCTCCCCCCGCCCGCCGACCTCTTTTGCTCCGACCGCCCCTACCCGTTCAACTGGGATCCGTACGACGCCGCGGCCTGGGGGTTTGAGGGGGTGCGGCAGGACTATTTGGATGACGCCGCGCGCCTTCATCGCCGTCTGGCAGCCATCGGCCCGCCCGTCGAGATCGTCCAGATCGCCGGCTGTCACCAGAACACGATCACCGATGTGCACGCGGCGATGGGTGAGGTGGCCGGTACGTCCTCCTTTGAACGGATGGCTCAGGAATGCGGGGCCGATTCGGGCGATGGCGTGGTGCCCCTCTGGTCGGCGTGCTGCGAAGGGGTGCCGACCTACTATGTGGAGGAGGTCCACCAGACGATGCCGGGGAACGCGCGGGTGATCGACGCCGTGCTCAGGCTGGTGCAGGGCGACGAGCCCGACCTGCCGACGGCGCTGCCCGAGCCTTCGCGGCTCCTCAACCGCCTTTCGAGCGTGCCACTGGTGCAGCAGGCGGCCGAACTCAAACAACGGATCGAAAGCGGTGAGTTCCGGCGCGAGGACCTGATCAAGCTGTTCTTCGCACACTAGGAAGCGGTGGGTGATGTATCGCCGGGGCCCCGCCCTCGTACGAGAGCGGGGCCCCGGCGCGTCGTGGCCCGCTGGGTGCCATCGGACATGACGAGAGGGCTTGGAAGGTTACAATAATTACTTGACATTAAAACTACAGATAATGTATAATAAGGCCGATGACGCCAACACGGGTTGGCAGAGCAAAGGAGGCACAGATGGACCGGTTCAAACGAGTTGCCATAATCGCACTCGCAATGTTGGTTCTTCTCACCCTCACTATCCCCGCATTCGCCCAGACCGCGACGCCGGCGGCGACACCCGAGATGCTGCCCGAGACGGGTGGTGCGGGCGCGCCGTGGGCGGCTGTCGTGATCGGGGCGGGAGTCATCGTCTTGGCCGCGGGGCTTGCCCTCCCCCTCGCACGGCGTACACGCTAACACCCCAGCAGATGATGCAAAGAACCCCTCGGGGTTCCGCCCGAGGGGTTCTCTGCGTCTAGAGATCCTGCAGCCCGCAAGCTCAAGATCATTGACTTTGTTGAGTCTAATACAATATAATAGGATAGTGACGCCAATGGGGGTTGGCGAGGCAGGAGGAACAGCAGATGGTACGTATGAGAGTATTGCGCGCAACGCTCGTTCTTCTTCTCTTGGCAGCCCTTCCCATCGTGGCCGGAGCGCAGGAAGTCACCCCGAGTGTCACCGTGAGTGAGCAGCCGATCGAGGACGGCACCGTGACGGTGGATGAGGTCGTGGCGGCTGGGCCCGGCTGGATCGTCATCCATGCCGACGACAACGGCTCGCCAGGACCGGATATCGGCTGGACGGCCGTCGAAGAGGGCACCAACACGGACGTGGTGGTCGAGATCGAGGAGGACCAGGCCACCGATACACTCCATGCCATGCTGCACGATGACCTCGGGACGGAGGGCGAGTACGAGTTCCCTGGTGCGGACGTTCCGGTGCAGGTGAACGGTCAGGTCGTCAACGTGACGTTCGAGATCCTTGCACAAGAGACGCCCACTCCGGAAGAGACTCCAGAGGCGACACCCGAGGCGACGCCTGAGGAAACCCCGGCGGAGACGCCCGGCGCGACCCCAGGCGTGACACCCGAGGCCACGCCGGAGGAGCCCGGGGTTCTGCCCGAGACGGGCGGGTTCACCCCCTGGGCTCTGATGTTGGTGGCGGCGGGCGCGGTGGCCCTCTTTGGTGGGTTGGCGCTCTCGTCGCAACGCCGCCCGCGCTGATGCGTAACGGTTACACGTGCTCGCGCCCGACACGGCGCGAGCACGACCAGGTATCGATTTCCAGCAACCTCCCCAACGACCCGCTACCACGTTCAGCACGACCAACCTTCTCACCGGTTGTGTGATGAATTCGCACGCCAACCCCGTTGGCAGCACCTGTGTGTCACTGTGTCGAGCGTCGCGCCGGGTAGGCGCCTGGCCGCGATATCTGGCGGCGATGTTGCTGTCTGGACCTCCGCCTCTCGATGGTTCGGGATGGCGGGTGGCCTCGGCCGAATGCGGCATGGCCGTATCTCTACCCTCGCGGGGCTCCGATGGTGCCCAGCCGCCCCTACCGGGGGGCTGGGCGCTCACGCCCTCGAGTGATGGATGCAGTCGATGAGAGGTATATCAGGGCGCCGCGACCACGGTACACGCCGTGGTCGCAACGCCATCCAGCGTTGTGTGGCATCGTGCCTGGTGGTCGCCGGGCTGCTGCTGGTGATCGCGGGGACGGTGCTCGCATACTCCGAATGGCAGGCTCAGGCCGACGTACCGGATGCGTTCGGACCGGATGCGGGGCAGCTCCCTCTGGCCGAGTTCGTCCCCGACCGAGAGGTAGAACGCGAGTCGGCGGACATGGGCGCCGTCATCGCGCCCCCGGCGGAACGCGCACCGAATCCGCTCCTTCCTGAGGAGGAGCGGAAGCTCAGTTTCCCCGTGATCCGGCGTGAGAGCGCCAAGGGGCCGAGTAGCGACGCGGCGGATCGAAGGGCGCTGGCGGCCCTGATACCGCGCGTGCCCTCGTGGGTGGACTCGACCTTCTCGCAGGGGCCGCAGGCCGCGGACGGCAACGCCGAGCAGGCGGGCAGTGACGCGTCGACCGCCAACCCCGGCCCGCCAGTGCCACCCGCTGGTGAGCGCTCCGGCGTCGCCGCTTACCCCTTGCCCGCGCAAGCCGACGCCGCTCCACCGTCTCCGACGCCCGAGCCGACGGCCACCCCCATCCCCACGGCAACGCCGGCGCCCACCGAGACGCCCATCCCGACGGCTACGCCCTATCCGTCCGCCAACGCTCCTCCCACACACATCCAGATACCCGCCATCAACCTCGACGCGCCCGTCGTTCCCGTGGGATCGCGCGAGGTGGAATACCGCGGCCAGATGGTGCGCGTGTGGAACGTGGCCGACTATGCTGCGGGATGGCACGAGACCTCCCTCTACCCCGGCCAGCCCGGCAACATCGTGATCTCGGGCCACAACAACATCCGTGGCGAGGTGTTTCGTGACCTCGTCAACCTGGAGGCGGGGGCCGAGATCACCCTCATTGCCGAGGAGCGCCCCTACGCGTACGTGGTGGAGAGCAAGATGGTCATCCCCGAAAAAGGCCGGCCCATGGAGGAGCGGCTGGAGAACAACCGCTGGATCGGGTACTTTGAGGATGAGCGCCTCACCCTGGTGACGTGCTGGCCATACACCAGCAACACGCACCGAGTCATCGTAATCGCCAGGCCTGTCCGCTAGGAGAGGCATGTACTGGACGCGGGCAATGCACCGCCCCTCGACGCGACACCCCTCGAACATGCGGCGCCGCCGCACCCATGGCAGCACACGGCTGCCCCCGCGTATGTGGCAAAGGGAGTGAGTGATGGTACGGCGTTATGTGTTCCGCCCTGTGGTCGTCCTGGCGGTGCTGGCCGCACTCGTCGTCGGCATCCTGGCGACGCCGGCGGCCGCCACACTGGGCGCCAACTTTGTTGACGTAGAGCTGGACGAGTGGGTAATCCTCATGCCGGAGACGATCCCCGCCGGCGAGACGGTGTTCATGATCAGCAACGTCGGCGTTGACGTGCACAACGTGCGCATCCAGGGTCAGGGGATCGATGTCTCTCTGCCCACCGATCTGCAGCCAGGCGCATCGGCCCGCCTGGAGGTGGCCCTCGAGCAGGGCACCTATCAGGTGACCTGCCCCGTGCTGAATCACGCCGCATTGGGTATGCGGCTCGAACTCACCGTGACGGACGAGATGATGGAGGAGCCGACGGCTACGACCTCCGCCACGGTCACAGCCACGGCCGCGACCCCCACGCGTGGCCCCACGACCACGCCCGTCATGACGCCTACGGCGACCCGGATGGCACCCGGCGCGCCGATCGCCACCCCCATGACACCGACGGCCACGGCCATGCCGGGCGCGACGCCGCCCGGACTGCCCGAGACGGGCGTCACGCCGGTGGCGGTCGCTACGCCGGGAGGCGTACTCCCCGGCGAGCCGGCTATCGCGCTCGAGCAGGTGGTGGGCGACCTGATCGACCCTATCAACGTGGTGGTGCCGCCGGACGGCACCGGGCGCATCTTTGTCGTCGAGCGCCCGGGGCGCATTCGCATCGTTGAGGACGGCGAACTGCTGGATGAGCCCTTCCTCGACCTCGTCGGCAGCACGCTGAGCGCCTTTCTCGAGCAAGGGCTGTACGATATCGAGTTCCATCCCGATTACGCCACCAACGGCCGCTTTTTTGTCCACTTTGCCGAGCTGTTGCGCAACGGCGACTCGATGATCGTCGAGTTCACGGTCTCGGACGATGACCCCAACGTGGCTGACCCCGAGAGCGCGCGCGTCATCATGCAGATCGAGCAGCCGTGGGCGAACCACAACGGCGGCGAGCTGGCCTTTGGCCCGGACGGTTATCTCTACATCGGGAGCGGCGATGGCGGCTGGGAGGGCGATCCCCTGGGCGCGGGGCAGGACCTGAGCACGCTCCTCGGCAAGCTCTTGCGCATCGACGTGGACAATGAGGATGAGCGTCCCTATGCCATCCCGGCCACGAATCCCTATACCCAGACGACCCAGCTGGTCGAGCTGTTCGGCATCCCCGAGCAAGTGTTCGCCGACATTCACGTGAACGCCCGGCCAGAGATCTGGGCGTATGGGCTGCGCAACCCCTGGAAGTTCCAGTTCGACCCCGAGACGGGTGACCTGTGGCTGCCCGACGTGGGCCAGAACGTGTGGGAAGAGATCAACTATCTTCCGGCCGGAACCGGCGCCGGCACCAATTTGGGTTGGGATTTCAACATGGGCACGCACTGCTTCCCCATCGAGCAAGAGGAGTGTCCGCTGGTGGGTATGCCGCCCGTGGCGGAGTACAGCCATGAGCTGGGCTCCACCGTGATCGGGATCGGCGTCTACCGCGGCACAGAGATCCCCGATCTGGACGGCGTCTACTTGGCGGGCGACTATGGCTCGGGCCGCATCTGGGGCATCGGCCGCGACGAGCAGGATGACTGGGTGATGCAGGAATTACTGGACTCGGACGTCATGCTCACGGGCGCCGGCCAGGCGGAGGATGGGACGCTGTACGTCACCTCCTGCAACTGCGTCTACAACGGTCCCGATCCCTTCCAGAACCCGCCCGGCGCGCTGTGGCGCATCGTGGTGCCGGAGCAGTGACAGCCATAGCCTGAACGGCGCCATGTCAACCCATATGTGGAGCGGTCTGATGGCAAGACGAACTAACAGGGCTATCGTGCGGTTGCTGCTGGCCCTCATCGTGCTGCTGGGGTTGGTGGTTGCCTGCCAGCCTGCGGGCGATGCGGAGCCGGTGGGCGACCTCACTGAGACGCCCCCACCGGGCGGCCCCCCTGCGAGCATGCCAAGGGCGGGGGCGACGCTGGTGAACGTGTCGCTCGTCGACTATGAGATCCAGTTCCAGGAGGGAGAGCCGATCCTTGCCGGACCAATCGCCTTTCAGGTGACGAACGATGGCAACACCACGCATAGCTTTCGGATCCAGGGCGAGGGAACCGACGTGAGCCTCCCCAATGACCTGCAGCCGGGCGAGACGGCGGTCCTCGAGGTACCGCTGGAGGCGGGGACCTATGTCGTGACGTGCCCCATCTCCAACCACGCCGACCTTGGCATGCGGATGGAGATTGCGGTCGAATCGCGTAGTTGAGTGCAGGCCATGGTCGGCGAGCCCCGCGGCGCTCGCCGACCATGGCCATCCTGCGAGGAGGGGGCGTCATGTCGGTGAGACGGTATCTGGCGCTGCTTGGGATCGCCCTACTGGTGGCTCTGATCGCGAACGGCGGGGGATCGATGGCCGCCGCGCAGCAGCCCCAGGCCGATGACGATGAGAGGGTGCGCACGGTGAGCGTGACCGGCACCGGAGAGGTGCACGTCGTCCCGGACGGGGCTGTCGTGCGGCTGGGGGTGCAGACGGAGGCCGAGGCAGCCTCCGATGCGCTGGCGCAGAACAACCGGCTCATGCAGGCGCTCATCGCCGCCCTCCAGGAGGACGGCATCGCACTGGAGGACATACAAACTCGGGTAGTGCAGCTGCAGCCTCAGCGCGAGCAACCGGTCGAGCCGCGCCAAGGCGTGGGTGAGGTCATCGGCTACCTGGCGACGAACATCGTCGAGGTGACGGTGCGGGACCTCCAGAACCTGGGCGCCACCATCGATGCCGCGGTGCAGGCGGGTGGCAACACAGTACAAGGGATCAGCTTCCAGGTGAGCGATCCTGGCCAAGCCGTGCGCGAGGCGCGCCTGGCGGCGATGCGGGACGCCACCATGGCCGCCGAGCAGCTGGCGATGCTGGCGGGCGCTGCATTGGGCGAGGTGTTGACCATCAGCGAGGCGCGCAGCGCGCCGGTGGTGGTCGAGAGAGCCGTGGCGGCAGAGGTCGCGGCCGTGCCGATCCAGCCCGGCACCGAATCCGTCCAGGTGACCGTGAACGTCACCTGGAGTCTACAATAAGCGCATCGCCTTCGGCCTCACTCCAAGGGGACGCCGTCCATGGCGTCCTCTCGGCATGTAGGGCGCCGCTAACGCAGGCGCTCGGTATGCTGAGTATGCCGTCCGTGGCAGCCGGTTTGGCGTTCCGGCGAATCCCTGGTACTATAGCGGCGGTTGTCGTCATAAACGGAGCCTGCACGATCTCCGGCAGGGCCGAGCGCACAATCCCCGCGCTCGGCCACCGCCCTCGGACCGGGGCGCGCGCAGCGACGGATGGAAGGAGCCGTACCCCCCGAGATTCCTCATACGCATGAACGCGCCGGACACAATCGCATAGCCCTGCCTCAAGCAATCATCCCATCAACCGAACTCAACACATT
>ENA-UOUL01003184-UOUL01003184.1-bioreactor-metagenome-genome-assembly--contig:-NODE-3184-length-17382-cov-3.252875_pt1 | contig 17382 bp, 17 predicted proteins | sample MGYA00249838_ERZ747220 | MGnify/ENA primary metagenome ERZ747220 (study PRJEB28778, sample SAMN05720191) | bioreactor metagenome | isolation source: Anaerobic biogas reactor | place: USA:Washington...
ATGGGGCAACACCGTCGCGGCGGCAGCCTCGTCGCTGACCCTGCACAAAGCCGCTTCAGCCCCGGATCTCGTTTCGCTGACGGGTCTGCTCGATCATGCTCTTCTCTCGGATTTGCCGGATGCGGTGGCCGGCCTGATGCAGGTTCTTCGTGATCGAGCGGCAGTGTCGAGCGACATCCCCAGGCTTATGGCCGCGGTATCGCCGCTGGCTCGGGTCACTCGCTACGGCAACGTCCGCCGGACTGACACCGAAATGGTGCTGGAGATCGTCGAGGGTCTTGTGGCGAGAATCTGCGTCGGCCTGGCCGGGGCCAGCGGCACTGTCAGCGCCTGGGGCCAGGGCGGCCTGGAAACCGCGGATGCTGCCAGTAGGCATGGGCGTCGATGAAGTCCATGTCGGTCTGGGCGTACTGGCCACAGGGGCCGAATACGATGGTGCCGGTTACCAGGGCCTTGCAGCCGACTTCGTCGCGGATGACCCGATACATGCGGTCGAAATAGCTTTTTTCGGTCTCGGTCAGGAATCGCCAGCGATCTTGTTCGCGAGGGGCGCTCTCCGTGTCGGCGAAGACGGCCAGCGGGTCTTTGAACGCGCCGGCCAGGTTTTTGCCCTGGGGCAGATCGACGCCGACCTTGCCGCCGATGCTCGCGTCCACCATTGCCAGCAGGCTGGTCGGGGCCTGGATGAACGGCACGCCGCGCATGAAGGTCGCCGCGGCGAACCCGGCCACATCCCCGATCACGCCGCCACCCAGCCCCACGATCAGCGTGGCGCGGTCCGCGCCCGCCGCCAGCAGATCATCGTAGATCGCGCGCAGCGTGTCGAGCGTCTTGTACTGCTCGCCGTCCGGCACGGTGATCAGGGTGCCGCCGGGCAACCGAGCGGCCAGCGCCGCGCCATAGAGCGGGGCCAGCGTCGTGTTGGTGACGACGGCGGCGCGGGTGAAGCCGCGCGCCGCGACGAACGCGGGCAGCGCCCCGGCCAGCGCGCCCGGCGCGACGATCACCGGGTAGGCGCCCTCGGCGCCGCGAACGGTCAGCTCTGCCATAAGCGGATAATCTCCTCGGCGACGTCGTGCGGGGCCAGGTGGGTGGTGTCGATCTGGTGCGGGACGCGCGCGTAGTGGGCGGCGCGGTCGGCCAGCAGCCGCGCCAGCCGGGCGCGCTCCCCGGCAAACAGCGGGCGCGCCGGATCGTCCCCCACGCGGCGCAAAATCTCGTCCAGGTCGCACGTCAGGTTCACCAGCAGGCTGGACGCAGCTAGCGCGTCATGCACGGCCGGGTCGAGCAGCGCCCCGCCGCCCGCCGCGATCACCTGCTCGCGGCCCGCCGCGACTTCCTGGCAGATGGCCGCTTCCAGCGCGCGGAAGGCCGGCTCGCCCTCCTGGGCGAAAATGTCCGCGATGGTCCGCCCGGCGCGCGCTTCGATCACGACGTCGGTGTCGACGAAGGCCAGCCCCAACCGCGCTGCCACCAGCCGCCCGGCGGTGGTCTTGCCGGTGCCCATGAATCCCCACAGCGCGATGTTGCGCTTATTCCCAGGCGTCATAGCCAAACCGCCATTCGACATTGTCCATGGGCAGATCGCTCACGTGGCCGCGCCGCAGGGCCGCGAAGCGCGGGCGCATCTCGTCCAGGCTGTCGCCGCCCAGCTTGCGGAGCAGCTCGTCGGCCAGCACCAGCGCGACCATCGCCTCGATCACCACCACGGCGCGCGGCGTGGCGCAGAAGTCGCTGCGCTCGTAAACCGTCTGGTCCGGCTGGCCGGTCGCCAGATTGACCGTGGGCAGCGGCGTGAGCGTGGTGCTGATCGGCTTCATGGCGGCGCGGACGACCAGCGGCTCGCCGGTCGTCATGCCGCCTTCCAGCCCTCCCGCGCGGTTGCTCCGCCGGACCAGCCGCCCGGCTTCGTCCACGTCGATCGCGTCGTGGACCTGCGTGCCGCGCCGCCGCGCGTTGTCGAAGGCCGGTCCGATCTCCACGCCCTTGATGCTCTGCACGCTACACACCGCCGCGGCCAGCCGCCCGGTCAGGCGGCGGTCGTAATGGACGTGCGACCCCAGGCCGGGGGGCAGCCCCAACGCGACGACCTCGATCACGCCGCCCAGCGTGTCCCGGTCGATCTTGACCTGCCGGATCGCCTCTTGGATGCGTGCCGACGCGTCAGGATCGGGGCAGCGCACCTCGGACTCTTCGGCGGCGGCGAACCGCGCCGGGTAATCGGGCGGCTCCGGCAGGCTGGCGGCGATTCCACCGATCTCGGTCACGTAACCGCCCACCGCGATCTCGAACTCGGCCAGCAGGCGCCTGGCGATCGCGCCCACGGCGACGCGGGCCGCCGTCTCGCGCGCCGACGAGCGTTCGAGCGCCAGCCGCAGGTCGCGGTAGCCGTACTTGATCGTCCCCGTCAGGTCGGCGTGGCCGGGACGGGGCGTGGTCATGGGCGTGATGTCGCGCTCGGCCCAGTTCTTCCAGTCGCGGTTTTCGATCAGCAGGCTGATCGGCCCGCCGGTGGTGAGGCCGTTCATCACCCCGCCGGTGACGCGCGCCCGGTCGCGCTCGATCTGCATGCGGCCCCCTCCGCCGTACCCCTGCTGGCGGCGCGCCATGTCGCGCTCGAGATCGCCCGGCGCCAGCGGCAGCCCGGCGGGCATCCCTTCGAGGATGGCGGTTAGCAGCGGGCCGTGACTCTCGCCCGCGGTCAGGAATCGCAGCATAGAGCCTCCCAGGGCGCGCTAGACCTGCACCAGATGGTAGTTCTTCTTGCCCTTGCGCAGCACGATCACGCGCCCGTCGATCGCGTCGTCGAGCGTCACGGCGCGGTCGGGATCGTCCACCGGGCGGTTGTTGAGGTACAGCCCGCCGTTCTTGATCAGGTCGCGGATCAGTTTTTTGGAGCGGTCGAGTCCGGCTTCCAGCGCCAGATCGACCACGTTGATCCCCGCGCCGGACAGGCTCCCCGCTGCCAGCGCGCTCGACGGCACTTCGGCGAAGATGTCCAGCAGGTCGTCGGCGCTCAGTCCTTCCAGGTCGCGCCCGCCGAACAGCACTTCGGTGGCGGCCTGGGCTTTGCGCAGCCCGTCTTCGCCGTGGACCATCCGCGTGACCTCTTCGGCCAGGCGTGTCTGGGCGGCGCGACGGTGCGGCTCAGTGGCGAGCGCGCGCTCCAGCTCCGCGATCTCCTCGCGGCTCAGCAGCGTGAAGTACTTCAGGTACGGGATCACGTCGCCGTCGGTCGTGTTGATCCAGAACTGGTAGAACCGGAACGGCGAGGTGCGCGCCGGGTCGAGCCAGACCGCGCCCGCCTCGGTCTTGCCGAATTTGACGCCGCTGGTGGACGTGACCAGCGGCACGGTCACGGCGTGGGCCTTGCCGTCGGCCACCTTGCGGATCAGCTCGGCCCCGGCCGTGATGTTGCCCCACTGATCGCTGCCGCCCATCTGGAACGTGCAGCCGTGTTCGAGGTACAGCCGCAGGAAGTCGTAAGACTGCAGCAGCATGTAGCTGAACTCGGTGAACGAGATGCCCTCCTCGCTCTCCAGCCGCGTCTTGACCGAGTCCTTGGCGAGCATGTAATTGACGGTGAAGTGCTTGCCGGTGTCGCGCAGGAACTCGATCAGGTTGAGCTTGGCCAGCCAGTCGGCATTGTTGACCATAATCGCCGGGTTTTCGATGCCCTCGAAGTGCAGGAATGCGCTGAGCTGGCGCTTGATGCACTCGACGTTGTACGCGATCTGCTCGTAGGTGAGCAGTTGGCGCTCTTTGGTCCTGCCGCTGGGATCGCCGATCATGCCCGTGCCGCCCCCCGCCAGCGCGATCGGCGTGTGCCCGTAGCGCTGCAGGTGCACCAGCACCATGATCGGCAGCAGGTGCCCGACGTGCAGGCTGTCGGCGGTCGGGTCGAAGCCGATATAAGCGGTCACCTTCTCGTTGATCAGCGTTTCCTCGGCGCCTTCGGTCGCGGTGTGGATCAGGCCGCGCCAGCGCAGCTCCTCGACGAGATTGGTCGCAGTTAAGACGTTCAAGGCTGTGTATCCTCTCCGTGATGAACCTGTTGCAAAGCGTGCCGGGCCGCCTCTAGCATGATCGCCAGCGGCGGCGCGATCCCGGTCCAGCGCTCGAAGGCCAGCGCCCCCTGCCGGACCAGCATCCCCAGCCCGCCCACCGTCCGCGCGCCCGCGGCCTGGGCATCGGCCATCAGGCGCGTGACGGGCGGATTATAGATCAAATCGACCAGCGCCGCCCCGCCGGGAAATGGCACGTCCTCCGGCCAGGGACTCGCCGCCACGTCCGGGCTCATCCCGGCGGGCGTGCAGTTCACGACCAGATCGGCGCTGGGCGCCAGCCGGGCCAGATCGCCGTATCCGGCGGCGCCGTCGCGCCCGCCCGGCTCGCGGCTGATCGCCGTGATGGCTGCCGCGCCGCCCGCCCGCAGCGCGTAGATCACCGCCCGCGCGCTGCCGCCCGTGCCCAGCACCAGGCAGCGTGCCCCTTCAACCGCGATGCCGTCCGCGGCCAGATCGTCCGCGAAGCCGCGCCAGTCGGTGTTGTCGGCGGCCAGGGACCCATCCGGCTCGACGGTCAGCGTGTTGGCCGCGCCGATGGCCTCCGCCGCCGGGCTGATCGCGCGCACCTGGGGCAGCCGCAGCGCCGCGCCCTTGTGCGGGATCGTCACGTTGAAGCCGCGGTAGCCCGCCGCGACCCACGCCGCGACGGCGGCGGCGAATCGCTCCGGCGGGGCGGGCAGCAGGTCGTACTGCCAGTCCAGCCCCAGCGCCCCGAAGGCCGCGTTGTGCATGGCCGGGGAGACGCTGTGCGCCACCGGCCAGCCGATCAGGCCGACGCGCTCAGTCATGGCTGCTCCAGGTCATGTCCGCGCCCAGGGCCTGCATCGTCTCGACGAAGCCCGGAAACGAGTCGTGCACGCAGCGCGCATCGGCGACCACCGTCTCGCCCTGGGCGACCAGCCCGGCCACCGCCAGCGCCATCGCCACGCGGTGATCGTCGTGGCCGTCCACCAGCGCGCCATGCAGCGCCTGAGGCCCGGCCACGCGGAACCCGTCCGGACGCTCCTCGATCGCCGCGCCGAGCTTGCGCAGCTCGGCGGTCATCACCGCCAGCCGGTCCGTCTCTTTGACGCGCATCTCGGCGGCGTCGCGCACGATCGTCTCGCCTTCAGCCTGCGTCGCGGCCACCATCAGGACCGGGAACTCGTCGATGGCGCGCACGATCACGTCACCGCCGATGTCCGCCCCGTGGGGCGCCGCCCGGCTCGCCACCAGATCGGCCACCGGCTCGCCGCCTTCCTCGCGCGGATGAGCCAGATCCACCGGCGCGCCCATCGCGGCCAGGATGTCCAGCACGCCGGTGCGCGTCGGGTTGACGCCCACCCCGCTGATCGTGACCGGCCCGCCCGCGCTCAGCAGCGCCGCCACCAGCACGAACGCTGCCGAGGAAATATCCGCCGGGATCGTCATGTCGAGCGGGCGCAGCGTCCCGCCGGGCCGGATCGTGACGCGGTTTCCGTTCACGTCCACGCCCGCGCCCATGGCGCGCAGCATCCGCTCAGTGTGGTCGCGCGCCGGGCCCGGCTCGATCACGGTCACCGGCCCGCCCGCGAACAACCCGGCCAGCAGCAAACAGCTTTTGACCTGGGCGCTGGCCACCGGCATGGGGTACGTGATGCCGCGCAGCCGGGCCGGGGCGAAACGGAGCGGCGCGCGCCCGTCGGTGTCCTCGATGCGGGCGCCCATCTCGCGCAGCGGATCGGTGATGCGGCGCATGGGGCGGCGCCGAAGCTGGGCGCTGCCGTCCAGCACGCTGGCGAACGGCTGCCCGGCCAGGACGCCCGCCAGCAGGCGCATGGCCGTCCCGGCGTGGACGCAGTTCAGCGGGGCAAGGGGCGCGCTCAGCCCGCCCAGGCCGCGCCCAGCCACCGTCAGCGTCCCGTTGCGCCCCTCGACGGCGATCCCCAGCGCGCGGATGCAGTCCAGCGTGGCGAGCGTGTCGCCCGCCGGCAGGAAACCACGCACCGTGCTGGTGCCCTCCGCCAGCGCGCCGAGGATCAGCGCCCGGTGCGACAGCGACTTGTCGCCCGGCACGCCGGTCTGCCCGGCCAGCGCGCCGCCGGGCCGGACGCGAATCGCGTTTGGGACCATGCTCATGTGATCAACCGCTCCCCGTAAGCGGCGGTGTAGGCCCGCCGCGCCTCGACAATCGTCCCAAGCTCGGCGTCCAGGTCGCCCGGCGCGTCGAGCAGCGACTCGAGCCGGTCCAGGTGGGCGCGCAGTTGGCCGGTCATCTGGCGGATCTGGTCGGCGTTGGTGCTGAACATGCCGACGATCATCGCCGCGTCGGTGCGGGCCAGCCGTGTCGCGCCGTCGAAACCGCCCGCCGCCAGCTCGTAGAGCGCCGTGTCTTCCGCCGCGCCGTCCATCGCCAGCCGCATCAGCGCGAAGCTGAGCAGGTGTGGCAGGTGGCTGGTCAGCGCGGTCAGGTGATCCTGCCGGGCGCGGTCCATCCACAGCGGCTGGGCGCCCGCGGCCCGCGCCAGCGCTTCGGCCAGCGCGCGGGCGTCGTCGGTGGTGCGCCGCGTCTCGCAGAGGACGAAGCGCGCGCCGTGGTAAAGCGTGGGGATGGCATGGCGGAAGCCGTTTTCGGCCACGCCGCACATCGGGTGCCCGCCGACGGCCATCACGTCCGGCGGCAGGTGGTCCAGCGCGTCGCAAATGCGCGTCTTGGTGCTGCCCAGGTCGATCACCAGCGCGCCGGGGCGCACCTGCAGCGCCGGGACCAGCTCGATGATCAGGTGCGTGGGGATCGCCAGCACGACGATATCCGCATCGTCACCCTGGCCCACGGCGTCGATCACGCCCTGCGCCAGGGCCGCGTCGAGCACGTCCGGCGCGATGTCTTCCGCCGTCAGCCGGGCGACCTTGCCGCGCAGGGCCATGGCCAGCGAGCCGCCCATCAGGCCCAGGCCGATGATATGCACCGTACAGGCCGCGAGGTCCTTTTTCATACCCTACCGCACCGTTTCGCGAACGGGAAACTGGCGCCCGACGATCGGCGCGAGCTGGCGCGTCTTTTCCACCAGCGCCGCGAATTTCTCCGGCTTGAGCGACTGCCGCCCGTCCGATTGGGCGTTCTCTGGATCGTGATGAACTTCCAGGATCAGGCCGTCCGCGCCCGCCGCAATCGCTGCCAGCGACACGCTCTCGACGTATTCCCATTTGCCGGTGCCGTGGCTCGGGTCGGCGATGACCGGCAGGTGCGACGCCTGCTTGAGCACCGGGATCGCGTTGATGTCGAACGTGTTGCGGGTGGCCGTCTCGAACGTGCGGATCCCGCGCTCGCACAGCATGACGCGCATGTTGCCGTGGCTCAGGATGTATTCGGCGGACATCAGCAGCTCCTCGATCGTGCTGCTCATGCCCCGCTTGAGCAGGACCGGATGCTGGCTCTCGCCCACGGCGTGCAGCAGCGTATAGTTCTGCATGTTGCGCGCCCCGATCTGCAGCACGTCCGCGTACTGGCAGACCAGCGGCACGGCCTGGGGATCCATCACCTCGGTGATGACCGGCAGGCCGGTTTCAGCGCGGGCATCGGCCAGGTATTTGAGGCCCTCTTCGCCCAGCCCCTGGAAACTGTAGGGCGACGAGCGCGGCTTGAACGCCCCGCCGCGCAGGGCGGTCGCCCCGGCCTCGCGGACGGCATGCGCGATCTCGATGATCTGCGCCCGGTCTTCGACCGAACATGGGCCGGCGATGATCGCCAGGTCGGTCCCGCCCACCTGGACGCCGTTCAGCGGGATGAGTGTATCGTCCGGGTGGTACTCGCGGCTGGCGATCTTGTAGGGGTGGCTGACCGGCATCACGTTCTGCACGCCCGACATCAGGCCGATCTGCTCGCGGTCGATGGGCCGCCCGCGCCCGATCACGCCGATGATCGTGCGCTCCTTGCCTTCGGACAGGTGCACATCGAAGCCCATGGCCCGGATGCGGGCGATGACATCCGAGATATCGCGGGCGCTGGCTTTGGCATCCATTACGACGATCATGCTGCTTCTCTCCTGGCTGATAGCGACACTATGGGGTCATCTGGCCCGCTCGTTCCGGGCGCAGCTCGACCGCGCCCCGGAGGTAGATATGATGAATCTCGCGCGCCGTGCGGGAGGTATTCCACAGGATCAACACCCGCACGCATTTCGGCAGCCCGCCCGGCACGCTCATCTCGTGCGCGCACATCAACGCCGCATCTGTCCAGCCGAGCTGGCGCGCGGCCACGGCGGGATACGCAGCGTCTAGATCGGTCGTGGTGGTGAACCACACCGCGCTGATATCGTCCGGCTCGACACCGTTAGCGTTGACCAGAGCCGTCAGCAGCTCGTGTGTCGCCGCCAGGATGGCTTCGGCGGTGTTCGCCTCGACGGTGATCGCGCCGCGCACGCCCCGGCATTGGGTCGATCCGGTCCGTTCGGTTGGAGTCACGGCCTGCTCCTTTCGTTTCCTGAAACGAAAAAGGGCGCTGAGCTTGTGCTCTGCGCCCTCGATCCTCTGGTTGGGATTGTTGGGAGGCGACCTAGTCGCCAGCAGCCAAGCTCGGACCCGCCGTATGGCACCCAAAATAGAAGTAAAAGTAGCCAAACCCACCCCAGCGAAGGCTGAGGTCGGCGTTCAGGTGAGGCTTGGGTGCGTGCAGATCCGACATGATGACGTGTTTACTCCCATTAAGGGCACAGCTTAGCACGACTGCGCGGGCGTGTCAATAACCCCGCGCCAAATTAGCCTGATTGCACAAGGTGCTCGATCACGCGCGCGCCGAACGCCACCGTGCTGGCGGGCGTCTCGCCGGGCGCGACCAGGTCGGCCGTGCGCAGACCATCGGCCAGCGTCGCGTCGACGGCGGCCTCGATGGCGGCGGCCTCCGCCTCCAGCGCCAGGCTGTGGCGCAGTAACATGGCCGCGCTCAAGATGGTGGCGACCGGGTTGGCGATGCCCCGCCCGGCGATGTCCGGCGCGGAGCCGTGAATCGGCTCGTAGACACCGAACCGGCTGGCGTTCAGCGAGGCCGACGGCAGCATCCCCAGCGATCCCGCCAGCACCGAGGCTTCGTCGCTGAGAATGTCCCCGAACATGTTCCCGGCCAGGATCACGTCGAAGCGGGCCGGGTTGCGCAGCAGATGCATGGTGCACGCGTCGACGAGCACGTGCTCGAGCTCCACATCGGGATAATCGGCGGCGACCTGGTTGACCGTGCGGCGCCACAGGCGCATGACGGCCAGCACGTTAGCCTTGTCGACCGACGCGACTTTGCCGTAGCGCTGGCGGGCAGCCTCGAACGCCACCCGCGCCACGCGCTCCACTTGGGCCACGGTGTAAAACATGGTGTCCCAGGCCCGGTCGCCGTCGCCCTGCTCCTGGCGCTCGCCGAAGTAGATGCCGCTGGTCAGCTCGCGCACGAACAGGATATCGACGCCATCCAGCAGGTCGGCGCGCAGCGGGGCGTGCCCGGCCAGCGCGGGGTAGGTGCGCACCGGGCGCAGGTTGGCGAACAGGTCGAAATGCTGGCGCAGCCGGAGCAGTCCCTGTTCGGGGCGGACGGCGGCGGTGGGGTCGGACCACTGTGGCCCGCCCACCGCGCCGAGCAGCACGGCGTCAGCGGTTTCGCAGGCGGCCAGCGTGGCCTCGGGCAGCGGGTCGCCCACGGCGTCGATGGCGCAGCCACCCATGAGCGCTTCTTCAAACGCGAAGGCGTGGCCGAAGCGCGCGGCCACCGCCTCGAGGACGCGCACCGCCTCGACGACGACTTCCGGGCCGATCCCGTCGCCGGGCAGCGTGACGATTCTGGCTTGCATACGAGACTCCTGCAGGGTAGCGGCCCGGCTCGGGCCGGGCCAGGCGAATCAACTCACCGGTTCGCGGCGGGCGCGGCTTCAGACGCCACGGTCAGACCGTATTCTACGCTGTCGGCCAGGGCGCGCCAGCTTGCCTCGATGATGTTCGGGCTGGCCCCGACCGTGCTCCACCGCTTGTGGCCGTTCTGCGTATCGATCAGCACGCGGGTCGTCGCGCCGGTGCCGTTCTGCCCGTCCAGGATGCGCACCTTGTAGTCGATCAGGTGGAAGTCCTGAAGCTGGGGATAGACCGGGACCAGCGCCTTGCGCAGCGCCTTGTCGAGCGCGTCGACCGGGCCGTTGCCCTCAGCGACGGTGTGCAGATCCTGCTGTTCCACGCGCACTTTGACCGTAGCCTCAGCGAACAAGCCGCGCCCCGCGCGCCGCTCGACAACGACCATGAAATCGATCAGCTCGAACGGCGGGCGATAGTCCGGTTGGTGGCGGCGCATGAGCATGGCTACCGACGCTTCGGCGCCCTCGAAGACGAACCCCTGGTTCTCCAGTTCCTTGATCTGGCTCACCACGTCGCGCGCCGCCTCGGTCGACAGGTCCAGCCCGTACTCCTCGGTCTTGCTGAGGATGTTGCCGCGCCCGCTCAGGTCCGAGACGAGGATGCGCATCTTGTTGCCGACCAGCGCCGGGTCGATGTGCTGGTAGCTGTCGACGTTGCGGCGGACGGCGGCGGCGTGCATCCCGCCCTTGTGCGCGAAGGCGCTCTTGCCCACGTAGGCCGCCTGGGTGTTAGGCGTCATATTGGCGATCTCCGAGACGGTGTGGGCCACGTGGGTCAGGCTGGCCAGGCTCCCTTCCGGCAGGCACTGGTAGCCCATCTTCAGCTCCAGGTCGGGCACGATCGAGCACAGGTTGGCGTTGCCGCAGCGCTCGCCGTAGCCATTGATCGTCCCCTGGACCTGGACCGCGCCCTGCCGCACGGCGGCCAGCGTGTTGGCGACCGCCAGCTCGCTGTCGTTGTGGGTGTGGATGCCCAGCCGCGCGCCAGGAAACGCGTCGCGCACGGTGGCGACAACCGATTCGATTTCCCAGGGCAGCGAGCCGCCGTTGGTATCGCACAGGACCAGCATCTCCGCGCCGCCGTCCAGCGCCGCCTGGAGCGTCTGCAGGGTGTAAGCGGCGTCGAGCTTGTAGCCATCGAAGAAGTGCTCGGCGTCGTAGATCACCTCGCGCCCCTGGGCTTTGAGGTAGGCCAGGCTCTCGCGGATCAGCCGCAGGTTCTCTTCGGGCGTGGCGCGGATCACGTCGCGGACGTGCAGCAGCGAGGTCTTGCCGACGACCGTCACGACCGGCGTCTGGGCGTCGATCAGGGCGCGGATGTTGTCGTCGTCATCGGGCGCCGAGCCGACGCGGCAGGTCATCCCGAAGGCGGTGATCTTGGCGTGCTTGAGGTCCAGGCCGCGCACGCGCTCGAAGTAGGCCGCGTCTTTCGGGTTGGAGCCGGGCCAGCCGCCTTCGATGTACGCCACGCCGAGATCGTCCAGCAGGCGGGTGATCTTGAGCTTGTCAGCGACCGAGAGCGAGACGTTTTCGCCATGGGTGCCGTCGCGCAGGGTGGTGTCGTAGACCTCGATGGTGGTAGTCATGTCTGCCTCCTTGGGCGGATGAAGGTGTCAATGTGCCTCAGAATGTGCGATTTAGGGGGCAGATCAGGATCCCGGCTGGCGGCGGACCTGCCCCTTGCGGAGCAGGCTGTCGCCGCTCCGCCAGCTCTAAATCTCAATACCCAGGTTGTGACGCGTGTACGGGACAAGCCCGCCCGCTTCGATAATCTGCAGCACGAAGGGCGGGAACGGGTTGGCCTGGTATGTCTTGCCGGTGCGCGCGTTGGTGATCGTCCCGGCGGTCAAGTTCACGCTTAGGGAATCACCCGGCTGCGCGTCGCGGGCGGCCTCGACGCTCTCCAGGATGGGCAGGCCGATGTTGATCGCGTTGCGGAAGAAGATCCGCGCGAACGACTCGGCGATGATGCACGACACGCCCGCGCCCTTGATGCTGATCGGGGCGTGCTCGCGGCTGGAGCCGCAGCCGAAGTTCGCGCCGCCGACCATGATGTCGCCGGGCTGTACGCTCTTGGCGAAGCTCTCGTCGAGATCTTCCATGCAGTGGGCGGCCAACACCTTCGGATCGGTCGTGACGAGGTAGCGCGCCGGGATGATCACGTCGGTGTCGATGTTGTCGCCGTATTTCCAGACTTTGCCTTCCAGTTTCATCGCGGTGCTCTCCTCTACAGCTCGTCCGGGTGCGCCAGCCGGCCCATGATCGCGCTCGCCGCTGCGATGGCCGGATTCGCCAGGAATACGCGCGCGTCGCGGTGGCCCATGCGCCCGCGGAAGTTGCGGTTGCTGGTGCTCACGCAGACCTCTTCGCCGGCCAGGACGCCCATGTGCCCGCCCAGGCAGGGCCCGCACGTGCTCACGCTGACGGCGGCACCGGCCAACGTGAACAGCTCGATCCATCCCTGGCGCAGCGCGTCGAGGTAGACCGCCTGCGAGCCGGGGATGATCATCACACGCACGTCCGGGTGAAACTCGCGCCCGGTTTGCTGGAGGATATCGGCCACAATCGCCAGGTCCTCGAAGCGCCCGTTGGTACAGCTCCCGATGAAAACCTGATCGACCTTCTCCGGCTTGATCTGGCTGATCGGGTGGACGTTGTCCGGCGAGTACGGGCAGGCAACCTGCGGCTCCATCGTCGAGAGATCGAACTCGTGGACGGAGCAGTACTCGGCGTCATCGTCTGCGAAATAGGGCGTATACGGGCGGGTGGCGCGCGGCTCGACGTAGGCCTGTGTCACCTCGTCGAACGGCATGAACCCGCATTTGCCGCCCGCCTCGATGACCATGTTGGTCATGGTCAGCCGGTCGGACATCGGCAGATCGGCGATGCCCATGCCGGTGAACTCCATCGAGCGGTAGAGCGCGCCATCGACGGTGATCTCGCCGATCGTGCGCAGGATCATATCCTTGCCATAGACCCACCGCTGGCGCTGGCCGTTGTAGACGAATTTCATCGTCTCCGGCACGCGCAGCCAGGTTTTGCCGGTCGCCATGGCGACGGCGATATCGGTCGAGCCCATGCCGGTGGCGAAAGCGCCCACCGCGCCGTAGGTGCAGGTGTGGCTGTCGCCGCCGATCACCAGATCGCCGGGCAGCACCAGTCCCCGCTCCGGCAGGACGACGTGCTCGATCCCGGCCCGGCCCACCTGGAAGCGGTGGGTGAGGGCCTGGGCTTCGGCGAAGGTGGCCAGGGTGCGAGTCTGTTCGGCGCTCTTGATATCCTTGTTGGGCGCGAAGTGGCTCGGCACCAGCATGATGTTGTCCGGGTTGTAGACTTCGCCCACACCCACGGCATTGAACGCTTCGATCGCGATCGGCGCGGTGATGTCGTTCGCCATGACGACGGTGACATCCACCGTCACCAGATCGCCAGCCGAGACTTCGGCCTGGTCAGAGTGTGCTGCAATGATCTTCTCGGCAAGTGTTTTACCCATGATTCCTCGCTGTTGGTAGATGCGGTTACTTGTCGGTCGGCGTCACGCGCGACCGGTCCTTATTGGCCGAGAACATCGACAGGGCGTGCCCATCCCAGGCCAGGGCCCAGGCAACCGGCTCCGGAAAGGCCGGGAACAGCGGCGGCTCCGGTGGCTGTTGAGCGGGCGCCTTATCGGGTCTCGGCGGTGTGTTGATCTGTCCGATCATGGTTCTCACTCCTCATGCGTCTCGCTAGCTGGCAGTCCCGGCGCTCACCCGAATGGTGGACGAGTCGCCTTCTGGCTGGCGGTCCTCATAGCCGGTGAAGGCCAGCATTTTGTTGATCGCCGCCAGGTACGCTTTGGCGCTGGCCACGATGATGTCAGTGTCCGCGCCGTGGCCGCCGAACGTGCGGCGCCCGTTCTCGTCGCGGCGGATGCGAACCGTCACCTCGCCGATGGCGTCGATGCCCTCGGTGATGGCGGCCACGCGAAACTCGACCAGGGTGGCAGACACGCCGACGATCTTGTCGATGGCCTGGTACGTGGCGTCAATCGGGCCAGCCCCGACCGCCGCCTCGATGTGCGTCTTACCGTCCGGGCCGCAGAGCTTGATGGTCGCGGTAGGCATGCCCATCTGGCCGCACGCCACCTGGATGCCTTCCATCTTGAAGACCTCGTCCGGGCCGTAGAACTCGTCGGCGATCAGCGCCTCGATGTCGACGTCGGTGATGGTCTTCTTCTTGTCGGCCAGCTCTTTGAAGCGCTGGAAGGCCAGGTTCACATCGGCTTCTTCCAGCTCATAGCCCAGCTCCTCGAGCCGCACGCGGAACGCGTGGCGCCCGCTGTGTTTGCCCAGCACCAGGTTGCTCTGCGACAGGCCGACCGTCTCCGGCGTCATGATCTCGTAGGTGGACTGGTGTTTCAACATGCCGTCCTGGTGAATTCCGGCCTCGTGGCTGAAGGCGTTCGCGCCGACGATGGCCTTGTTGGGCTGAACGGGCATGCCGGTGTAGTTGCTGACCATGCGGCTGGTGCGCGTGATCTGCGTGGTGTCGATGTTCGTGGTCAGGTAGTAGAACGCGGGGCGGGTGTGCAGCGCCATGACCACCTCTTCCAGCGAGGTGTTGCCCGCCCGCTCGCCGATGCCGTTGATCGTCACCTCGGCCTGGCGCGCGCCGGCCTGCAGCCCGGCCAGGGTGTTGGCCGTCGCCAGCCCCAGGTCGTCGTGGCAGTGCACCGACCAGATCACGCGGTCGCCGCCGGGCGTCTCGTGGATCAACTTCTCCATCAGCGTGAAATACTCCGCCGGGGCGAGATAGCCCACCGTGTCGGGGATATTCAGCGTGGTGGCGCCGGCCTCAATCGCCACGGTCAGCACTTCGACCAGGAAATCAGGATCCGAGCGACCCGCGTCCTCCGGCGAGAATTCGACATCCTCGCAATACTGCCGGGCGTAGGCGACCATCTCCCGCGTGCGGGCGACGACCTGCTCGCGCGTCATGCGCAGCTTGTGCTGCATGTGAATGTCCGACGTGGCGAGAAACGTGTGGATGCGCGGCTTGGCTGCGTCGCGCACGGCTTCCCACGCCTTGTCGATGTCGTTGGGCGTGGCGCGCGCCAGCCCGCAGATCACCGGGCCATCGGGCGTGCCGACTTCGCGCGCGATGCGGCGCACGCCTTCCAGGTCGTCGGGCGAGGCCGCCGGGAACCCGGCCTCGATGATGTCCACGCCCAGCCGGGCCAACTGGCGAGCGATGTCGATCTTCTCGGCGCTGGTCAGGCTGGCGCCGGGCGACTGCTCGCCGTCGCGCAGGGTGGTGTCGAATATCCGAACGGTGTTAACCCCAGACTCGTCCATTGTGTGCTGTTCCTTTCGTGTGTTCCGCTGCATGTGGCGGTCGCTAAACCCGAATGAAAACCCCGCAATCCCGAAAGCCCGCTAAGGCCATCGTCGGACATTCACATCACCTCCTCCCTTCACGATCTCGCGCGGCTATTCGCCGGCACCCGGCGCGGTCTTGGCGTTCAGGAAAGGCATCATGCTGCGCAGCTCGGCGCCCACTTTCTCGATCAGCAGGTCCTGCTCCGCCTGGCGCATCTTGCCGAACTGCGGGCGACCGGCGCGGTTTTCGGCCATCCATTTTTCGGCGTAGGTTCCGTCGCGGATTTCCTCCAGCATGCGCCACATCTCGCCGGATGTCTCCTCGGTGATCAGGCGCTGGCCGCCGGTGTAGCCGCCGTGCTCAGCAGTGTCGGAGACGGAATACCACATGTAGCTCATGCCGCCCTGGTACATCAGGTCGACGATCAGCTTCAGCTCGTGCAGCACCTCGAAGTACGCGATCTCGGGCTGGTAGCCGGCCTTGACCAGCGTCTCGAAGCCGGCCTTGACCAGCGCCGTGACGCCGCCGCACAGCACCGCCTGCTCGCCGAACAGGTCGGTTTCGGTTTCCTCGGCGAAGGTCGTTTCGATCACGCCAGCGCGGGTGCAGCCCAGCGCGCGGGCATAGGCCAGCGCCTGCTCTTTGGCGTGGCCGCTGGCGTCCTGCTCGACGGCGACCAGGGCAGGCGTGCCCGCGCCTTCGACGTACAGCTCGCGGACGCGATGGCCGGGCGCTTTGGGCGCCACCATGCTCACGTCCACGAAGGCGGGCGGCTGGATCTGTCCGAAACGGATGTTGAACCCGTGCGCGAACATCAGCGTGTCGCCCGGCTTGAGGTGCGGGGCGATGCTCTCGGTGTAGACCTTCGCTTGCAGGGTGTCGGGGATGAGCATCATCACCACGTCGGCGGCCTGGGCGGCGTCCGCGACCGATTTCACGGTCACGCCGTCGGCCTCGGCTTTGGCCCAGGACCGGCTGCCCTCGTACAGCCCGACGATCACGTTCACCCCGCTGTCACGCAGGTTGAGCGCGTGGGCGTGTCCCTGGCTGCCATAGCCGATGACGGCGACGGTTTTGCCGTCCAGGTAGCTCATGTTCGCGTCTTGGTCGTAGTACAGCTTAGCCACAGTTTGTCTCCTCGATGGGTGCGGAATCGTCAAAGCACGTTCTGGCGGAAGCCGTTCGACCGGTTTCCGTTCGTCGCAAAATACAGGTCCGGCGGGGCCAGCACCTGGTCGCCGCGGGCCATGGTCACCACGCCGGTCCGGACCATCTCCAGGATACCGATCGGCCTGAGCAGCTCGGTCATGCTGGTGATCTTGTCCTCGTCGCCCGTCACCTCGACGATGACCGTGTCTGGCCCGGCGTCCACGATGTGGGCGCGGAAAATATCGCAGAGCTGGGTCACCTGACCGCGCGTGTCGTTGTCGACCTTCACCTTGATCAGCGCCAGGTCGCGGCTGACGTTGGGTGCGTGCGTCACATTGTCCACCTGGATGACGTTGACCAGCTTGTAAAGCTGGTTTTGGACCTTCTCAGGGTCGTCTTCCATGACAATCGTCATGCGCGAGACTTCGGGGGATTCGGTGCGGCCCACAGTCAAGCTGTCGATGTTGAAATTGCGCCGCCGGAACAGACTCGCCACCCGGTTCAACACGCCGGGTTTGTTCTCGACCAGAGCTACCAGGGTGTGTTTCATGGTTGTTTCTCCCCTCACAGGTTAGATGCCATCCGGCGACGGCATAGGCCGGCGGATCATCTTGTCCAGATCGGCGCCAGCCGGCACCATCGGGTACACAATGTCGTGTTTCTCCACCACGAATTCGATCAACGTTGGGCCGTCGGTGATGCTGTTGGCCCACTCGACCGCCGCGATCACCTCGTCGCGCGTGGTGACGCGCCGCGCCGGGATGCCGTAGGCTTCGGCCAGCTTCACGAAGTCCGGATTCAGCATGGGCGTGGAGTTGTAGCGCTCCTCGTAGAAGAACTCCTGCCACTGGCGCACCATGCCCAGGTAGCCGTTGTTGATGACGGCGATGTTGATCGGGACGCGCTCCTGGGCGGCAGTGCCCAGCTCGTTGATCGTCATCTGGAAGCCGCCGTCGCCGACGATG
>ENA-UOUL01003186-UOUL01003186.1-bioreactor-metagenome-genome-assembly--contig:-NODE-3186-length-17380-cov-4.056927_pt1 | contig 17380 bp, 15 predicted proteins | sample MGYA00249838_ERZ747220 | MGnify/ENA primary metagenome ERZ747220 (study PRJEB28778, sample SAMN05720191) | bioreactor metagenome | isolation source: Anaerobic biogas reactor | place: USA:Washington...
CGCCAGGCGGCGGTTTTGCTGAGACTGGCAGACACAATCCATGAATTTTCTCCATGATCGTCCTGTACATGGGTTGAATTCCTGGCCCGCCCCCGGCGCCGCCATCGGCCTGCTTGACATCGTTGTCACTGATTCCAACACTCGGCGCGTGCCCTGGCATCCGGCCAGTGGCGAACCACAGGAGTCCACGTGGGAGCACCCGCCAGCCCCCTGCCCCCCACCGGCGCCCCTTCCGCCGGCGCGCCGTTCATCGCCGCCGACGTGGGCGGGACGCACGTGCGCGTCGGCCTGGTGGACGGGCACGACCCGTCGCGCCTGCTGCAGTACCGCAAGTACGCCTGCGCCGATTTCGCCGGGCTCGGCGAGGTGCTGCAGGCATTCCTGGGCACGCTCGGGCCGGGGTTGGCGATCGACCGCGGCGTGATCGCCTGCGCCGGGCACGCGCTGGACGACGGCTCGCTGCTGTCGGTGAACCTCCCCTGGCCGGTGGTGCCGGCGCGCATCCGCGAGCAGCTGGGCTTCGACGACCTGCGCCTGGTCAACGATTTCGAGGCGGTGGCGCACGCGGTGGCGGCCGCGGACGCGCATTCGCTGCTGCGGCTGTCCGGCCCGGCCCGGGCGATGCCCGGCCCGACCCTGGTCGTGGGCCCGGGCACCGGCCTGGGCGCGGCGGTGCGGATCCCGGCGCGCGGCGGCGCGGTAGTGCTGGCCACCGAGGCCGGCCAGGCCGCGCTGACGGTGTCCACGCCGCTGGAGCTCGCGGTGCTGCAGGAGTTCCTGCGCGAACGCCGCCACGTGCCGATGGAACACGCGCTGTCCGGCCCCGGGCTGCTGCGCATGCACCAGGCGCTGGCGCGGGTGCGCGGGGTCGCACCCACGCGGTCCACGCCCGACGCGATCAGCGCCGCCGCGCGCGCCGGCGACGACCCGCTCGCGCACGACACCCTGGACCTGTTCTGCGGCCTGCTCGGCAGCGCGGTCGGCGACATGGCGCTGCTCTACGGCGCCCACGGCGGCGTGCACCTGGCCGGCGGGATCCTGCCGCAGATCCGCGACTTCCTCGAACGCAGCAGCTTCGTCGCCCGCTTCCTCGACAAGGGGCCGATGCGCGAGGCGCTGCAGAAGATTCCCGTGACCCTGGTCGAGCACGGGCAGCTGGGCGTGATCGGCGCCGCCAGCTGGTACCTCGACCGGATCCGGCAGGAAGACGACGCGTGCACGGAGGCCGCCGCCCGGACACCACGACGCCGCAACACGGCGAGCACCGCAAGCCAAACACGTGATGGGGAGAACCACGATGAGACACCGTAAATCCATGCTCTCGACCGCGATCGCCGTGTGCCTCGGGATCGCGATGCCGGTCCACGCCCAGGAGGCCGCCGGTGAAGCGGCCGCGGACGAGGCCACCGAACTCGACCGCGTGGTCGTCACCGGCATCCGCGCCAGCCTGCAGCAGGCGCTGGACACCAAGCGCAACAGCGACGCGATCATCGACGTGGTCACCGCCGAGGACGTGGGCAAGTTCCCCTCGACCAACGTGGCCGAGGCGATCTCCACGCTGCCGGGCGTGACCATCGACAAGGCCTTCGGCCAGGGCGAGAAGATCAGCATCCTCGGCACCGATCCGGCGCTCAGCCGGACCCTGCTCAACGGCCAGACCGTGGCCTCGGCCGACTGGTTCATCACCGACCAGCCCGGCCGCACCTTCAACTACTCGCTGCTGGCCCCGCAGCTGGTGGGCAGGGTGGAGGTGTACAAGTCGCCCGAGGCGCACATCGACGAGGGCTCGATCGGCGGCACCGTGATCGTGCACACGCGCAAGCCGCTCGACCTGGAGCGCACCACCATCGCCGGCCACGTGGGCTACCTGTACAACGACCGCATCGAGGGCGGCGACCCGCAGGCCTCGCTCCTGTTCGGCTGGAAGAACGAGGCCGGCAACTTCGGCCTGATCGTGGCCGCGCAGCGCGCCGACGAGGGCATCCGCCGCGACGGCGTGGAGTCCTACGGCACGGTCACCGGCCGCGATTACGCCGAAGGCCAGGGCGGCGGCGGCTCGTTCGACCCGACCATGGACTGGGGCGCGGGCGTGGAGGTGCCGGGGCCGTGCTCGGGCGCGTGCGAGGCCACGCTGCGGGCGAACCCGGACGCGATCGCGCCCAACTCGATCAGCGCGCACTACTTCGAGCAGCAGCGCGAGCGCGACACCATCTCGGTGGCGCTGCAGTTCCGGCCGCACGAGAAGCTGGACATCGAGTTCAACGCGCTCGACGTCACCGCGCACTACGACAACATCAGCCATTCGATGTTCGCCTTCAACGGCAACGCCTGGAACAGCCTGATGCGGTTGCGCGACCTGGAGGTCGAGGGCGGGGTGATCACCCGCGCCTCGTTCACCAACGCGCTGACCGTCTACGACCTGATCAACCGCCAGGCGACGGTCGACACCGACTCCTACGACCTCAAGGCGACCTGGAACGACGAGCGCTGGTTCGCCTCCGCGCACGCGGGCACCACCAAGGCCACCGGCGGCACCGGGCGCCAGGTGTTCGGCGAGTTCCTGAACTGGGCCGACTACAGCTACGACCTCACCGGCACCCCGCGCCTGGACTTCGGCGGCTACAACTACGGTTCGGCGCCGGCGACCAGCCCGAACCTGCCGGGCAGCCCGTTCACCGATCCCGACGCGTTCCGCATCGACGGCGGCTGGGGCGCGGACCCGAACGACCCGGCCGGCTGGAACACCGGCTGGGGCGGCAACATCGTCACCAAGCCGACCTGGGACGAGGAGACCTACGGCCAGGTCGACTTCGGCATCCGCCTCGACTCGCCGGTGTACCAGGTGCGCTTCGGCCTCAAGCGCCGCGAGCACGAGACCGGGCAGACGATGGCCGGCGTGGCGGTGGCGGCGGTGGCCGGCTACGGCGATGCCACCACGGCCCGGTTCTCGCCACGCCCCTTGCCGTCCAACTACCTCAGCGGCTTCGGCGACACCGGCGACCTGTCCAACCGCTTCACCATCGACGGCTGGGCGCTGGCCGACTGGATCCTCAGCGGCGACTGGCTGGCGCCTTGGCAGACCATGCCCACGCCCGACGTGTTCGCCGACCCGTCGTTCGTGCAGAACACCTGGACCGTCACCGAGGACGTCGACGCGGCCTACGTGCAGGCCGACTACAGCTGGAACGGGCTGCGCGGCAACGTCGGCGTGCGTTTCGTGCGCACCGAGTCCGACAGCATGGGCTGGCAGTGCACCACCGGCGCGGCCTGCACCGCCGACGCCTACGCGCAGGTGAGCGTGCGCAAGAAGTACGACGACTTCCTGCCCAACCTCAACGTCGTCTATGACCTGGCCAACGACCTGGTGCTGCGCTTCTCGGCGGCCAAGGTGATCGCGCGGCCGAACTTCGGCGACATGTCCACCTACCTGTGGCTGGGCCCGCAGACGCTCACCGGCGGCGGCGGCAACCCGGACCTCGACCCGTACCGCTCCACCAACCTGGACTTCTCCGCCGAGTGGTACTTCGCCGACAACGCGATCCTGGCCGGCACCGTGTTCCACAAGGAGGTGGGCAACTACATCCTGCACACCACCCGCACCGAGCAGCACCTCAACGTCAGCAACGGCGAGGTGATGGACTTCACCGTCTCGCGCCCGGACAACGCCGGCGAGGCGACCATCAAGGGCTTTTCGCTGGCCTACCAGCAGGCGCTGTGGGGCGGGCTGGGCCTGCTGGCCAACTACACCTACGCCGACGCCGAGGCCAGCAACGGCGACCCGATGCCGTGGACCTCGAAGGACCAGTACAACATCAGCCCGTTCTTCGAGAACGAGCGCTGGAGCGCGCGCGTCACCTACTCCTGGCGTTCGAAGTACTACACCCAGGTCGACCGCGGCAACTTCCTGGTCACCGACGACTACGAGTCGCTGGACGCGAGCATCGGCTTCCGCATCAATGACCGCCTCAGCCTGACCCTGGACGGCATGAACCTGCTCGACTCGGAGTACTACACCTACGCCCAGGTCGAGGGCGTGCCGAACACCGAGAAGCTGGTGCGCGGCCTGTACCGCACCGGGCGCCGCTACATGGCCTCGCTGCGGATGCAGTTCTGAACGACGGCCACCCTCCCGACGGATGCCGTCCTCCCTCCGGGCCCGGAGCCGTTCCGGGCCCGTCTTTTTTCGCTATCGTCAGGCCGGGCGCCATGGCGGTTCCGCCGCGGCCGGCCGGCGACCCCGCACACATCAGGAGCAAGACGAGGATGAACCGATGATCCAGCTGTCTTCACGCGTGCGACATCTCGCGATGGTCCTGGGCGCCGCGATCGCGCTGGCGGCCTGCGGCGATCGCAGCCCGCCGCCTCCGGCGCAGGAGGCGGCCGCACCGGCCGAGGCGGCCTCCAGGCCCATGCTGGTGCCGCTGCCCGCGCGCCTGGAGCAGCGCGAGGGCAGCTTCCGCTTCGACGCCGGCGTCGCCCTGGGCGCGGCCGACGCGGCCGCGCGGCGCGTGGCCGGGCACTTCGCCGGCATGGTCGCGGCCACCCACGGCTTCACCCCGGCGCTGGCCGGCGAGGGCGCGCAGGCCGCGATCGTGTTCGCGATCGACCCGGCGGCCTCGCCCGACGCGCCGGAAGGCTACGAACTCGAGGTCACCCGCGAGGGCGCGCAGGTGCGCGCCAGCGACGAGCGCGGCCTGTTCTACGGCGCGGTCACGCTGTGGCAGCTGCTGTCCTCGGCCCAGGGCGAGGCGGTGCGGATCCCGGCGCTGCGGATCGAGGACGCGCCGCGCTTTTCCTGGCGCGGGCTGATGCTCGACTCGGCACGGCACTTCCAGTCGGTCGACGAGATCAAGCAGCTGATCGACGCGATGGCCCGGCACAAGCTCAACGTACTGCACTGGCACCTGACCGACGACCAGGGCTGGCGGATCGAGATCCCGAAGTACCCGAAGCTGATGGAGGTCGGCGGCTGCCGGATCCCGGCCGGCGAGGCCGGCACCGACCCCGATACCGGCCAGACCCGCCCATACTGCGGCTGGTACACCCAGGACCAGATCCGCGACATCGTCGCCTACGCCGGCGAACGCCACATCATGGTGGTGCCCGAGTTCGACATGCCCGGCCACGTGCAGGCGGTGGTCGCGGCGTATCCCGAGTACGGCTCGCTCGGCGACACCCCGCCGGTGTCGAACGAATGGGGCGTGCACCAGTACCTGTTCAACGTCGACGAGGACACGTTCGCCTTCATCGAGGACGTGCTCGACGAGATCATGGCGCTGTTCCCCGCGCCCTACGTCCATGTCGGCGGCGACGAGGCGGTCAAGGACCAGTGGCAGGCCTCGGCGAAGGTGCAGGCGCGGATGAAGGAGCTCGGCATCGCCGACGAGACCGCGCTGCAGAGCTGGTTCATCAAGCGCATCGAGGCCTACCTGTCGGGCAAGGGCCGCAGGCTGCTGGGCTGGGACGAGATCCTCGACGGCGGGATCGCGCCGAACGCGACCGTGATGTCCTGGCGCGGCATCGAGGGCGGCATCGCCGCCGCGCGCGCCGGCCACGACGTGGTGATGGCGCCGGTCGACAAGCTGTACCTGGACTACCTGCAGACCTCGTCGCCGAACGAGCCGCCCGGCCGGCCGGTGCAGGTCACGCTGCGCGACGTGTACGAGTTCGAGCCGGTGCCGGCGGTGCTCGCCCCCGCCCAGCGCGGGCACATCCTCGGGGTGCAGGCCAACGTCTGGACCGAGCACATGCGCACCTTCGACCGGGTGCAGCATGCAGTCTTCCCGCGCATCGCGGCGCTGGCCGAGACCGCGTGGTCGCCGGCCGAAGCGCGCGATTTCGACAGCTTCCTCGCCCGCCTGCCGGTGCAGCTGCGCCGCTACGAGGCATTCGGCATCGCCTACGCGCGCACGCCGTTCGAGGTCCAGGCCACGGCCAGCGCCGACCGCGCCGCGGGCACGGTGGAGGTGGCGCTGGAGAACCCGCTCGGCTATCCGGTGCGCTACACCACCGACGGCAGCGATCCCGACGGCGATTCGCCGCTGTATGAATCGCCGATCCAGGCCGCGCTGCCGCTGGAGGTGCGCGCGGCCGCGTTCGACGGCCCGCGCCCGCTGGCCCCGGCCACGCGCCACGTCTACGACGCGGCCAGCCTGCTGGTGCGCAGCGACGAGCAGCTGGCCACCTGCCCCGATACCGGCCGCCTGCTGCTGCGGCTGGAGGACGACGGCCCGGTGGACGGCGAGCGCGCGCTGTTCAACGTGACCATCTTCTATCCGTGCTGGCTGTGGCCGGAGGCCGACCTGGAGGGCATCGCCGCGGTGAAGGTGCGCCTGGGGCGGATGCCGTACTACTTCCAGCTCGCCCACGACGAGCCGCATCGCAAGTTCATGCCGGCGGACACGCCGCACGGCGAACTGCTGGTGCAGACCGGCGGCTGCAACGGCCCGACCGTGGCCCGCATCCCGCTGCCGGAGCGCACCGGGGCCGACGGCTTCGTCGAGGTGGAGGCCGCGTTCCCCGACGACGCGGGCGGCAGCACCGACCTGTGCTTCACCACCACCGGCGACACCCGCCCGGCGATGTGGGTGCTGGACCGGGTGGCGCTGGTCCCGCGCTGATGCCCCGTGGCCGGCGCCCGCCCGGGCGCCGGCTCAGCCGTCGCGGCGGCCGTCCAGGCGCAGCAGCAGGTCGTGCAGCGGCGTGAGCCGCGTGGCAAGCCCGGCGATCACGCCAAGCGTGTTGGCCAGGGCATCGTCGCCGTCGGCCATGCGGGTGTCGGTGAGGCTGCCCTGGGCGTATTCCAGGCCGATGCCGAGCAACACCAGGCCGAGGCCGGCGCCCAGCAGCGCCGGCCAGTTGCGGAACAGCTGCACCGCGCCCGCGGCCAGCGCGCCGTAGGCGAGGAAATGCGACCACTTGTCGCTGTGCTCGAAGTCGGGCATCGGCGGCGGCGGCATCAGCGACAGCACCACCACGGCGGCGATGCCCAGGCACCACAGGCCCGCCCACAGCCAGGCGTGGCGCAGCGGCTTGAGCGAACTGCCCGGGCGCCAGGGCGGACGCCGGGTCACAGGCGGTAGCTCAGGTCGCCGAGCAGGAACGACGCTTCCAGCGGCACGTCGCGGGCGAAGCCCATCACCTGGAAGCGTTCGCCCATGCCGCCGGGCACGGTCAGCATCTTGGCCTGCTGCCGCAGCGCGTAGCGCGCCGCCTCGTCGTGGGCGCGCGCCTCGTGCGCGGCCAGCCGCTGCTCCAGGCCGTTGCCGATCAGGAAGCTGGCCTGGGTGCAGTAGCCGGCCAGGTCGAAGCCGGCGCCGGTGCCGGCTTCGGCCAGTGCGGTGAAATCGACCGAGGCGGTGATGTCCTGCAGCCCCGGGCGCGCGAGCACGTCCTCGACCAGGCGGTGGCGGTGGAAGGCGCGCAGGGTGCCGTCGCGGCGGCGCGGATCGTAGTACTCGCGCCGCGGGTAGCCGTAGTCGACGAACAGCAGCGCGCCCGAGCGCAGGCCGCCGGCCACCGCCTGCAGCCAGTACGGCAGTTGCGGGAGCAGTTCGGCGCGATGGCCGTCCGCGAACGGGCCATCGAGCTGGCTCTCGACGTGGCGCACCGCGGCGGTGAGCAGGGCATCCGCGGGCCGCTCGACGATGCAGAAGCCATCGCCGTCGATCGCGACGTGCTCCTCGAACACCTCGCCACCCTGGATCGCGAACCGGGGCGTGGGCAGGGCGTCGAGCACCTCGTTGGCGAACAGTACCCCGTTCCAGTCGTCCGGCATCGGGCCCTGCAGCCACTCCACGCGCGCGAAGTCGGCGGCCGGGAGGATGGCCTGCAGGTGCGCCTGCTGGCGATCGCGCAGGTCGGCGCTGGGTTCGAGGATGGCGTAGCGCGCCGGCATCGCGTCGAGTTCCCGCAGCTGCGCGATCACATCGCCGGCGAAGCGGCCGCTGCCGGCGCCGACCTCGAGGAACCGCGCCTGGCGGCCGAGCGCGCGCAGCGACGGCGCCAGCGCCAACGCCACGCATTCGGCGAACAGCGGGCCCAGCTCGGGCGCGGTGACGAAGTCGCCCGCGGCGCCGAACTTGGTGGCGCCGGCGCTGTAGTAGCCCAGGCCCGGCGCGTACAGCGCCAGTTCCATGAAGCGCCAGAACGGAATCGCGCCGCCGGCGGCGGCGATCTGTTCGCGGATCAGCGCCTGCAGGCGCGCGCTGTGGGCGAGCGCGTCGTCGGGGGGCGCGTCGTCTGGGTGGGTGGGGTCGGACATCGGCGGCGTTCGCGGCGACAATGCGACAGGATAACGGCAATCCGGAGCCTGCCATGCCGCCACCGCCCCCCGTCGCCCTGGTCACCGGCGGCGCGCGCCGCCTCGGCGCCGCGATCGTGCGCCGGCTGCACGCGTCCGGCTACGCGGTGGCCGTGCACTGCCGCCACTCGGCGGACGCGGCGCACGCGCTGGCCGCGGACCTCGAGCAGGTGCGCCCCGGCAGCAGCCTGGTGGTGGAGGCGGACCTGGCGCGCTTCGACGCCCTGCCCGAGCTGGTGGCGCGCACGGTGGGCCGGTTCGGCCGGCTCGACGCGCTGGTGAACAATGCCGCGGCCTTCTTCCCCACCCCGTTCGGCACCGTGACGCCCGACCAGTGGGACGCGCTGCTGGCCACCAACCTGCGCGGGCCGTTCTTCCTGGCGCAGGCCGCGGCCCCGCACCTGCGCGAGGCGCGCGGCGCTATCGTGAACATCAGCGACGTGTACGCGCGCCAGCCGCGCGCCGACCTTCCGGCCTATTGCGTGAGCAAGGGCGCGCTCGAGGCCATGACCCGGGCGCTGGCGGTGGCGCTGGCGCCGGAGGTGCGGGTGAACGCGCTCGCGCCCGGCGCGATCCTGTGGCCCGAGGACGCGCCGGACCCGGCGCTGCAGGCACGGATCCTGGCGCGCACCGCGCTCGTCCGCACCGGCACGGTGGAGGAGATCGCCGACACCGCGCTGTGGCTGCTGCGCGATGCCGGCTACACAACCGGCACCGTGGTGGCGGTGGACGGCGGGCGGGAGCCGGTGTGAGCGGTGGATGCTGCGTGGGTCGCGGCTGAAGCCGCTCCTGCGGAGACACGTCCAGGGTCGCGTTGCAGGGGCGGCTTCGGGGAACCGGTGGACGGGTGGAGGCCCGTGGGTCGCGGCTGAAGCCGCTCCTACAAGGCGCACGCATTCTGTAGGAGCGGCTTCAGCCGCGACCAGAGCCTCAATCCTTCGGCAGGAACGCGTGCTCCAGGTCCGCGCCGCGGAAAGCGTCCGGCGTTTCGTGGGAGACGGCATAGCGGTACAGCGCCGCGGAGTAGATGCCGCTCAACGCCGCCTGGTAGACGCCCACCAGCAGCACCGCCAGCAGGAACAGTGCGCCCACCAGCACCGCCAGTGCCCCCGAGAGCTGGGCCGCGAATACGGTCGTCGCCACGCCCACGACCACCACGCCGAAGGTGATCAGGCCGAAGGCCGCGCCGATGCCCATCTGTCCGACCGCGTTCTCGCCCCAGGTGCGCTTGAGCAGGGCCACGCTCTGCTTGAGCGCGTCGATCGGGCCGACGTCGCGCGAGACCAGCACCGGCACCACCAGGAAGGTGGCCAGGGTCCAGGCCGCGCCGAGCGCGCTGGCCATGACCCGCACGAGGAAATTGTCCTTGTTCTTCAGGCCCTGCAGCAGCACGCCGACGGTGGCGGCGATCGCCGCGTAGCCCAGGATCGACGGGATCCGCGCACGCGCGGCGCGGAATCCGTCGGCCAGCGTGGGATCGCCGCCGTCGAGCCGGATCATCGCCGCGCCCACCAGGGCGCAGTTGAAGAAGATGATGATGCTGTACAGGACGAAGTAGCACAGGACGCCGAACAGCACGCCGCCCGCGCCGATGCCGTTGGCGAATGCCTTCAGCGCGAGCGCGGGCACCAGGAAGGTGGCCGCCACGGCGAGGGTGACGAGTCCCGAGATGACCGGGAACAGCATCAGCTCCTTGTCCGAGCGCAGCACCGAAGCGCTGGCCTTGACCAGTTCCCAGCTGCGCGAAACCTTGTCGAACATGCCTGTCCTCCCCATGGATGGTCGAATCCTGCCGCCGCGTGCCGGCGGCGGCAAGGCGGGATTGCCATGACACGACGGAGCCAGCGGCGCGGATGTGACCGGCCGGCGGCGTCCCTCGTCGGCCTCAGGCCAGATCGACCCGCTCGAAGTCCACCCCGTGGTCGGGGTGCGCCGCCCACAGCGCGCCGATGCGCTGGCCCGACACGGGGTGGCGCGCGTCCGGGGCGATGTCGGCCAGCGGCTTGAGCACGAAGGCGTGGCGCAGCTCGTCACGCGGCACCCGGAGGATCGGGGTGGTGCCGGCCGGCGTGGCCGGGCCCGGGCCTTCGGCGACCAGGTCGTCGAACAGCACGATGTCGATGTCGAGGGTGCGATCGCTGTAGCGCGGGCCGCTGCGGTCGCGGCCGTGGGCGTCCTCGAGCGCGTGCAGCCAGGTGTTGAGCGCGTGCGCGTCCAGGTCGGTCTCCAGCGCCGCGGCGGCGTTGAGGAAGTCGGGGCCCGCGTAGCCGACCGCGGGGAAGCGGTAGAACGGCGAGACCACCACCCCGGGGAAGCGCTCGCGCAGCGCGCGCACCGCCGCGCGCAGATGCCGCCCGGGCTCGAGGTTGCTGCCGAGACTGAGGTAGGCGGTGTGCATGGCGCGCTCCGGGAGGGCGCACATGATCGCCGATCCGGGCGCGGCGCGGCGAGTCCCCGCCGCTCAGCCGGCGGCGGGCGGGACGGGCTGCGCGGCCGGCGGCCCGCCGCGCAGGTCGACCTGCAGCGGGCCGTCGCCCATGCGCTGGAACACGCGCAGGCCGAACTCGGGCAGGATCGCCAGCAGGTGGTCGAAGATGTCCGACTGGATGCCCTCGTAGAACGCCCAGCGCACGTCGCTGGTGAAGCAGTAGATCTCCAGCGGAAGACCCTCGGCGGTGGGCTGCAGCTGTCGCACCAGCAGGGTCATGCCCTGGTTGATGCCCGGGTGGTGGCGCAGGTACTGCTCGACGTAGGCACGGAAGGTGCCCAGGTTGGTGACCCGGCGCCGGTTGACCGGCTCGGCACCGCGCTCGGCCAGGCGCGCGTTCCAGTCGCGCAGCTCGGCCGCCTTGCGGTCGAGGTAGTCGTCGATCAGGACGAAGCGGCGCATCCGCGCCACCTCGCCGTCGTCCAGGAAGCGCACCGAGCGCTGGTCCAGGTACAGCGCCCGCTTGATCCGGCGCCCGCCCGACTCGCTCATCCCGCGCCAGTTCTTGAACGACTCGCTGATCAGCTTCTTGGTCGGGACCGTGGTGATGGTCTTGTCCCAGTTCTGCACCGTCACCGTGTGCAGGGCGATGTCGATCACGTCGCCGTCGGCGTTCTGCGACGGCATCTCGATCCAGTCGCCGATGCGCACCCGGCCGTCGTTGCTGATCTGCACGCTGGCCACCAGCGACAGGATGGTGTCCTGGAAGATCAGCATCAGCACCGCGGTCGCGGCGCCCAGGCCGGTGAGCACGTGCAGGAACTGGACCCCGGCCAGGGTGGCCACGATCGAGATCGCGACCAGCGCGAACATGATGATCTTGGCCACCTGCAGGTAGCCCTTGATCGGCCGGTTGCGCGCGTCGGGACGGCGCTCGTAGACCTCGTTGGCCACGTCCAGCGCGCGCGAGACCGCCAGCGCGATGGTCAGCACGATGAAGGCCTGGCACAGCGCGCGCAGCACCGTGGTCAGCTGCGGCGGCAGGTCGGGCACCATGCCCACGCCGACCGCGATCACGATCGCCGGCACCACGTTGGCCAGGCGCGGGATCACCCGCATCCGCACCTCGCGGCCCTCGGCCTCGCCGCGCGCCGCGGTGGCGGCCAGCAGGCGCTGGATGCCGCGCAGCAGGATCCGCTTGGTCACCCAGTTCGCCAGCCATGCCGCCAGCAGCAGGGCCGCGACCACGGCCAGGGTGTAGGCCCAGGGGTACGGCGCCAGGGCCGTGCGCAGGTGCTCGAGCTGTTGTTGCAACTATCCGTTCCCGTGTGGCGCGTTGCCGCGTTCGATGATGACGCCGACCGCGCGCGCGCCGCGCACCGCACCCGGCTTGCTGAGCTTCAATCGTAACCAGGGCACGTTGAACTCCTCCATCACGATCCGGGCGCAGCGCTCGGCCAGGGTCTCGACCAGGCCGAAGTCCGACTGCGAGACGTACTCGATCAGGCGCTTGCTCACCGCCTTGTAGTTGAGCGTGTGGGCGATGTCGTCGCTGGCCGCGGGCGCGCGGTTGTCGAAACCCATCTCCAGGTCGAACACCAGGGTCTGGCGGATCCGCCGTTCCCAGTCGTAGATCCCGATCAGTGCCTCGATCTCGAGGCCTTCGATGAAGACTTTGTCCATGACGGGGATTGTCGCCGACCTCTTCGTGTGGGGGTGGGACGCCGCGGTGCCGGCGCCCGGCAGTCACCGGACGCCGCTCACGCCGCCGCGGCCACCGGCGGCAGCGTGGCCATGTCCCAGCGCGGAACGGCGTTGATCTCCAGGCCGTCGTGCTGGCCCGCGACCAGGCGCAGGGCGCCGGCGAAGGCGATCATGGCGCCGTTGTCGGTGCACAGCGCCGGGCGCGGGAAGCAGGCGCGGCCGCCGCGGGCCGCGGCCATCTCCTGCAGCCGCGCGCGCAGGCGGCGGTTGGCGCCGACGCCGCCGGAGACCACGATCACGTCGCTGCCGGCCGCATCCAGCGCGCGCTGGCACTTGATCGCCAGGGTCTCGACCACCGCATCCTCGAAGCCGCGCGCGATGTCGGCCCGGGTCTGCGCCGACCGGTCGGACTGCTGCCAGGCCAGCAGTACCTGGGTCTTGAGCCCGCTGAAGCTGAAGTCCAGGCCCGGGCGGTCGGTCATCGGCCGCGAGAACCGGAACACGCCCGGCCGGCCCTGTTCGGCCAGGGCCGCCAGCTGGGGGCCGCCCGGGTAGGGCAGGCCCATGAGCTTGGCGGTCTTGTCGAAGGCCTCGCCGGCGGCATCGTCCAGGGTCTCGCCCAGCAGCCGGTAGCAGCCGATCCCGTCCACGGCCACCAGCTGGGTGTGGCCGCCGGACACCAGCAGGGCCACGAACGGCGGCGCCAGGTCCGGATCCTCCAGCAGCGGCGCCAGCAGGTGACCCTCCATGTGGTGCACGCCCAGCGCCGGCACCTCCAGCGCCCAGGCAAGCGCCCGCGCCACACCCGCACCCACCATCAGCGCCCCCACCAGGCCCGGGCCGGCGGTGTACGCCACCCCGTCCAGATCCCTCACCCCCAGGCCGGCCCCCGCCAGGGTCTGGCGGATCAGCGGCACCAGCTTGCGCACGTGGTCACGGCTGGCCAGCTCCGGCACCACCCCGCCGTATTCGGCGTGCAGCGCGATCTGGCTGTACACGGCCTGCGCGCGCAGCCCGGCCGCGCCGCCAAGGGCGGTGTCGTACACGGCCACGCCGGTCTCGTCGCAGGAGGTTTCGATTCCAAGGACGCGCATGGGTACTAGAATGGGGGCGCAGGGGCCGCAAGTCACCCCCACAGACGGGAACCGGACTTGCAAACGGAACATTAACCGGGCTACCATATGCGGCTCGCCGCGCGAAAGGCCGGCGAAATCCTATTCCCGGAGATTCCATGCCCAGCGTCAAAGTCCGCGAAAACGAGCCGTTCGAGTTTGCCCTGCGCCGCTTCAAGCGCACCTGCGAGAAGGCCGGTGTCCTGGCCGAAACCCGCAAGCGCGAGTACTACGAGAAGCCGACCCAGGAGCGCAAGCGCAAGGCCGCGGCTGCCGTGAAGCGCCAGGCGCGCCGCGCCGCCCGCGACGTCACCAAGCGCCAGCGCCTGTACTGACGGCCGCTGCCCCGCCCGCGGGGCGCATCGCACAGCTTCCATGTGAAGCCGGCACGCCACGCGTCGCCGGCTTTTCTTCGTTCCCCAGCATCGCCGGAGTGACCCGATGACCCTCAAGCAGACCCTGACCGAAGACATGAAGGCCGCGATGAAGGCCGGCGAGAAGGACCGCCTGGGCGTGATCCGCCTGATGAACGCCGCGATCAAGCAGCGCGAGGTGGACGAGCGGATCGAGCTCGACGACGCGGCGGTGCTGGCGGTGCTGGAGAAGATGGTCAAGCAGCGCCGCGACTCGGTGGCCCAGTACGAAGCCGCCGGGCGCGAGGACCTGGCCGCGGTGGAGCGCGCCGAGATCGCGGTGATCGAGGCCTACCTGCCGGAGAAGCTGGGCGAGGCCGAGATCCAGGCCGAGATCGACGCGGCCATCGCCGCCACCGGCGCCAGCGGCCCGGCCGACATGGGCAAGCTGATGGGCGCGCTCAAGCCCAAACTGGCCGGCCGCGCCGACATGGGCCAGGTCTCGGCCCTGGTCAAGAAGGCCCTGGCGGGCTGAGCCCGCCGCGCCAACCCGCGCGCGGCGCGCGCCTGCCCCCTCCCGGCCTTCCCCCGCCGCGCGGGGGAGGCGTCGAATCACCGCCGCACCCGGCCCCTCCCCCCGCACGGCGGGGGGAGGTTGGGAGGGGGGCACCCCAGGACCGCCCCCCCTGTCGCGGCTCGCCCATCCCCCTCCCGACCTTCCCCGCCGCGCGGGGGGTCGAATCACCCACCGCGCCGCCGCATCCGGCCCCTCCCCCCGCATGGCGGGGGGAGGTTGGGAGGGGGGCACCCCAGGACCGCCCCCCACTGTCGCGGCTCGCCCATGCCCCATCCCGGCCTTCCCCCGCCGCGCGGGGGAAGGAGTCGAGCACTCGTCACACCGCCGCACCCGCGGCGGTGTTTGCCGCACAATCACGCGATGCAGACTCCCCACATCGTCCTGCGCCCCGCGCACCGCGGGGACGTGCCCAGGATCCTTGAACTGATCCGTGCGCTGGCCGAGTACGAGCGGCTCGCCCATGAGGTCGAAGCCGACGAGGACAGACTCGCCGACACCCTGTTCGGCCCCGCGCCCTGCGCCGAGGTGGTGATGGCCGAGGCCGACGGCGCGGTCGCCGGCTTCGCCCTGTTCTTCCACACCTATTCCACCTTCCTGGCCAGGCCCGGCCTGTACCTGGAAGACCTGTTCGTGGAGCCGCGCTTCCGCGGCCTCGGCATCGGCCGGCGGTTGATGGTCCACCTCGCGCGGCTGGCGGTGGAACGCGGTTGCGGTCGCTTCGAGTGGGCGGTGCTGGACTGGAACGCCCCGGCGATCGCCTTCTACCGCAGCCTCGGCGCGGTCGGCATGGACGGCTGGACCACCCAGCGCGTGGCCGGCGAGGCGCTGGCGCGGCTGGCCGCCGCCGACGCCGACGCGGCGGCGGACGGCACGCGCTGACGCGGCCGCCACGCCGCGGCCGCCATCATGCGCCGCATGCGAGTGCCTCCCGCGTGGCAAGCCCGCCTCGACCGCCTGCAGCGCACGCTGCCGGCGCAGCTGGTACGGCGCTTCGTCGAGATCGACCTCCTCACCCACGCCGCCTCGCTGTCGTTCTTCGCCCTGCTCTCGCTGGCGCCGCTGCTGGTGCTGCTGCTGTGGCTGTCGGCCTCGCTCTACCCGTCCGCGCAGGCCGAGCTGATGGAGCAGCTGGGCGCGCTGGCCGGCCGCGGTGCGCAGGAGGTCGCCGCCACCGTGCTGCGCAACGCCGAGGCGCGGCCCGACGTGGGTTCGCTGGCGGGGATGTGGAGCACCCTGCTGCTGTTCGTCGGCGCCACCGCGGTGTTCGCCCGCCTGCAGAACACCCTGAACCTGGTGTTCCACACCGATGCGCGCCGGCTCGGCGGCCTGCTGGCCTGGCTGCGCAAGCGGGTGTTCTCGTTCGGTGTGGTACTGGCGCTGGGCTTCCTGCTGGTGGTCTCGGCGGCGCTGACCACCGCACTGGAGGTGCTGTTCGCCGGCTCGCCGACCCTGCCGGTGCTGGGCAACCTGGCCGCGCTGGCGCTGTATTCGCTGGCGTTCGCGCTGATGTACCACTACCTGCCCGACCGCCGGGTGCGCTGGCGCCAGGCGCTGCTGGGCGGGGTGATCACCTCGCTGCTGTTCGTGCTCGGGCGCTGGGCCATCGGCCTGTACATCGCCCGCGCCGCGCCGGGCAGCGCCTACGGTTCGATGGGCACCCTGGTGATCCTGCTGGTGTGGATGTACTACGCGGCCATGGTGTTCTTCACCGGCGCGCTGGTCACCGCCCTGATCGACGAGCGGGTCTCGCGCGACGGGCGGCTGGCGCGGGCAAGGGTCCGGGCGCAGGCGCGCGGCGTCCGCTAGCGGCGGAGGCGTGGGCGCACGCGCCCGGTAAGGGCGACGGCCGCAGACGCTGCCCGGGGACGCGCCGGGATGCGATCATGGCCGCGTGTCCCGGACTGCAGACGCCTCCCCGCGTGCAAGCGGCGCCGCCATGGCCGGCGCGGCGGGCGCGCGGGCGCGCGTGCCGCGAAGGCCCGGCTGATGGCGCGCATCCCCGACGCCTTCATCGACGAACTGCTGGCGCGCACCGACATCGTCGAGGTGATCCAGGCGCGCGTGCCGCTCAAGCGCCAGGGCCGGGAGTATTCGGCGCGCTGCCCGTTCCACGACGAGCGCTCGCCCTCGTTCACGGTCTCGCCGACCAAGCAGTTCTACCACTGCTTCGGCTGCGGCGCGCACGGCACGGCGATCTCGTTCCTGATGAACTACGACCGGCTCGAGTTCCTCGATGCGGTCGACGAGCTCGCACGCCAGGCCGGGATGGAGGTGCCGCGCGAGGCGCGCCAGCGCGCGGCCAATCCAGAAAGCCAGGGCCTGTACGAAGTCCTGGACCAGGCCTGCCGCTACTTCCAGCGCCAGCTGGCCGGCAGCGATCGCGCGCGCGGCTACCTCGACGACCGCGGCGTGGGCGAGGCGGTGCGCGCGCAGTTCTCGGTGGGTTACGCGCCGGAGGGCTTTTCCGCGCTCAAGGACGCGCTCGGCACCGACCCGCGCCAGCTGCAGCTGCTCGACCGTGCCGGGCTGCTGTCGAAGAACGACCGCGGCCACGTCTACGACAAGTTCCGCGACCGGGTGATGTTCCCGATCCACGACCGCCGCGGCCGGGTGATCGCCTTCGGCGGCCGCGTGCTGGGCAAGGACGACGGCCCCAAATACCTCAACTCGCCCGAGACCCCGCTGTTCCACAAGGGCCGCGAACTGTACGGCCTGTGGCAGGTGCGCCAGGCCAACCGCACGCTCGCGCGGCTGGTGGTCGTGGAGGGCTACATGGACGTGATCGCGCTGTTCGAGCACGGCGTGACCCAGGCCGTGGCCACGCTCGGCACCGCGACCACGCCCGACCACGCCGAGCTGCTGTTCCGCAACGCGCCGGACGTGTACTTCTGCTTCGACGGCGAC
>ENA-UOUL01003192-UOUL01003192.1-bioreactor-metagenome-genome-assembly--contig:-NODE-3192-length-17337-cov-4.787543_pt1 | contig 17337 bp, 16 predicted proteins | sample MGYA00249838_ERZ747220 | MGnify/ENA primary metagenome ERZ747220 (study PRJEB28778, sample SAMN05720191) | bioreactor metagenome | isolation source: Anaerobic biogas reactor | place: USA:Washington...
GCGCTGACCTTTCACCAGCGCGCCTGCCTCCACCCTTCGAAGGCGAAATCCGCTCGTGCGTTGTCGGGGGTGGCACCTAGGCTGATCCGACATGAGCGCACCCGTGATCGAGGCCTCCGGGCTGGTCAAGACCTTCGGCGACTTCGTGGCCGTCGACGACGTGAGTTTCGAGGTGCCCCGGGGCACCGTCTTCGGCCTCCTGGGCCCCAACGGCGCGGGCAAGACGACCACCGTGCGCATGATGACCACCCTCGCGACGCCGACCCGCGGCTCGGCCCGCTGTTCCGCGGCGCCACCGAGCTCGCGCTCGTGACGTTCCGCTACCACGGAGAGGAGCGCACGGTCGAGCCCTATCGCATCAGCTTCTCGCGCGGACAGTGGTACGTCGCCGGCTTCGACCGCGCCCCGGCTGGGGGTCGCTTCCCCACCAGTCGCTGGCAGCCGGGCGACCGCATCCTCAGCCGCTTTGCGTTGACGACGCCCCCCGACCTGACGCCAGGCGAATATTCCGTCTGGCTTGGCCTCTACGATGCGGACAGCCAAGGACAGACCAGGCTGCCCGTCTCCGGCGCGGGCGGCCTAGCCTCCATGCACGATATGGTAAGGGTGGAAAGCGTGACGGTGCGTTAGGGCACGAGGATCGTCGGGCCGACCCAGCGCGACAGCAGCGCAGAATGCTCGCCGGGCAGGATCAGCGTCCCCTTGTTGCGCTTGTCGAGCAGGTCGGGCAGCTCTCGTTCGCCGATCACGGCGGCGACAGTCTGCAAGCCTACCTCCGTCAGCCGGGCATTAGCGTGCGCTTGCAGCCGCTCAGCCGGCGGTCCGGCAGCCGGATCGTCCCACACCCACACGCGCAGCCCGCCGGGGTTGCGTATCTCCACGCGGTCTGCATAGCGTATAGCCACGATGCCGCAGCGATCGTAATAGCCTGCATGTTTGGGTGCGTTTGCCAAGGCCTCGCGTACGGCCTTGTGCTGTGGCGTATCGTCGTCTTCGCACGAGGAGAAATCCATCTATGGAGCCCAGATACGGGCTGTCGATCGCCCGCGCGCTGCTCACCCAGCCGGCGGTCCTGATCCTGGATGATAGCACCAGCTCGGTGGACGTCGAGACCGAGGCCAAGATCCAGGAAGCGCTGGACGTCGTCAAAACGGAGCGCACCTGTTTTGTGGTGGCCCAACGCATCAGCACAGTGCTGACGGCGGACAAGATACTGGTGCTCGACAAAGGCAAGATCGTCGCCGAGGGGGTCCACCGCGACCTCCTGGCAAGCAGTCCTATCTATCGCGAGATCTATGAGTCGCAGCTTGGCAATGGAGTGACAACAGATGGCACAAACTAGCACAGGTGGAGGACAGCCGGCGCGCCCCATGCCGATGATGGGTCCAGGCGGACCAGGTGGAGGGCCGGGTCGCTTTATGATGGGCAGGAAGGAGCGCGCCAAGAACGTGCGCGGCACGGTCCTGCGCATCTGGAAGTACATGAGGAAACAGAAGGCGGGCCTGGCCGTGACGTCCCTCCTGGTGATCGCCGGCTCCGGGCTGGGGCTCCTGGGCCCTTACCTCATGGGCCGGGCTATCGATCAGGACATCATTCAAGGCGACCTGGCCGGACTGGCGCGCACGGCATGGTGGATGCTCGTGGTCTATGCGGGCAGTTCGCTCGCGATGTGGTTGCAGGCCTATGTGATGTCCGCTGTCTCGCAAGAGACCGTCCGCGACATCCGTAATGACCTGTTCAGCAACCTGCAGACGCTCTCCCTGCGCTTCTTCGACCAGCATACCCATGGCGAGCTGATGAGCCGCCTAGCCAACGATGTGGAAAACATCAGCACGGTCCTGGCCGAGAGCGTCACGCACCTCCTCTCGGGAGCCCTGACGCTCGTGGGCGTGGCCGTCATGATGTTGCTGATCAACGTCCGCCTGGGCATCGTGAGCCTGGTGGTGCTGCCACTGATGATGCTCCTGACGCAATACATCTCCAAGCATACGCGCCAGGGCTTTCGAGAGCAGCAGGAATCTCTGGGCATGCTGAACGGCATCATCGAGGAGACAGTCACGGGGCAGCGCGTGGTCAAGGCCTACACGCGCGAAGAGCAGGTCATCAGCCAATTCGAGGTCCAGAATCGCCGGCTCCAGCGCGCGGCGACCCGGGCCCGCATCTTTGCCGGAACCATGGGCCCGATCTCCAACTTTATCAACAATTTGAGCCTCGCCATCGTAGCGGGGATCGGCGGCTGGATGGCCGTCTCGGGAGCCGCTACGATAGGCACCATCGTCAGCTTTGTGAGCTATGCTCGCCAGTTGGGACGCCCCCTCAACGAGATCGCCAATCTGTACAACTCGATCCAGTCGGCCATCGCCGGCGCGGAGCGCGTGTTCGAGATTATCGACCAGGTGCCCGAGGTGCAGGACGCGCCGGACGCGCTGCCGTTGGGAGAGGTGAAGGGAGACGTGGTTTTCGAGGACGTCACCTTTGGCTATGACAAGGACGTGCCCGTGCTCAAGCAAGTGAGCCTGCACGCCGAGCCAGGCCAGACCATTGCCCTCGTGGGACCGACGGGGGCTGGCAAGACCACCATCGTCAATCTGCTCACCCGCTTTTACGATATCGCCTCCGGCAGCATCCGGATCGACGGCGCCGACATCCGCCGACTCAAAAAGGACGATCTCCGCCGGCAGTTGGGGATCGTCCTACAGGATACCTTTCTCTTCTCGGACACGGTCATGGAGAACATCCGCTACGGCCGGCTCGACGCCACTGATGAGGAGGTGATCGCTGCCGCCAAGCTCGCCAACGCCGACCAATTCATCATCCGACTGCCGCTGGGCTACCAGGAGCCGCTGTCCGAGCGCGCCAGCAACATCAGCCAGGGGCAGCGCCAGCTTCTGGCCATCGCGCGGGCCATCCTCGCCAACCCAAGCATCCTGGTCCTGGACGAGGCCACCTCGAGCGTGGATACCCGCACAGAAAAGCACATCCAGGAAGCGATGCTGCGGCTCATGAAGGGGCGCACCAGCTTTGTGATCGCCCACCGGCTCAGCACCATCCGCGAGGCCGATCTCATCCTCGTGATCGACCATGGCGAGATCATCGAGCGCGGCGCCCACCGCGAGCTGTTGGCCCAGGACGGCTTCTACAAGCACCTTTACGAAAGCCAGTTCAAGGGGCAGCAGCACCTCATTCCCGAGCTGAACCCCGCGTGAACGAACAAGGAGGCGGGGCGATTGGCCCCGCCTCCTTTGTTTCAGCTCTCGACCCAGCCCAGCGCCGCGGCGATGTCCTCAGCAATCGTGCGCCGCTTGCTCTTTTCGATGAAAAAGCTCGGCCCCGCTTGCAGATAAGAGGGAAACACGCGCCTCCCGCGGTAGAAGAACTCGCCGCCGCGGATCTTGTAGGTCGAGCCCGCCGGGATCACCCGGGCCTCCCCGGCCCGCCGTGCGATCTCGTTCACGGCCTTGATCGCCACGTCGCCCATGCACATCCAGACGCGCGCTCCCGGAAAGAGCGCTAGCTCGCGCTCCAACAGGTGGGCGCAGGTGCGCACGGTCTCGGACCGGATCGCATAGCCGGTCTTGGCGCACTTGACTGAGGTGGTCAGATACACGCCGAGGGCCAGAATATCGGGCACCGAGGCCACATCGGCCCCCGCATCTCGGAACGCCTGCACCGTCGTCTGCGCGAATAGCGCTTCCGCCCCCGCATAGTAGTGATCGCTCGCCTGCGCGGGCGCCGCCTCGGAGACCATCACGATCTTGATCGTTGAGGGATCCAGGTCGACAGCCGGCACGACGTACCCTGCGTGCTGGACATCGCCGCAGGGAAACCCCTGGCACCCCACCACCTCGCTCACCTTCATGCTCGCGCCTCCCTACCCCTACGCCCCCGCGATGCGCGGCATCCGCGTCGGCTCGCGCTCCATCTCGGCTTGCACAAAGCGGAGCAGCAGCCCGGCCTTCACGTCAGCATATCGCGGCTCGTCCCACAAGTTGCGCAGCTCGTGCGGGTCCGCCTCCAGGTCAAACAGCTCGCCATAGTCATGTCCGCGATAGACGGTGATCTTGAAGCGAGACGTCACCAGTGTGCGCAGGTGGACTGTCGTAGGGTTATGTCGATTCTCCACCAGCACCCAATCGCGGGCCGGGGCCGTTTCGCCGCGCCAGGCGCGCCACTGGCTCAGGCCCTGCATCGCCCCCGGCGCGGAGATCCCCGCGGCGTCCAGGAACGTCACCGGCAGATCCACCTGGCACTGCAGCGCCTCTGAAACCACCCCGGCGGGCAGGTGCCCGGGCCGCCGCGCCAGCATGGGGATGCGCAGCATGTCCTCGTAGTGGAACGGCCCCTTGGCGACCAGGCCATGCTGGCCGAGGAAATGCCCGTGATCAGTCGTATACACCACCAACGTGTCCTCGGCCAGGCCCAGCCGGTCCAGCGCCCCCAGGATGCGCCCGACTTCCTGGTCGATCAGGCTGACCATCCCGTAATAGCAGGCCATACTGCGCCTGAGCTCGCCTTCATCGTGCAGATGCGAGTGAAAGCCGTGCAGCCCTTGCCCGCCCGGCTCGCGATACATGGCATAGTCGGGCGCAACCTCCTGCGTCTTTTGCAGATGCGGAGGCATGTCCTCCATCTCGCCCGGCGTGTAGCGGCCAATGGGCATCTCCGCCGGATCGTACATGGTCGCCCAGGGGTCCGGCAGCACATAGGGCGGGTGCGGATCGAAAAAGCTGGCCCACAAGAAGAAGGGCTTTTCCGCAGCGGCGCACCGCTCGATGTTCGCCACCGTCCGCTCGCCCACCCAGTGCGTATGGTGCAGCTCTTCAGGCAGATCCCACACCCTCATCCCGCGCGTATACTCGGGGCCGCGATACTTGTCATCATCGCGCCGGGGCCACTGCTGGAAATAGTCGCGCCACTCGGAGAAACCCTTCTCCTCCAGCCACAGGGCATAGTGCTGCCCGACATGCGACTCGTGCCCGTGCATGCGCGCCGTCTCTACGTGGGAAAAGCCGTACCACGGGCCATGAAAGCCCCGCCAAAAGTCCAGGTCGCGCATGATCGGCTGGCACTCGATGGACTCGCTGCCTGGCGCCGACGCCAGCGGCTGAAAGTGGGCTTTCCCCACCAGAATGCTCTCGTACCCGTGCCGCTGAAAAACCTCGCCCACCGTGGGCACGTCCTCCGGCAGCTTGACGCCGATGGTCCAGCAACCGTGCCAGGCCGGGTATTGTCCCGTGATCAGCGTAGCCCGTGAAGGTGAGCAGACCGGGTTGTTGCAGTAGCCCCGCTCGAAGCGGATCCCCTCGCTCGCCATACGGTCCAGCGCCGGGGTGCGGATGCGAGCGTTCGCCACACCCAGGGTATCGTAATGCTGTTGGTCGCTGGTGATCAGCAGGATATTGGTGGGTTTGGGCATTTGGCGACTCCGGTGTCGAGTTAGGATGCGCCCAGCTTGGCGGCTTCGCGATCCAGGATCTCCCAAGCTTTGCGGACGTAGAATCGATAGTTCGCCAGCGGCGTGCCGTTGGGGATGCGGTGGTCCAGTCCCAAGACGCACCCTCCGGTCCGCACCATCGGCGGGATCTTGTACTCTAGCTCGGCCACGATCTCAGTCTGGCTCTGGCGGATCACGTGCTTGTCCAGGCCGCCCACATAGGCCAGCCGCGCGCCGTATTGCTCCCGCAGCTTGACCAGGTCCATGCCCGCCGCGGGCTCGATGGGATGCATCACATTCAGTCCAGCGTCCAGAAAGGCGGGGATCACCGCCTCCATGTTCCCGTCCGAATCCTGGTTGAAGAGTCGCGCGCCACGCGATTCCAGCAGGTCCCAGATGCGGCGATAGTACGGCTTGATGAACTCGGCCACCGTGCGGGGCCCGATCATCGGCCCGCTGCGGCCGGCCATGTCCTCGTGCACGTCGAGCTCGTCCACCTGCACCGCCGCCGAGACGCGCTCCAGCACCCGAAAGGCCGTCTGTCCGATCGTGTCCAGGATATCGTGGATCAGCTCGGGCTGCTCGTATACCGCGATGCACACCTCCGCATCGCCCATCAGGAGGCGCGGCTCGTCATACCCTCCCGGGATATGCACCGTCACCACGCGCCCCGCCCGCAGATGCTCTTTGGCGACCTCCTCCCAGCCACTGCGGAAGCGCTCCTCGGAGAACTCGTAGTGGTGCTTGATCTTGCGCCAATCGTCCATGTTCTTGACGGGATGATCCATCGGCAGGCCGAGGGTTGCCGCCTTCTTGGAGAGCTTCATCGTCCTCCCCATCCGGTCGCGGTAGATCAGGTGGTCCTCCGTCTCTTGCAGGATTACCTCCTCCCCGCCGCCGATCCAGCCCGTCTCCACCGGCACGCCCCCCGCCATGGCCCGCCGATAGCGAAAGGCCGACATATCCAGCTCCGCCGGGGTGGCTCCCTGCGCCGCCCACTCCTCCTTCAGGCCGATCAGCGGCCCAAAGATCTCGGTGAAAAGCGGGCGCCGGTTGGACCGGAAGGTCATATGGTCGAGGTATTCCTCGCGCCGCACTTCCATCGCGCGGGCGATGGCCAACTTGGCGTGGCTGCCGTGTATCCGTTCGTGGGCGTCCATGCTTGCCTCCTCAGAGCTGATGGCCTTAGCATAGTCAGTTGTTCGCGTCTGGGCAAACTCTGCCATGCGCGGAAGCCGCCGGCTTTTCCGCCACCACCCACAGGAACACCACGGGGTCTCCGAGCTCGACCGTCGTCTCCTCGCGCGCGCTCAGTGTGCGCAGCCCCGCCTGCTCGACCAGTCGACGGTTGGTGTCGGCGTCGTAGCTGCTCCAGTACATCGGCGCGCCGAGGAAATCGTCGGCATAGTCGACGGCATGGGCGCGCGCGCCCAGGGTCGCGACGAATAGACCGCCGGGGCGGAGCCAGGCAGCGATGCGCCGCAAGAGGTCGGGCTGCTCCTCTCGCGGGACGTGAATGATCGAGTAGAACGCCGACACCCCATCCAGGCTCTCCGGGGCCAGGGACAGGGTGCCGATGTCGGCTTGGAGGAACGCTGCCGCTGGCACGTTCTGTCGCGCCAACGCCACTTGCCGCGCCGAGATATCCGCCCCGATGACCCAGAAGCGCTCGGCGAGCGCCCGCGTGGTGGGCAGCCCGGCCCCGCAGCCGAGATCCAGCACGCGCGCCCTGGCGGGGAGCCGCTCCAGCAGCACTTGGGTGTAGCGCACCCGCGCCTCGGCTGGCTCGGTCAGCACCCAGTCGAGGTACTGCTGAGCGATGCGATCATACCCCTGTTCGACGACCCGCTTGGGATCCACTGCCCCTCCTTAGCTAGAACAGCTCGTCCAGCAGGATATAGAACGTGACCTTGTCCTCGTCTGGCGCGCTGATGCCGTATTCCTCAAAGAACAGGTCCACCCACCGCCGGTCATCGCCGAGGTTATGCCTGATGCTGCGCGAGGCGAGCGCCAAGTCCTGGTACCGATCCGAGACGCCGGCGCGCCCCAGATCGATGAACCCGCTGACCCGTCCATCGGCCACCAGGATATTCGGCAAGCAATAGTCGCCATGGGTAAAGACCAGATCATCGCTGTCTGGGCGCGTCGCTGTCACGAGCCGCAAGAGATCCGACGCTGCTTTGCCTTGCCAGCGCGGCTCAAACTCGCCCACGTCGATCAACCCGGCTCGCACCCGCTCCTGCGCCTCGGCGATCTTGGCATCGGCTCGCTGATCGAAGGGGCAATTGCCGATCTCCACGGCGTGAATCATGCGCAGGCCCTCGGCCAGCCAGCGAACCAACTGCGCGGGGTGGGCCAGCACCTCGGGATGGATCAGGTTCCTTCCGCGCACCTCCGAAATCAGCAGGTACTGCATGCCCTCGCGCTCGCCATAGTAGAGCACCTCGGGCACGGGCAATTTGCCGCGCAGCCAAGAGAGCACGCGCGCCTCGCGTTCAAGCGTGTCCTGAAGCTCAGGGACGGCTACCTTCAAGTAGGCGTTCCCCGCTGGCCGACGTACCCAGAACGTCTCGGACGTGGAGCGGCCCTCGGTGTTGCGCTCGACCACGCCGCCCCGCAACATCCACCGCAGCTCGGCCGGCATGGGCGGAAGGGACTCCTCTCGCTGCCTAGACATGGCGCTCCTTCTTTTTGGCGCGGGGCTTGCGCAGCTCGTAGACCTGCCAATGCACCTTGTACGCATCGTACCGCGTGCGCGGCGGCTTTTCCTCCGCCGGATACCCCACATAGGCGATGCCCAGTGGCGTGACCTCATCCGGGATGTTGAGGACCTGCCGCACCGGATTGATGACGCTCGGCAGCGGATAGACGCCGATCCACACCGCGCCGAGGCCCAGCCCTGCCGCGGCGATGAGCAGGTTCTCCATGGCCGCGCTGCAATCCTGCACCCAGAACTGGCGCGCCGCCGTATTGTTGGCCCGCTCCGGGTTGCCGCAGACGACGATCGCCGCCGGGGCGTTATAGCGCGCAAAGAGCAGGTGGCTCCGCAACACATCCATCGCCTCCTGTCCCGTTACCACCACGAATTCCCATGGCTCGCTGTTGGCTGCCGCCGGCGCGGCCATCGCCGCCTGCAGCAGCAGCTCTAGCTTGTCCCGCTCCACCTCGCGCTCCTGGTAGCGACGGACGCTGCGGCGGGCCAGGATATAGTCCATCACGGTTCTGGATTCGGTCATTGGGCACGTCTCCATGCAGCTTTCCCGGATTCCACGGACAGAATACCACAGCTTGCGGGGCAAAGACAAGCCCCCCAAGGTCGCAAGGGCCTTGGGGGGCCAGAGACGGATACTAGGCTTCCTCGATCGCCTCCGTCCCGCGCTCATATTCGCGCATGGACAAGTCGGCGAGTTGCTCCCGCAGCATGGAGCCGACATACTGGCCCCACAGGTCGCCCGTTAGCGCCTCCGCATCGCACTCGACCCCTTGCGAGGCAAAGTACTCGCACGTCCGCGCCAGGTCGCGCCGCAGGATATCCCGCGCCTGGTCGTTGCCCAGGCAATCCACTACCTGGGGAAAGTCGATGATCAGGATCTCGCCCTGCCAGTAGAGGATGTTGTAGGCCGAAAGGTCGCCGTGGACGATCCCCTGCTTGAGCATCAGCTCGACGTTGCGCAGCACCTCACGGAAGAGGCGCTTGGCTTCGGCGTGTGACAGCGTCACCGTGTTCAGCGTTGGCGCAGCCATGCGCTCATCGCCGAGGTAGCTCATCAGGATGGCGTTCTCGCTGGCGCCCAGCGGCTGCGGCACGGCCGCCCCGGCCTGGTGCAACCGCCGCAGTGTCACGAACTCGTGCATCAGCCACGAGGTGTGCGAGACCTGCTGCCCGAAGGCCGTCTTTTTGCCAACGGCCCGCAGCACGCGGTCATCGGTCTTTCTGACGGGCGTCCCATCCTCGGTAAGGATCTGCCGCCCCTGGCGATAGAGGGCGTCGTTACGCAGGTTCCGGAACATGCGCGGGCGGTAGACCTTGGCAGCAACCAGGTCCAGCCCCGTGGTGGGCTGCGCGGCGCAGCGGTACACGTGGGCCTCTTTGCCGCCCTTGATCAGCGCCAGCACGTCCCGCAACAGGCCCTCCTCGTAAAAGGCCCGCAGCGATTCCAGCAGCCAGCCCTCCTCGAAGCGCGAGGGGCGGTAGGTAGGCCGAAAGCCTCCCTCCAACCCTTCCACGCCCGCGCCGAGGGCGGGGCTGCCGTCGCCTTCCAGTGCCTGCCGGTGCGTCCCTTGACGTCGCAGGCTCTTGCCCTCCCGCCAGGCCAGCTCCTCGCGGCTCGGCGGGTCGAATATCTCTTCGTACGATTCGTATCGCTGAGCGACGCTTTCCGCGCTGCTCAGCGCCACCACATGGTGTGCGGTCACGGTTCGTTACCCTTTCTTGGAACGGTCCTCGGCCATCCGGCCGCGGGACAGGCGATTGTGAATTCGGCACCGTGACTCGGGGCGAGGCGTGGGCGCCTCCCCTGGCGACGGTGCTACGCGCTCTTGCCCATTGGGCGATCCACCCTATCGATCAGTCCGCTCTTGCGCATATCATACCTCGCTTCTCGCCGCTTTCGCCCGCGGCGGAGGGCTTCTCATTATCTCCAGTACCGCTCGACTAGTCGTCCGCGGGCACGGCTTCCGCCACCAGGGCTGGCGCTTCCACCGTCTCCTGCTCCGCGAAGGGATTCACGCCTTGCTCCCTCTCGGCGCGGAACTGCCGCGTGTAGAGCCGGTAGTAGTGGCCCTTGGCCCGCAGCAGCTCGGCATGGGTGCCCATCTCGGTGACGCCGCCATTCTCGATGACGATGATCCGATCGGCTCGCTTGATGGTGGAGAGCCGGTGCGCGATCACAAAGGTGGTGCGGCCTTCCATCACCCGCTCCATGCCCTGCTGGATCAGCGCCTCGGTCAGCGTGTCCACCGAGCTCGTTGCCTCGTCCATGATCAGGATTTCGGGCTGAGCAAGCACCGCCCGCGCCAGGCTGATCAACTGCTTCTGCCCGACGGAGAGCAGGTTGCCGCCCTCGCCCACCTCCTCGTCGTAGCCCTTGGGCATGTGGACGATGAACTCGTGGGCGCTGGCGATCCTCGCCGCCTCCTCCACCTCCTGATCGGTGGCCTCTAGCCTCCCGTACCGAATGTTCTCCCGGACGCTGCCGGAGAACAAGTGTGGCGTCTGCAGCACCACGCCCAGCCGCGACTGGATGGCGTGCAGCGAGAGCTCCGTATAGTCACGTCCGTCGATGAGGATGCGCCCCTCTTTCGGCTCATAGAACCGCCCAATCAAGTTCACGATGGTGGTCTTGCCGCCGCCAGTTGGGCCGACCAGGGCGATGGTCTCGCCCCGCCTGACCTGCAGCGAAAAGTCCTGCAACACCGGCTTGTCGTCCTCATAGCGAAAGCTCACGTGGTCGAACACGATGTCGCCCGCGATGGTCCCGGGGTCCACGGCGCCCTCGCGGTCCTGCACTTCCGGCACCGCGTCGATCAGCGAAAAGACCCGCTCCGCCGAGGCGATCGAGTTCTGCATCCCCGCATAGACCCTCGCCAGGTCTTGGATTGGCCACATCATGAACGTGATGTACGAGACGAAGGCCTGGATGCCGCCGATGGTCAGGGCGCCGAGCTCCACCTGCAGGCCGCCATACCAGACGATGACCCCCACCACTAGGGCGCTGATGATCTGCACCGTCGGCAAAAAGAGCGCCGAAAGCCACGCTGCCCGGACCGCGGCACGGTACATCTCGCCCGTGAGGCCGCCGAACTCGTCCAGGTTCCGCTCCTCTCGGCAGAGCGCCTTGACCACGCGCACCCCGGTGATGTTCTCATTGTACGCCCCGGTGATCTTGCTGTTCACCTTGCGCACGTTGCGGTATTCCACGATGATCTTGGTCTTGAAGCGCACCGCCACATAGACCAGGATCGGCACCATCGCGAACACCACCAGCGCCAGGCGCGCGTTGATCGTCGCCATGAACACCAGCGCCGTGGTGATATTCATCGTGGCCCAGACCACGTCCAACAGCCCCCAGGTCACCAGCTCGGCGATGCGCTCCGAGTCCGAGGTCACGCGAGACATGATCCAGCCGATCGGTGTCCGGCTATAGTAGCTGAACGACAGCGCCTGCAGGTGGTCGAACATCTTTTTCCGCAGGTCGTAGGTGATGCGCTCGCCCAGCACGCCGGCGTTCCGGATGAAAAAGAAGACGGTGACCGCCTGGATCAGCATCAGGCCAACGTAGGCAGCGGCGATCCCGGCCAGCGCCCCCCGGTTGCCGACGGCGATACCCTCGTCGATCATCCGCTTGCCCAGGTAGGTAAAGTACGAGTCGAGCACCGAGGTGACCGCGATGGCCGCCACGAACCCGATCAGCATCTTCCAGTGCGGCAAGGCCTGCTTCAGGATCCGCAGGACGGTCTTGCCGTTGAACTGGGTAGTGAACTCCTCTTCCTCAAAGTAGGCCTCAGACACCGCTGACCTCCCTTTCCAGCTCAGCCTCGATCCGAGCCTGCATGTCATAGATGCGACGATAGGTGCCGCCGGTCGCCAGCAGCTCTTGGTGCGTCCCGCGCTCCACGATGCGCCCCTTGTCCATAACCAGGATGGCGTCGGCGTTCTGCACGCTCTGCACCCGGTGGGCGATGATAAAGGTGGTGCGGTCCTGCATGAGCTTCTCCAGAGCCTCCCGAATATCGGCCTCGGTCTCGGTGTCCACCGAGGAGGTCGAGTCGTCCAGGATTAGGATTCGCGGGTTCTTGAGCAGCGTTCGCGCGATGGAGACGCGCTGCTTCTGCCCGCCGGAGAGCGTGACGCCTTTCTCGCCCACCAGGGTCTTGTAGCCCTCGGGGAAGGTCATGATCACGTCGTGGATGGCAGCGGCGCGCGCCGCCGCTTCCACCTCCTCGTCGGAGACCTCCCGCCCCACCCCGTAGGTGATGTTCTCGCGGATGCTCCGGGAGAAGAGGAAGGGCTCCTGCTCCACGATGCCGATCTGCTGCCGCAGATAGCGCCGCGGGTAGCGATTGAGCTCCACACCATCCAGCCGCAGGCTTCCGCCGCTGTACTCGTAGAACCGCGGCAGAAGGTTGACCAGCGAGGTCTTGCCCGAGCCAGTCGACCCGAGCAGGGCGACCACCGCCCCCGGGGCGCAGTGCAAGTCGATATCCTCCAGCACCGCCTGATCCCCCTCGTAGGCAAAACTCACTCGGTCGAAAGCCACCTCGCCGCGCACCGGCCCCTCGGGCAGATAGTCGCCCTCGTCCATGGGTTCGCGGTCCTGCTTGATGATCTCGACGAGACGCCCGTAAGACACCAGCCCGGTTGAGGTCTGCACGATCAGCCGGCCAAGGTTGCGCATCGGCCAAATGATCCGCGTGATCAGCGCCGTATAGGCCAGGTAGGTGCCCACCGAGATGTCCCCATTGATGGCCATCAGCGCGCCGACGATGTACCCGCCCACCATCTGGACCCCGCACAGGATATCCGTGAGCGGCCAGTAGGTGGCGTGCATGTTGGTCATCTTTTTGCCGCGGCGGAACTTTTCGATGTTCTCGGCCTCGAACTTGGCCCGCTCATAATCCTGCCGCGCAAAGGCCTTCACCACGCGCACGCCGCTGAGGTTCTCCTGCAACACGGTGGAGAGTTTGGCCTCCTGTTCCTGATAGCCTTCATAGACCTTGGAGACCCGCCGGAAAAAGTAGACCGAGACCGCCACGACGGGCGGGATCACCAGCACTGAGATCAGCCCCAGTTGCCAGCTCAGGTTCAGCAACGCGGCCCAGTTGATCGCGAACGAGATCGCGATGCGAGCCATGCCGATGGCCTGATCGGCGTAGAAACGACGCACGGCATCCACATCGGACGTGGACCGCTGAATCAGGTCTCCGGTCTTGGTCTTGCTGTGATAGGCAAAGGAGAGCCGCTGCACCTGGTCGAATAGATAGTTGCGCAGCCGCCGGATGATGCCCTCCGACGTCTTGGCAGTGAGCCAGCCGCTCAGCAGGCTTGATCCGCCCTCCAGCGCCGCCAGGCCCACAAAGCCCGCCGCCACCCAAGCCAGAATGGCCGTGCCCCGATTCTGCCCCAGCACATGGTCCACAAAGTAGGCGAGCAAGAGATAGGTCGTCGTCTTGGCGATGGTGGCCACCGCGAGGCTGAGCGTGGCCCAGAGATAAGGAAGGCGATAGCCGGTCGCCAGCCGCCAGAGCCCCAGCAGTCGGTTGTCCGAAAGCGTCGCCCGCAGGTCGAGATAGGTTCGCTTGTCAGTTGCCGCCATAGTAGTCCCCTTCCCTGACGCAGGTTCGCTGCCGCCCCCTGGCGCGCAGACCCACGTTACTATAGCACACATACATGTCTAGTGGCGTCATATTCCTGCGCGAGACTAGAAAATTCGTTCTATTCAGGCAAAGTCTCATAGATCTTGAGATAGTTGTAGTACCGCGTCTCGGAGATCTCTCCCGCCTCGACGGCGCGCCGCACGGCGCACTCGGGCTCATCCAGGTGGACGCAGTCCGAGAAACGGCAATCGCCCGCCGTCAAGAACTCGGGATAGTACCCCGCCAGCTCGTCGCGGTGCAACCCGCTGAGCCCAAACTCGCGAATGCCCGGAGTGTCCACCACGTACCCGCCCATCTCCAGCGGGAGCATGTTCACCTGTGTGGTGGTGTGGCGCCCCTCGTGCCAATGGTCGCTCACGTCCCGCACCCGGATATCCAGGCCGGGCTGGATCGCCTTCAGCAGTGAGCTCTTGCCAACGCCGGACATGCCGGCCAACACGGTCACCTTGTCCCGCAGCAGCCCCCGCAGTTGCTTGATGCCTCGCCCCTCCATGGCGCTGGTGTAGATCACCTCATAGCCCAACTGGATGTAGGGCTTCATCTCGGCGCGGCACTCGGCCAGGCTCTCCGCCAGGTCTGTCTTGTTCACGCAGATCACCGGCGTGAGGTTGTGCAGCCTGGAAGAGACGAGATAGCGATCGATCAGTTCCAGCCAGATGTGCGGCTCTCGCCAGGAGGCCACGATCAGCACCTGGTCCACATTGGCCACGATCACCTGGTTCAAATGGCCATAGAACACGTCTGGGCGGGCCAAGACGCTGCGGCGCGGCAGCACCCGCTCAATGACACCCTCTTGCTCCAGGGACTCGCTGAACAGCACATCGTCGCCCACCGCGACGATATTGGTATAGTTGGTGTCTTCCACCGAGAGGGAGCCCCGCACCGAGCAGAGCAACTCGCGCTCCTCCACCCGAACGCGATAGAGTCCCGCGGCCACCTCTACCACCAGGCCCCGCATCCAGCCTTCGCCCACCGGCTGCTCCTCTTGGGGCTTTCGATCCAGCTCAATGGTGGTCGCCGTCACGGTGTCGCGCCAGGCGGACTGCTCCCCATGGGGCATCACCCGCTCGTTTCGATCATAGTCGACGTCCAGCCAGTCCTCCGGATCAGAAAAGGTGAACTGGTTCCACTCTTTCTGGCGAGTCCGCTTGGGTTTCCGGTTAGGGCGAACCTCTTTGTGCTCCGCCCGAGCCGCCTTCTCTTCCCGCCACTGCTGTATCGCTTTCTCTTTCCGCGTTGCCACGATCCATACCCTCCGAAACAGGACGCAAAAGCGGGGCCACGACCTGGCTCGTGGCCCCGCTTGGCGGACTCGTCCCTGGGACGCCCTGCCCTTGAGACACAAAAAGGCCACGAGCTATGCGATCAAGTCGCCACTCATGGCCAGGGGGTCTAGCAACTGCAAGAGGGCGTCAAGCGCCCTTTTCGATCCGATTGGCCCGAGAGTGGAAGACAGGATCGACGAAACAAACAGCGATGCTGGCATTACCATAGCTTCTGTTCATGCGACTCGTCTCCTTCCTCTGGGCTAGCTTGCCACTCGAGCAAGCCAAGGGTTATTCTACACCTATTCCGCGCACAAGTCAAATCGGATGGGCCATGTTCGCAGGCCCAACCAGCCCGGGCATCAACCGAGGGCCACGTCCAGGGTCATCATCACCGCGAAACCCAACATCGCCCCCATGGTCGCCAGGTTCGTGTCACCCCCCATTTGCGATTCGGGGATCAGCTCCTCCACCACCACAAAGATCATAGCCCCCGCGGCAAAGGCCAGCGCATAGGGCAACAGCGGCTGCACCAGGATCACCGCCAGCGCGCCCAAGACCCCCGCGACGGGCTCCACCATCCCAGAGAGCTGCCCATAGAAGAAGGCCTTGGCCGGCGACATTCCCTCTCGGCGCAGCGGGATGGAGACCGAGGCGCCCTCGGGAAAATTCTGGAGGCCAATCCCCAGTGCCAGCACCATCGCCGCCCCCAACGACGCTTCCGGCAGGCCAACGGCCAGGCCGCCAAAGGCCACCCCCACCGCCAATCCCTCGGGGATGTTGTGAATGGTGATGGCCAGCACCAGCAGGACGCTGCGCTTCCAACTCGTCTTGATCCCTTCGGCCTCGGCGGTCGGCAGGCCCAGATGCAAGTGCGGCAACACCATGTCCACCAGGCGCAGGAACCCGCCGCCCAGCAGAAAACCGATGAGGGGCGGCACCCAGACGACGCCACCCGCGGCCTCCACCATGGCGATGGCGGGGGCCAGCAACGACCAGTAGCTGGCGGCGATCATCACGCCGGCGGCAAAGCCAAGCATGACGTCCAGCACGCGCCGCGTCACGCTGCGAAAGGGAAAAACGAGCGCAGCCCCCAGCGCCGTCACGAACCAGGTAAAAAGCGTCCCCAATAGCGCCTGCACCATGGGGCTCTGCTCCGCGAACCAGCTCAGCATCTCTGCCTCCTCAGGTTTCCTCTGCTTGGCCCGTGCTCCGATCAACCATACTTGGCGATGAGGGCCTCGGCCTCGTCGCGGCGGCTGGCGCTCACCGAGCCGATGAGGGCGATCCCCTCCGCGCTGCCCAGCTCCTTCGCGACGTGTTCCAGCACCTCCGGCCCGCCCGAGAGCTGGATGAGCTTGCCGGCTTCGCGAACCTTGCGATAGATGTGCGTCCAGTGGCGATAGTCTGGCTTGCCATCCCCATAGATCCACTGGATTCCCTTGAGTTCCGGGATGCTCAACAGCGAGTCCAGGTGCGGCAACTGGCCCACTCCGTCCAGGTGGTAGAAGGCATTGCCCAGCCGCTTGCAGGAGGCGACCAACTCGGGTTTGACGAACTCGTCGAACATGGCCGGGCTGATCATATAGCAGAAGTCGCACTGCAGCATATAGTAGGGCGCCTCGGAGTACAGTGGCGTCCAGCACGTGTAGCCCGGATTGCTCGGCCGCAAGATGGCATTGATCTCGCTAAAGTATCGCCACCACATCCGATGCGCCTCCCAGGTGACCCGCTTGACCTCGTCCGGGGCATCGTACAGGTCCAGCAGCAGCCGGTGGCTGGGCCGAAAGGTCGAGACGACATCGAGGTTGCCGCCCAGGTCGGTCATGCCCACCTGCACCTGGCCCTGCCAGCGACCGGCGGCAGCCTGGGTGATCCCCCTGACGCGATTGAGCCAGACCTCGCTCTGGTCATGCTCCAGGTGGATCTCCGCGATAGGCCGCTCCTCGGGCGCATGGAACCACACTGTCGCTTCCCCGAGCTCGGTGCGCGCGCCCAGAAAGGCGGCGAAATCCTTTTCGCTTTCGTGTCGCACCAGTCTGCCTTTGCCCGCGTCCCGGGATACCCCGTCCGCCATTTCAGCCAGTTGGTCCAATGGTTTCGGCAACACCGTGCGCGGACGGAGAAAAGGATCCTGCTCCGCGAGCTTTCCCGAAACGAGCAGTGTGCCGCCGTCCGTGACGAAACGGGCGAGTTCCTGCAGGTGGCGGTCTTCCATGACGGAGACTTTGTATGCGGCGACGGTGCGGGCCTCAGCATACG
>ENA-UOUL01003193-UOUL01003193.1-bioreactor-metagenome-genome-assembly--contig:-NODE-3193-length-17331-cov-8.045207_pt1 | contig 17331 bp, 13 predicted proteins | sample MGYA00249838_ERZ747220 | MGnify/ENA primary metagenome ERZ747220 (study PRJEB28778, sample SAMN05720191) | bioreactor metagenome | isolation source: Anaerobic biogas reactor | place: USA:Washington...
AGAGCGCATGCTCGAGGAGCAGGGTTACGAGGCGGCCATGCAACAGTACCTCTCGGTGGCGCCGCGGGTACTGAGCGCCTCCGGCAGGTATCCGACCCGTGACGAGATCCACGAGCGCGGAAGCGCGCGCTCGCATGACTGACGCCACCCGGTGATGCGGATGGCGCGTCCGAAAGAGCCCCTCTACTTCGTCGACACCAATGTCCTTGTATACGCTCGCGATGCCCGCGACCCCGTCAAGCAGGAGGCTGCGGAACACTGGCTACGGACCCTATGGGCAGCGCGGTCGGGCCGCGTTAGCAGCCAGGTTCTGAGTGAGTACTACGTGGTTGTGACCGAGAAACACAGACCAGGCATCGACCGCGAAGAGGCTCGGGCGGATATCCGCAGCCTGATGTCGTGGAATCCGATACCCGTCGGCCGTGTGGTCATCCAGGGTGCCTGGACGATCCAAGATCGCCACGGTCTCTCCTGGTGGGATTCGCTGATAGTCTCAGCCGCCCAGGTAGCAGGTTGCACCTTTCTACTGACAGAGGACCTCGAGCACGGGCGGTTGTTCGACGGCGTCCGCGCAACCAATCCCTTCAGCACAGCGCCTCCAAGCTAGACCCCGCACCCAGGCGCCGCCCCCCGTTGTGCTATCGTCTTTGCCATGCACGATTACCTCTTTGTCGACTACCTCGCCTCGGTCAGCGCGCCGATCGACGAGTACCTCCATCGCTGCCTGACCGCGGTCACCCCGGGAAGCGGCCGCGACCGGTATCTCTACGGCATCTTGAACGAATTCATCTCACGGGGGGGCAAGCGCACCCGCCCGGCCATGGCCATGCTGGCCTGCGAGGCGGTGGGCGGGGATGCCCACAAGGCGCTCTCCAGCGGGTGCGCCATCGAGGTCTTCCACGTCGCAGCGCTCATCCACGACGACATCATGGACTCCAGTCTCCTGCGGCGCGGTGAGAAATGCGTGCACATCGTGCATGGCGTGCCTCTGGCCATCAACGCCGGCGACTACGCTCTGGGGCTGGTCTGCACCATCGTGGTCCGCGATCCGCTGATCGACGACGCCACCAAGCTGGCCGTGCTGGATATCATCGGCGAGATGAGCCAGCGCACCGTGGAGGGGCAGGCCCTCGATGTCGGGTGGGTGCGCGACGACGTCTACGATCTCACTCCCGACGATTACCTCGACATGGCGCTGGGCAAGACCGGTTTCTACAGCGGTATTGCTCCTCTCACGGTGGGAGCGATCGTGGGCGGGGGCACGGCGGAGGAGACCCAGGCACTCGAGGAGTTCGGCAAGAGCATCTCGATCGCCTTCCAGATCCAGGACGATCTCTTGAACATCATAGGCGACGAGCAGACCACGGGTAAGGACTATCTCACCGATATCATCGAGAGCAAGCGGACGCTCATGGTGGTGCACTGCCTCACCGTCGCCGAGCCCGCCGACCGCGAACGCCTGATCGGCCTCCTGAGGTTGAAGCACGACAAGACCATGGATCAGGCAGGCGAGATACTGGAGTTGCTCACCCGTTACGGCTCGCTGGATTATGCGCGCGAGATGGCGCGCGGCCTGATAACTGAGGGGCGTTCGTATCTGAGCGCCGTCCGGGGATCGCCGGCGCGGGACATCATGGCGTCGATGGCGAAGTACTTCCTCGACCGGGAGAAATAGGGCGCCGCTAACGAGACGGCGTCGGTAGCGAGGACGGCTGTGGACGAAGAGACACGCAAGGCGCTGAGGACCCTGCCCTCTGTGGAGGAGCTGGTCAGCCACCCGGCGGCTGCCGGCCTCCTGGAGCACCATCCGCGCAGTCTGGTGGTCGATGCCGTGAGGGCTGCGCTCGAGGCGGCCCGCAAGACGATCATGGCGGCCGGCGCGGGCGCCGCGGGCTCCGGCGCCCCGGCCCAGGGTGGCACGGCGCAGGCCCCCGCCCCGGCGGGCGCCGCGGCCGTCACCCCGGAGGCGCTCCTGACGCAGGCGGCCGGCCTGCTCGAGTCGTGGTCGCAACCGGGACTGCGACGGGTGGCCAATCTCAGCGGGGTCATCATCCACACCAATCTGGGGCGGTCCCCGTTGGCTCAGAGGGCCATCGACCGCGTGGTGGAGGTCTCCCGGGGATACTCCAACCTCGAATACGATCTGGAGGCCGGCGAGCGCGGCTCGCGCGAGATCCACGTCGATGCTCTCCTTGCGCGCATCACCGGCGCCGAGGCGGCCTTCGCCGTCAACAACAACGCGGGCGCTGTGCTCCTGCTCCTGATGGCGCTGGCTTCCGGGCGCGAGGTCTTGGTATCGCGCGGACAACTGGTGGAGATAGGCGGGTCGTTCCGTCTGCCCGACATCATGCGCGCCGGAGGGGTGCGCCTGGTAGAGGTCGGCACTACCAACCGCACGCGCATCGGCGACTACGAGGCGGCCATCGGCCCCGACACGGCTCTGCTCTTGCGGGTGCATACGTCCAACTACCGGATACTCGGCTTCACCGAAGAGGTGGAGCTCTCCGACATGGTGGAGCTGGGTCACAGCCGCGGTCTGCCCGTGGCCGACGATCTCGGCAGTGGTGCACTCGAGAGTCTGGACGTCTTCCACGGCGAACCCAGCGTGGCCGCGTCTTTGCGGACGGGAGTCGACGTGGTCTGCTTCAGCGGCGATAAGTTGCTGGGGGGTCCGCAGGCGGGCATCCTGGCCGGCCGGAAAGAGGTCATCGGGCGGTTGCGCAAGCACCCCGTGGCCCGTGCTCTCAGGCTGGACAAGATGACCCTCGCGGCGCTCGAAGCGACCTTGGAGCTTTACCGGGACCCAGAACTGGCACGACGGGAAGTCCCCACGCTCCGTTGTCTCAACCGCACGCCGGATGAGACGGCGGCTCTGGCCGCGCAGCTCCAGGCCGCCATCGAACGCCGTTGCACCGACGGGTTCATCCTGGAAGTGGATGAATCGATCGCCAGGGCCGGCGGAGGGTCGATGCCGCTGATGGAGTTGCCCTCACACGCAGTGCGCATCCGCTTTCCAGAGCCTCCGCTTCCGGGCGGTACGCCCGACCGGGCGTCGTCTCCCACCGTGTCGGCCTTGGATATCGAGCTTCGCCGGGCTCCGCTCCCCGTGGTGGCGCGGGTCTCTCAAGACAGCCTGCACCTGGACGTGATGGCCCTGGACGAGCGCGATGTGGAGGCCGTGGCCGAAAGCGTGGCCTGGGCGGTCGCCCGTCTGGTCGCCGCGCCGGACCGGTAGCGGGGGCCCACCCATGCCCGAACGCGACGCGACACCAGCAGAGGCCGGCGACTCCACCGGGCGCGGCCCCGGCGCTCCCGAGCGGCCCCTCACCGTCGGCACCGCCGGTCATATCGACCACGGCAAGACCACTCTCATCAAGGCCCTCACCGGCCGCGACACCGACCGGCTCAAGGAGGAGAAGGAGCGCGGCATCAGCATCGAGTTGGGCTTCGCCGAGCTCGTGCTCCCCAGTGGCCGCCATATGAGCGTCGTGGATGTTCCCGGTCACGAGCGCTTCGTCAAGACCATGGTGGCCGGCGCCACCGGTATCGACCTGTTCATGCTGGTAGTGGCCGCCGACGACGGCGTGATGCCGCAAACCCGCGAGCATCTGCGCATCATAGAGATGTTGGATATCCCGACGGGCATGGTGGCTCTTACCAAGACCGACATGGTCGACCCCGAGCTCGTGGAGCTGGCTGCCGCCGATGTAGAGGACTTCCTCGCGACCACCAGGTACGCGGGCGCTCCCGTGGTCCCGGTGAGCGGCACCACCGGCGCGGGACTCCCCGATCTGCTGGCCACGCTCGACCGGCTGGGCGCGGGCGTGCCGCCGCGCGCCGCCTACCCTGCCACCCGCATGCCCGTCGACCGGGTCTTCTCCCTCAAGGGCATCGGCACGGTCATCACAGGGACCCTGTGGTCCGGCAGCATCAGCGCCGAAGACACGGTGGCGGTGCTGCCGCCGCGCCCGGGGCGGGGGACGGCAGGCCGGGGCGCCGCCGGGCTCCGCGAAGTACGGGTGCGGAGCGTGCAGGTGCACGACCGTGAAGTGGCCGCCGCTTCGGGCGGGCAGCGCGTGGCGCTGAACCTCACCGGCATCGACCGCGACGAGGTCGATCGCGGACAATGGGTGGTGAAAGACCCGGCCATCGAGCCCACCTATCTCGCGGACGTGCGGCTGACCCTGCTCTCCGACGCGGCCGGTCCGCTGCCCCGCATCTCCCGCCAGCGCATCGACCACGGCACCGCCGAACTCCTGGCCAAGATCGTACTGGCCGACCGCGAGGTCCTCGAGCCCGGCGACTCCTGCTACGCGCAGGTGCGCTTCGAGGAACGGGCGCTGGTGTATCCGGGCGATCAGTTCATCCTCCGCTCGGTGACGCCGGTGACCACCATAGGCGGGGGCCGGGTCATCGATCCCGCACCGCGCAAACACAGCACGGGAGCCAAGTGGCGTGACCGCCTGACCCTGCTGGAGGAGGGCCCGCCGGATGCCATCGCCGCGCTCTTGTTACAAGAATCGTTCCCGATGGCCCTGGTGCGCGGGAGACTCCAGGAGAGTCCCTATCTGTGGCAGTTTGCAGCCCCGGAGATCGGCGCGGCAGTCGCCGGCCTGCTGGCCGACGGCAGGGCCGCTGTGGTCGAAGGGCGCGCCCAAGCGACCACGGCGACCGACGGGGCTGCCGACGGCCGCCCCGCGGCGCCGGCCGGCAAGAGCGCGCGCCTGGTGTACGGCCCGTCGCTGCTGACCCTCACCGATGCAACGTTAGGGGCTCTCAAGACCCGCGCCGCGAACGACTCGCTCAACCCCTATCTGACGCTGGGGGAATTGCGGCGGGAGCTCACGGCCGGCAAAGACGCTCCCGCGCTCGACGCCGCTCTGGAGCGGCTGCAGACGGCCGGTGAGGTGGTGCGCACCGAGCACGGGTACGTCTGGACTGAGGCTGCCGCCGCGGCGGGTGGCGCCGCCCAGAACGAAGCGGTGGCGCGGCTTTTGCAGCAGTTCACGGTCGCGGCTGCTCCGGGCGGCGGGGCGGGTCCCGGCTCCGGCGTGGACGGCGCCTCGGCAGGCGCCGATGCGCCGAGTGCCGAGAGTCCCACCGTGGCGGTGGCGGCCGAAGCGGCGGGGCTTGCTCCCCGCGAGGCCCAGAAGATGGTCGACGCGTTGGTGCGCCAGGGCATGCTGGTGAGAGTGGGCGAAGATCTCTACTATCCGCCCGACCGGTTGGAGAGCATCCTGGGCTGCATCGCGACTGCCATGGAGACCGCGGGAGAGCTCACCCTGGCCGAGGTCCGCGACCTGCTCGGCACCTCACGGCGATACACGCAGGTCCTACTCGAGCACATGGATTCTGAGGGCCTCACGCTCAGAGTGGGGGAGGCGCGGCGCTTGCGCCGCCGCCGGCGGTAGGCTCCGCGGGCCCCCGCGCGGGCATCGGCTTCGGGTATGATTAGCGGCGTGCGGAGCGGCGCTCGGTCTGGTGGCCGGCCCGGTCTTCAAAACCGGTGTTGGGGGGTAGGCCCCTCCAGGGTGGGTTCGATTCCCATGCCGCTCCGCCATACTGATTCGCACGTATTTCTGCTTGCGGAGCGTTTCCCCGCCTGGCCCATTGCGTATGGTCCGCATGCGCTTGCCGTTCAGACTGAGAACTCAGTCAGGATTGCGACGCCACCGACTGCCTCGAGCGCTGCGGAGAACCCATTGAGGAGGAACGTTTCAAGGGCGTGCCCTACGCCACCCTCTGCCTGCGGCGTCAGTGTGCCGCCTCGTTGCCGTACCGCATCTTCAAGGACGCTCTATGACCAGCCAATATTGTCGCAGAGAATCCCGGTTGTACCCTCTTTGCACGTATGCAAACCCCAAAGGGGACCGCCGCCTCCAGCAACCTTGCAAATGGCCAACACACTTTCTTCCGGCTTGCTTCGCACGAGAATCACGAGTTCGGGCTGCTGCCACGGTTGCTTGTAAGTTTTCACAGAAACGCTGTTCCCCCCCGGCTCACCAGGCACCGAAACAATTGGATCAGCTGATCCTCTCATTGGCTTCGACCTCCAAACGCACTGATTATACACGGATACTCACGCCCGTTGATGTCGGTGGCTCTGATGTAGACGAGCATTCGCGGCATGGCCGGCAGTGAAGAGGCTGAGTGAGATCAGCGCGAGGCACGCTGCCGCAGGTCGTGAGGCCGCTTGAGTAGCCGAGAGCCGGGTTCGTGGTGTGGCCGCCGTCCCGCCCATAATCCCAACAGCGCAAGCAGCATCAGAGCCAGCACCACCAGCACCATACCGGCGATCTCCGAAGCGCTCAATTCCTCGTTCAGTTGCAGCCAGGACGCAAGGACCCCTATGACCGGGGTCCCGATGGTTCCCAGGCCTGCTATGTTCGCGGGCAGGGCGTTCAGGATGTAGAGCCACACGAGAGCAGCCAGGGCGGTCGCGACCAGTGACGAGTAGAGCAGCGACCCTATGAACGCGCCCGTCCATTGGATGCCGTCGCCCGGGAAGAGCAGCGCCGCGACCACCAGCGGGATGGAGCCCAGGAACGTCTGCCACGCGGTGAACGAGAGCAGGTCGACCTTGTGGCGCTGTCTGAGTATCTTCGCCACGATGGCGCCCCCGGCGAAACAAAGGGCCGCTGCCAAGGTGAGGAGGCTGCTGAGAATACCGCGGAGCCCCCACGGCTCGATGATCAACACCAGCCCGGCCAGACCAAGGACCACGGCTACCCATTGGCCGCCTCGCAACCGCTCACCCAGTGCCATCCAGGCCATGAAGAGCAGCCAGAACTGCCACGTGTTGGCGAGCATGGCGGTGTGCCCCGCTCCCCCCGCGACTATCGCGGTGGATGTCAGCCCTATGAATCCCCCGACCTGCAGGACCCCGACGGCGGCGGTGAGTCCCACCCCCGTCGGTCGCAGCGGACGTCCGGTGAGGGGAAGCAACGCGAGGAGAAGCACCCCCGGCACGAAGGTGCGCAGCGCCGCGAACACGAAGGCGTTGCTGTACATCACGCCGAGCTTTCCAGGCACCCAGGAGTAGCCCCACAGGAGGGGCAGTATCCCGAGTAGCACGAAAGGTAGGTAACGGGACGACCGCACCGGGCCTCCTCTTCAGCGCGTCCTTTACCGGCGATTCCTGCCCGGTCATTCTGTCAGAGCCCGGCCGGCGCCGCCAGCCTAAGGCCCCGCGGCCGGCCGCCCCGGGCCGGCGGCCCGCAACGCGCGTCCCCGTGCGGCGCCGGTGCGGATGGTCTATCGTGGTTGGTGAGAGTGGGCCGCGCAACAACCGAAGAGGGGAGACGCATGACTGCCGATAGACCCAACGAGCGGACGCCGGTGTGCGCGCTGTGTGGACTCAGGACCTGCGAGAAGGAGCCGGGAACCGGGATGTTCCCCACCTTCTGCCCCATGCTTCTTGAGCCCGAGGTGCTGGCGGAGGCGGAGGCGGCGTACCTTGCCGATTCGGACCTGGAGCGGATGTCCGTCGAGGCGGCGCGCACCGAGGCAGGGGGATACGGCGTGGCGACGCGGGTGGAGGAGACCATGGACTTCGCGCGCCGCATGGGATGGCGGCGGCTGGGGATCGCCCACTGCGTCGGCCTCATCAAAGAAGCCAGGATCGCGTACGACATCTTCACCGCGGGCGGGTTCGAGGTCTACACGGTGTGCTGCAAGGCCGGGTCTATCGACAAAGAGAAGCTCGGCATCCGTGACGACGAGAAGGTCCACCCCGGCGGGTACGAATCCATGTGCAACCCCGTGGGTCAAGCCGCTCTGCTGGCCAAGGCCGGGACGGAGCTGAATGTCGTCATGGGCCTGTGCGTGGGCCACGACAGCATCTTCTTCATGCACTCAAAGGCGCCCGTCACGGTTCTCGTGGCAAAAGACCGGGTGCTCGGACACAATCCGGTGGCCGCGCTCTACACGAGCCACTCGTATTATCGGCGTCTGCGGGTGGAACGCGCGGAGTAACCATGCTGGTCGCGGTATGATTCTGATGAGCGATGAAGACGCCGCAGTAGCCGAGCGATCGGCTGAAAGGAGGTCTCCCTGTGTCTACAGCAGAGACGTCGTTCCGCAATACCCGGCCTCACCACGTGGGCGTGGTGGTGAGAGACATCAGCAAGGCCATCGCCCATTTGGAGGCACTTGGGTTCGGGCCGTTCATGTTCGACGAGGAGCACAAGACCTTCGCCATCCATTTCAAGGGCGAGTTGCACGGTGAGCCTGCCGAGTGGGTCACCACCATCAGCAATGGCCAGATGGGCGACGTCCAACTCGAGCTCTTGGAGCCCACGGAGGGCGCCCAAGCCCTCAAGGAGACACTCGACGCCCAGGGCGAGGGGCTGCATCACATCGGCTGGCTCTCATCCGATGTCCGGGGTGAGATGGAGCGGGCCAAAGCCCGAGGCGCCAAGGTGTGGACCAGCTCGTTTCCAGAAGGAGAGCCCGGCTTCTGTTACTTCGAGGGCACCGGTCTGGGCAACATTGCAATCGAACTCAGGGAGCCGTGAGCCATGAGAGCAGCACTTAACTACGGGCCGAATGACACCAGAGTGGAGGATATCCCTGAGCCGGTTCCCGGCTTGGGCGAGGTCAAAGTCAAGATCGCGTACTGCGGCATCTGCGGCAGCGACCCCGATATCTACGACGGCACCTTCGGCCTGCTCAAGGCTCCGTGGTGGCCCAAGCCCCCGTTCCAGACCGGCCATGAAGCGTCCGGCGTCATCGAGGAGCTCGGCACCGGACTGTTGGGCGACTGGAAGGTGGGCCAGCGGGTGGCCATGAATTTCCGCAAGTACTGCGGCGCCTGCTACTACTGTCGCAACAAGATGGAGCAGTTCTGCGAGAACGTGAAGTCGTACGAGGCGGGCTTCGCCGAGCACGCTGTGTACTCGGAGAGCTGTCTCTATGCGCTGCCGGATGACGTCAGCATGGAGCGAGGCGCCATGCTGGAGCCGGTGACCATAGCGGTGCACGCGGTCGATCTCGGCAATATCGCGCCGGGCAAGACGGTGGCGATATCAGGGGCGGGAACCATCGGACTGCTGGTGATGCAGGTGGCCATCCGAGCTGGGGCGGCGCGCGTCTTTGTTTCGGATCCCATGCCTGAGAAGCGCGAGATGGCCATGAAGCTGGGCGCGGATTGGACCGTCGATCCTCTGAGTGAGGATATGGTCTCTGTCGGCCGCGCCCACACGGACGGGCGGGGTTTCGACACCGTGTTCGAGTGCAGCGGCAAGCTGAGCGCCGCCGAACAGTGCATCCACCTTGCCGACAAGGACGGGACCGTCGTCTGGGCGGGCTCCTATCCTGAGGAAGTGGCCTTCCCCATCCACCCCTACTACATGTTCGCCAACGAGCTCACCGTCCGCTCCACGATCCTGGCGCCGTTCGTCTTCCCGAGGGCGCTGAAATTGCTGTCCAAGCTCGATCTGGAGCCGATGATCACCGACATCGTTCCACTGGAAGACATCGCCAAGGCGTTGGCCCGCCGCAAGACGAGCACGGCCATCAAGATACTCGTGCAGCCGTGAAACCGTTTCCCAGAAGGAGATCCGCCAAGAATGAGTGAGGTCGCCCTATGAGTGAGAAGATCAACTGCCCGGCGTGCGGCATGCTCCTCTACTACGGAGAGCAGATCAGCCGCCGTCTCTACATGCGGGCCATACCCGACGAGAACGCGGTGCTGTCGGCGTACGGCAAGACGTGCCCGCGCTGCGGCGCCGACCTTTCCGCCGATTCGGTGGAGATCGAGATCCGGAAGCGCGCGACGGCCGCCGGGGCTACAGCCGCCGGCGCCACCCGCGGAAGCGAGGTGACCCATGGCTCATGACGACGCCCTCATCAAGGAGTTGGAGGCGAAGGCCAAGGTCCTCGCCAACGACTGCCTGGATCAGTTCTGCACCTTCAGCCAGGGCCACGTGGGCGGCACCATGTCGGTGCTCGAGATCATCACGTCCCTGTACTTCCACCACCTCAAGTTCGACCCCAAAGACCCCGACTGGCCCGAGCGCGACCGGGTGATCATGTCCAAGGCGCACTGCTGTGAGGCCATCTACGCGGCCCTCGTGGAGCTCGGCATGTATCCCAAGGAGACTCTCGGCACCTACTACTGCTATCGCTCGCCCTTCCAGGGCCACGCCGACCGCTGGTGCACTCCCGGCATCGATTTCTCCGGCGGTTCGCTGGGCCAAGGTCTGTCGTTCGCGGCCGGGCTGGCGCTCTCCGAAAAGCTCAAGTTGAAGCTCTACCCGCCCTCGCGCGAGGACACCTTCCTCCCCCGCTACATCGTGCGCTACAACCCCACGTTCCGGACCTACTGCATCATGGGCGACGGCGAGATGAACGAGGGCCAGGTGTGGGAAGCGGCCATGTTCGCCACCAAGTTCAAGCTCGACAACCTCATCGGCATCGTGGACTACAACAAATGGTCGCTGGACGGCCCCACGAACGACATCATGCCCATCGAGCCGCTGGTGGACAAGTGGAAGGCCTTCGGCTGGACCGTCTACGAGATCAACGGCCACGAGTTCAGGCAGATCCTCGACACACTTGACATGGTGGCCTACCAATACGGCGACAACAAACCCAAGGTCATCATCGCGCACACCATCAAGGGGCGCGGGGTCTCCAACTGGGAGGCGCTGCACATGCACTTGGGCCGCGGCGAAGAGATGATGAAGGGCGTGCGCGAAGGGAGAGCCAAATATGGCGACATGGAATAAGCATGTAGCGATCGGCAAACCCGTGGGCGTCGGCAAGGGGATAGGCAAAGGCATGAAGACCGCCTTTCTCGACAACCCGCGCGCGCTGGCCGTGCTCGAGGATATGCAGTTTCCCGAGATCGAGTGGTTCGTCGACAACATGTTCGACCGCATGATCGAGTGCGGCATCTCCGAGCAGAACGGCGCCGGCGTGGCAGCGGCCTTGGCCGCCGAGGGCTTCGTCCCCGTGATAAACAACTTCCTTTTCGCGGGCATGAGCCGGGCCTACAACCAGATCCGCCAGAGCATCCTGGTAGACCGCTTCAACGTGAAGTTCATCGCCCGCGAGGGCGTCTGGGGCGAGGTGGGAGTGTCCCACGCCACCGTGGAGGGCTGGGGCAGCCTTCGCGTGTTGCCCAACCTCGTCATGATCAATCCGGCCGATTCCGTTGAGGCCGAGAAGGCCTCGGTGGCCATGATGCAGTACGTCGGGCCGGCCGTCATCAAGCAGGAGATGAGCCCCGACCCGGTCAGCATCTTCACCGAGGACTATCCGTTCAACATAGGCAAGGCCTACTCGCTGCGCGACGGCAAAGACGCCACCATCATAGCCACCGGTTACATGGTCACCGAGGCCGTCAAGGCCGTCGACCTGCTGGAGAAGGAGGGCCTCGACGTCGGCGTGCTCAACATGAGCACCCTCAAGCCGCTGGACGAAGAGGCCGTCATTGCCGCGGCGGAGCGGACCGGCGCCATCGTCACGGCCGAGAACTCCAGCGACATCAACGGTCTTGGTGACGCCGTGGCCTGCTGCCTCTGCGAGAACCTGCCTACGCCGCTTATCAAGGTAGGCGTGGAAGACGAGTTCGGCCAGTCGGGCCTCATCACTGACGAGAAGGACGAGCTCATGGAGCACTTCGCACTCAGCGCCGCCGACGTGGCCGTCTCGGTGAAGGAATGTATCGCCAAGAAGGAGCGTCTCCTGAAGCAGGGGCTCCAGAGGGGAGGGTCGTGATGAGGGCTCTAGTTATCGGGGGCAGCGGTCTCTTCGGCAAGAAGACCTGTCAGGCGCTGCTGAACGACCCCGATTTCGAGCGGGTGGTGGCCTTCGATGTGGTGCCGCCGTCGGATGTGTTTCTCGAACGGGTGGCCCGGCCGGCCGGCGATCGTTACGAGTTCGTGCGTGGCGACATCTCCGACCTCGAGCAACTGCTGAATGTGGCGAGCAAGAACAAGATCGATCGGATAGTCAACTGGGCGATGATCCTGTCGAAGGACCCCTATCCGCGCGAGAACACCAAGATCGGCGTGCTCGGCATGTGCAACGTCTTCGAGACGGCCAAGATCCTCGGCATCAAGCGGGTGGTCTACGCCAGTTCCGAGACGGTGTACGGGGAACAGAAGGACTACGGCGATCGCGAGATCAGAGAAGACGACAGGCTCATGCCGTACGAACGGAGCTTCTACGCGCTTGCCAAGTGCCTGGCCGAGGTGGTGGCCTCGGAATACGATCAGCTGTATGGAATCAAGCCCACGGCGCTCCGGCCGACCATCGGTTACGGTCATGGTGGCAAGAACCCCCAGTTCGTCCGTTGGTTCTCCGAGATCGTCTCACTGCCTGCCATCGGGCAGCCGGCTCACTTCGACGTGACGGGCGACTGGCTGTTCTCGCTGGTGAAGTCCGACGACGTGGCCGAGTTCGCGCACATCGCGCTGAAGGCGCCCTCATCGCCGCACCCCGCGTACAACCTGGGCGGGCCGCCCTACAGCCTCAAGGACGTAGCCGCGGTGGTGAAGAAGTACATCCCCGACGCGGTGATCACTTTCGGTACCGAATCCGAGGACTGTGAGCTGCCCTGGAAGGTCAACTGCGATCTGGCCAAGCAGGACTTCGGGTTCGAGGTCACACCTCTCGACGAGGCCGTGAAGCTGCACATCGCCGAGGCGAGGGTGGAGGCCGGACTCGACGCGTGAAACACTGCTGAGGCCGCGGCGCGGGCATCCGCGCCGCGGCCTCCCGTCCCTTTACCGGCGAAGAGACAGGTAAAAGCGGCACCGAGTACTTGAGGAGGCACACATGGCTGAGAGCAAGTACGGAAAGTATTTCATCACCGAGACCCCTCTTCATCCCGACCATCCTCAGAGCAGGAACATCTTGAGCGATATCCCCTGGTGCGATTCGCTCGTCATCGAAGACGAGGTAGGCGGCACCGTCGAGGGCGCCTACTACTTGGAGACCTGCATGATCCTTCGGACGGGCACGACGGAGCCGTTGAAGGTGCCGCACACCCATTCGTTCCCCGAGTACCTCATCTTCCTGGGTACCAACCCGGAGGACCAGTTCGATCTGGGCGGAGAGGTCGAGCTGTGGATGGGCGACGAGAAGCACCTGATCACGAGGACGTGCGCGGTGTTCTGTCCCGCCGGAGTGCCTCACTGCCCCCTGATAGTCCACAGGGTGGATAGGCCGTTCATGTTCATCACCACAGGGCCGAGCCTGGGATACGACCGTCAGGGCGAGAGCACCGCGCCCCGGTCCGCGCCGGACACCATCCTGACATAGCGGGCCAGCACGCCGCGGGTGTCGCGCGCCGGGGGCCGCCAGGCCGCCCTGCGCGCCGCAAGTTCGGACTCGGGCACCTCGAGGGTGATGGAGCGTCCCGGGATGTCGATGGCGATGAGGTCGCCGTCACGCACGAGAGCGATCGGTCCGCCGTCTGCCGCCTCGGGAACCACGTGCCCAACGCATGCTCCGCGGGTGACCCCGCTGAAGCGCCCGTCGGTGACTAGGGCGACGCGATCGTCCAAGCCGGCGCCGGCCAGGGTAGAGGTGGGAGTGAGCATCTCGGGCATGCCCGGTCCGCCCTTCGGCCCCACGTAGCGTATGACCACTACGCAGCCCGGTTCGATGTCGTCACGCTCGATGGCCGTCACCAGCGAGGCCTCGTCGTCGAAGACGCGGGCGGGTCCGCGGTGCACGAGCATCTGGGGCAGCACGGCCCCCGCCTTCACCACGGCGCCGTCGGGCGCCAGGTTGCCGAACAACACGGCCAGGCCGCCGGTGACGCTGTAGGGCTGGGACAGAGGTCTGATGACCTCGTCGTCCAGCGGTGCGGCCTCGGCGTATTGACGTGCCAGCTCGTCGCCGCCGATGGTCGGCACGCCCCCGTCGATCAAGCCTGCCTGGGCCAGACGGTGCAGCACCGCCATGACCCCTCCGGCCCGGTGCAGATCTTCCATGTGCCAGCGGCCGGCCGGAGACAGCTTGACCAGGTGCGGCGTGCGAGCCGAGACCTCGTTGAAGGTCTGCAGGGGAAGGTCGAAGCCCGCCTCGGCGGCGATAGCTATGAGGTGGAGCACCGTGTTGGTGGAACAACCGAGCGCCGCGTCAAGCACCAGCGCGTTCTGCAGAGCCGGCCGGCTGAGGAAGCGCCTGGCGCCCCAGCCACGGCGGACGACCTCCACCGCCCGGGCGCCGCTTTGGCGGGCCAGGATCAGTCGCGCGGAGAAGGGAGCCGGGATGGTGCCGTCGCCGGGTAGAGCCAGCCCCAGACACTCGGTCAGGCAGCTCATGGAGTTGGCCGTGAAGAGCCCCGCGCACGAGCCGCAGGTCGGACAGGCGACGTCTTCGAGGCCTTCGAGCTCAGCGGCGCTCAGCTTCCCGCGGAAGAAGGATCCCACTCCCTCGAGGACGTCCTTGTTCTCCACTCGCCTGCCTTGATGATAGCCGGCCAGCATCGGCCCGCCCGACACCACCACAGTGGGGATGTCCAGCCGGGCCGCGGCCATCACCATGCCGGGCACGATCTTGTCGCAGTTGGTTATGAGCACCAACCCATCCAGGGCGTGAGCCTTGGCCATGATCTCCACCGAGTCGGCGATGACTTCCCGGCTGACCAGGGAGTAGTTCATGCCCTCGTGATTCATCGCGAGGCCATCGCAGACGCCGATCACGTTGAACTCAAGCGGTATTCCGCCGCCCTGATAGACCCCGTACTTGACCTGCTCGGCGATGGGCCGCAGGTGCATGTGCCCCGGCACCAGCTCGTTGAACGAGTTGGCCACGCCGATGAGCGGCCGGCCGGCGTCGGCCCGGCTCACCCCGAGGGCGCGGAGCAGGGAACGGTGGGGAGCCCGCGCGGGACCTCGTGTCAGTTCGTCGCTACGCATGGGTCGCTAGCCTCCGGTCGTCGCTGGTTGCCGCACTTGCCGCTAGCCTCCGGTGGCCAAGAAGGCCACGATGAGCTCGTCACTGCAGCCCATCGGACTCGTCTCGGGCCGCGCCTACTCGCGCCTACTCCGCGCTCTGTCCGCAGGCCAGTATGGCCCTCTTGACCAGCGTGCGGGCTATCTGGATCTTGTAGCGGTTGTTGAGCAACGCCAGCGCCCCTTCCATGCCGGCGTCGGCCGCCTGCGCGGCGGTCGTCTCGTCGATGGACTTGCCCGTGATGTACCGTTCGGCGGCCGGCACACGGTGCGGCAGACCATATACGGAGTTGAGACAGATACGCGCCGACTTCACCACATCGCCCTCGGTCTGTATCGCCGCGGCGCAGTCCACCAGCGGGAAGTCGATGGACTTGCGCAAGGCGAACTTGGTGAACGTGGTCTGCGTGCCGGGCTGAGGTCTGGGCACCTCGACCTCCAGGACCATCTCGCCCGCGCTCAGCACCGTGCTGGTGTCGATCCCCACCGAGAAGAAGTCCTCGGCGTCGATGACGCGCTGGGAGGTCTTTATGGTGGCGCCCAGCGCGATCAGCGCCGGCGCCAAGTCGGACGGGCTCACCGCTACGCAGCCACAGTTGAAGCAACGGTCGGCCTCCGCCTCGACGGCGGTTCGGTCCAGCGTGCCCGTCTCCTCCACGTCGAGTCCCCGCAACCTCTCCGTCAGCGACGCCTGGGGCACCTCCACCCGCAGGCTGGGCGCGAGACACGACCCGTCGAACGTCTCACCGATGGTGCAGACCGGCGCGTACTCCTCCTCGGGCGCCTTGCCCAGCAAGGAGCTCTGGATGGCCCGGGCCGCGTCGCGCCCGGCGCTGATGGCCTCCGCGACCGTCGCCGGCCCGCTGACGAAGTCACCCCCGGCGAAGACGCCCCGATCCAGAGCGAAGCTGCCTTTGTCGATCTTGAGCCTGCCCTGCGCGTCGAGATACTCCGGCGGCAAGAACGAATAGTCAGGCCGTTCCACGATGGCCTTGATCACCGCGTCGCACTGCTCCTCGTACTCCGAGCCCTCCACGCGCACAGGCCGCGGGCGGCCGCTCGCGTCCAGCTCCCCGAGCTCCATGCGGCAGCAGGTCAACGAGACGCTGCCCGGCGCCTCCGCGGTCCCGGGCGCGCCCGCTCCCGCCGAGTGTGCCGCGACGGGCTGGGTCAGATACGAGAACCGCACCCCTTCCTCTTCCGCCTTCTCGATCTCCTCGTCGATGGCGGGCATCTCGTCCTTGGTGCGCCGGTAGTAGACCACCGGCTTCGCGCCCAGCCTCAGCAGCGACCGTGCCACGTCGATGGCGGTGTTACCCCCGCCGATGACTCCGATGGTCTTGCCGGCGAGGTCCTGGGGCTGCTCGTAAGCCTTGCGCAGGAAGTCCGTACCCGAGATCAGGCATTCCTCTCCCGCGATGCCCACCGCGGTCTCCTGCCCGGCTCCCGCGGCCACGAACACCGCGTCGAAGGTCTCCGTGAGCCCCTCGAACGTGGGAGCGTCGATCGGCGTGTTCAGCTCGAACCTGATGCCGCTGCCCTCCAGAGCCGCGATCTGCTTGTGCAGGACCTCTCGTGGCAGGCGGTAGGGCGGGATGCCGTAGGCGAGCAGGCCGCCCGCCTCGGGCAGACGCTCGAAGACGGTGACCTCGTGCCCGGCCTGTCTGAGATAGTGGGCCGCGGAGAGGCCGGCCGGTCCGGAGCCGATCACCGCCACCCGCTTCGCCGTCGGCCGCTGCGGAGGCGTGTAGAACCGGCCTGGCTCGTCGAGCACGTGGTCGCCCAGGAACCGCTCGATCTCACGGATGGAGACCGCCTCGTCGAACTCGCCGCGGGCGCATTCGGTCTCGCACCAATGCGGACAGACCCGCCCGGTGATAGCCGCCAGTGGATTGGTCTTGAGAAGGATATCGGCGGCGGAATCGATGTCGCCGTCACGGATCTTGCTCAGATAGGTGGGGATGTCGATGCCATTGGGGCAGGCCCGGGAGCAGGCCGTCGCTCCCACGCGTGCCGCCCCGAAGATGGAGTGATAACGCGCATCGCCGGTCAGCGCGTAGCAGGCCCTGCCGCCCTTGCGCAGACAGTTGAAGGCGTTGTCCGGCGCCCAGTAATACCAGCAGCGGTTGTTCTGGCAGATGTTGCCGGCGACGGTGCCCATCTCGCGGATATGGGGGGAGGCCGTCTTGCGGGCGGCCTCGGCCAGCGCCGGATAGTCCTTCCGGACGGTCTCGTCTCGCGCCAGGTCTTCCAGCCGGGTCAGCGCTCCCACGCGCAGGCGACCGTCTTCTTCGCGGACGTAGTCGAGGCCCGGGATGTTCTTGATGTTGACGAGGATCTCCGGGTACCCCGCCTCGGGCAGGATGCCATCGCGCATCTCGCCCAGGAGGTCGGTGCCTCCGGCGATGATGCGCGC
>ENA-UOUL01003196-UOUL01003196.1-bioreactor-metagenome-genome-assembly--contig:-NODE-3196-length-17297-cov-4.277584_pt1 | contig 17297 bp, 13 predicted proteins | sample MGYA00249838_ERZ747220 | MGnify/ENA primary metagenome ERZ747220 (study PRJEB28778, sample SAMN05720191) | bioreactor metagenome | isolation source: Anaerobic biogas reactor | place: USA:Washington...
GCCGCGGCCAATTCCGTGGATGAACTCATCCGGGGTATTGCCGAGAACGAGAAGGTAGTTCTAAACCTTAGGGTGGAGGCGGAATGGTCTGCTTTACAGCGGAGAGATGATGAAGAGAAGTGGGAGGACGCTGGCGACGGCAAAGTAACGGCTTGGCTGCTTGGCATGCCGGGCAGCAAGTTTAGAGCTGAGACGGAGGACAGAACGCCCTGGGTGGGAGGGCCTGTGCCCTTTGCTCAGACAAAGATGGTACGTGCGTTCGACGGACGTTCTCAGCAATTCCTCTACTGGACAAGAGGGGTTCCGCGGCCTGCTGGGGCGAAACTCCGAGGGCAGATTGTCGCGGAACGGATGATAGGATTTAATGACTTCGCCAGCGGCTGGAAGATGTCCATCTATGGGGTGACAGAGGGAATGGGGCCGAAGCCCCTCCGCTTCTCTGAATACCTCACTGAGGTGAGCACACTTTCAGGCATGTCGATGGACGTGAGCACCACAAGAGTCGGAGAGAGAGAATGCCTCCAGCTCACCATTTCGCGTTCGGGCCAAGCCCTGGAGAGCTACGTGCTTGACCATGAGCGAGGGTTCGCACTGGTAGAGAAGAAGGTATTCTATAGCAACGGCGCGGTGATGTATCGTGTTCAGGTAACGGGCCTTTTGGAGGCCGCTCCGGGAGTGTTCTACCCGTCCAAGGCCATTCAGGTAAGCTACAGAGACACAGGAAGAGAGTGGGCGAAACTGACGTATGAGGCGATGAAAGCGGTCGCGAATGACCCAAAGTTTTCTGACGAAGTGTTCAAGATCATATGGCCGCGTGGGACTATCATTGAGGACCAGATTTTGATATGTTTCACAGAAAGTGAGACAAAACGCGGTTCTGATTAAGAGACAGTCTTTCGTCCGGGAACGGGATCAGGCGTTGTCTGAGTTTAAGGTTCTGCTGTTTCCTGATTTCTCTGGCCGTGGCCAGTTTCCGGCGGCGTTCGGCCAGCAGCGCCTCCGGGTTTCCACGATAGTAATCGATCGGCCGCAGGAACCCAAGGGCCGAGTGCAGACGCTCGTGATTGTAGTGGTCGATCACCGCGTCGACCACACGTTGGGCCTCGCCGTAGCTGTCCGGCTCCTGCTGGTCGATCGCCTCGCCGATGGTCCGTTGGCAGCGTTCGATTTCGGCGTTGTCCGTCGGGGTGTGCGGCCGGATCCGGGTGTGGGTGATCCTGTTTTCCCTGAGGGTCGCCGCGAAGTCGCCCGAGATGAAGCACGACCCGTGGTCGCTCTGGATCGTCGGGGTCGCCCCCGCCGGCAGCGCGGCCAGCGCGGCGGCCGCCGCGATCGAGACGCTCAGCCCATCCATCGTCCGCAGCAGCTCGTGATACACGATGTACCGCGAATAGACGTCCATGAAGGTCAGCAGATAATAGCTCCGTTCGTTGACCTTCGTGTACCGGATGTCCGTCTGCCAGAGCTCATCCGGACGGCCGGGGCGTTCCTGGCGGCCCTGGCCCTTGGCCCGGGCCTTGGGCGCCCAGCGACCGATCAGGTGCTCCTCGCCCAGGACCCGGTACACGCTGGACGCCGAGACCGCGCAAACACCCTCATCCAGCATTTTCCAGGCCAATTCCCGATGCCGGACCTCCGGATGCGACAACGCGTAATCGACGATCGCCCCCCGCTCCTCCGGCAGCAACCGGTACAGCGTCCCCGGACCGCTCCGCGGCGCCGCCGGGCAAGCCGGACCGGTCCGAACCCAGCGGTAGTAGCTGGACGGGCAGATGGCCAACGCCGCCAGCGTCCGCCGGATGGGAAAGCCGCTGCGCTCTTTCGCCTCGTGGACCAAGGCCTGGACCTCCTCCTGCAGTGCACGCGGGAGCTGAACGTGGTCGCTCAGTCCGAGAGCGTTTTTTTTAGCTCCAGGTTCTCCGCCGTGATCTCGGCGATCACGTCCTTCATCCGGCGGTTCTCCTCGGTCAGCTTCGCCGTCCGGCGATCGATGTCCCGGCCGTTGGACGGCCGGGCGAAGATCGCCTCCGCCGACCCGGCCAATTGCTTACGCCACTTGTAGACCAGATTGGGCGAGACCCCTTCCCGACGGCAGACCTCAGCCAGCTTCACGTCCGAGCCCAAGGTCTCCAAGACGATCCGCAGCTTCCGGGCCGCCGTCCACGCACGACGCGGCTTCGATTCGCTCATGACGGTTCTCCTTGATGCGACCACGCCACCGTCCCGTCTCGGCCGCCTCCTTCTTCCCTCGGAGGGGAAAGAAGGAAGGAGGGGGAGCCCGAGGGGGAACCTGGGAACCCTGGTTCCCCCTCCACTCCCGACCCCAAAACCGTCTCCTATTCTACCCGCCCGAATGTCTCACTTCGTGGGAAACACTACAAGCCCTGCCCCATCGCGTCTGACGCCTCCGCATCGTGGATATTATCGGACCTGATAGCTCCCCCGTTGCCGCCCATCCTCAATAGTGATATCAGTAATAGTAATAGGTAGGTGCCAAATACTTGCAATAGACAACCTATTTCGATATACTCCATCCATATGTTCGTGAGGGAGCAGCTGGGAAGAAAGGGGGCGATCCATCTACTACTCGGCTTTTAGTCCGGCTTGTAGTTCGCTTGAGAGAGAACGCCAGGGAGAGAGACGGAATTGGTCTGCCTGGGGTTTTTGATGCGCCGTTTTCGGGCCCAACGGGTCTTATTCATCCAATTTATCGGAGAGAAAGGAGTTTGGATCAGATGAGGGAAAGAACAGTCAGGTCAGGAAAGGAGCAAGAGTTTCCCGGAGGAATCGCAGGGCGAACCTCCAGACAAGCAAAGGAGCGAAAGCAAATGGGACGAACTGGTTATTATATATTTTGTCTTTTGGTGGCGGTGGGGTTGTTGGCGGGGCCGGCCCAAGCCGCGCTCATCGAGACGGCCGACATCATGGCAATACCCGCGGGCGTAACCGGGTCGGGCAACGGCACGCTGGATCTGCGGATGTTCACTTTTTCGGGCTCCGAGATCACGAATGTGGCCGAAGATTTCAACGGTGACAACGGCAACAACACACTGCCGAATAGCGGGGGAGACGACACCAACGGGTTTGTCGAATCGTACGTCACCACCGCCGGCGAGTTGAAGGCATTTTACATTCTCAACTTCCCGCCCGACTCGGTTCATGAGATTATGCTATGCTTGGATCTCAATGAAACCGGTGGCGGCATGCCGAACAACACGTTGGCGAAACTGGACATCGTCCTCAATCCGACGAGCATCCAGGGCAATCCCGATCCGCTCGGCGATGTCCTTGGCGTCGGGCAGGCGGCGATCGACCAAGTCTACACCGGCGGGACGATCATCGCCAACCTGGACCCGGAACCCGCAGCGAACCTGCCCGTCAACAGTCAAGGGGCGGGCTTCGCGGACTATGCCATCTTTACGGGGATCAATCCCTTCGACCTCAATGACAGCGACGTACTGCTGTTCAACATCAGCATGAACACTCTCAACAATGGTGCGGAGGAGATATTCCTCAGCGGTGACTACGCGCCGAGCGATGTTCCTGAACCCGCTACGCTCGGGCTGCTGGTGCTCGGTGCGATCACGCTGGTGTGGCGGCGGAAATAGCCGCAACCGGCACAACGCCAATTCCAACGGGCGAGCCTTCGGACTCGCCCGTTTGCTTGCGCGGGTCCTGCTCGGCTCGCACGTCTCAGCCTGTGCCCAGAGGGCGTCACTCGTCATTGACAACTTGGCTGGCACCTGCCGGCGGGTGGTGCCGTGGATACGAGTGTCGGCCTACGGCAGGAACCGCTCGGGGTGGTTGAGGAAGTCTTTGTAGACTGTGTAATAGTCCGTCTCGCGGTAGCTCACCGGCTGGACGGTCGAGTGATCGAACGAGAGGATTTCCGCTTTCGGCAGGGCCAGCAGGATCGGCGAGTGGGTGGCGATAATGAACTGGGCGTGGCCCGCCTCGGCGTTCTCGTGGAGGATGCGCAGCAGGGCAAGCTGGGTGCGCGGTGAGAGGGCGGTTTCCGGCTCATCGAGCAGATACAGACCGGGAATCTTGAAGCGGCTGGAGAAAAAGGACATCAGCGACTGGCCGTGCGACTGAGTCAGCAGCGACTGGCCGCCGAAGTACTCGAAGAGCCCCGGATCGGCCGCCGCCCAGGAGTCCAGCAGTTCCGAGAAGTGGCGGAAGATCTGCGAGGCGAAAAACGCGCCCGGCGTCGGGCCATCCGTCCACTCGGCGCTCAGCCAGTGGTGAAGCTTGTCCTCGTGAGGGTTGAAACCGGCCCGGGCGATGCCGTTGTTCTTCCAGATGTGAATGCCGGCGGCGCGGGCCAGGGCCTCCAGCAGCGTCGATTTGCCCGAGCCGTTCTCGCCGACGAAGAACGTCACCGGCGACCTGAATGCGACCGACGGCGTCCGCTGAAGGATCGGCAGGCTGAATGGATAGCACTCACGAGCGGGAAACGTATCCGAACGGATTGCGATCGCCTTGAGGTGCACGGGCATCAGCGTCCCTTCGCTTCCGATGAGGCCTCAACGTCCGTGGCCTTCCGGGTGCTCCGCGGCACCGGGTTCTGCTCGTACAGGGGCAGCGTGTCGGCCGTCGCGGCGTCCCAGCAGTACGTACAGAGCTTCTCTTTGGGCAGGCCGATCGCCTGGACCAGGTTGTCGAGGGTTTGATAGCGCAGGCTCGTGAGGCCCAGCCGGTGGCGGATGCGTTCGACCAGGGCGCCGAACGGTTCGCTCCGGCTGCGGGTGAAATCGAACAGACAGGCGCCCTCCTTGCAGCCGAGTTCCTGGGCGGCCCGCCGGGCGGCCAGGTCAAACACCGAACGCGACCGCGAGAAATTCAGGAACGGACAGCCGAACACCAGCGGCGGACAGGCCGGACGCATGTGGACCTCGCGGGCCCCATAGTCGAACAGCCGACGGATCGTGTCCGTGAGCTGCGTGCCGCGGACGATCGAGTCCTCGCAGAACAGGAGCCGCTTGCCCTGGATCAGTTCGCGAACCGGGACCAGCTTCATCCGGGCCACCAGGTCGCGAACCCGCTGATCCTGCGGCATGAAGCTTCGCGGCCAGGTGGGCGTGTACTTGGTAAACGGCCGGCCGTAGGGAATGCACTTGGCGTTGGCGTAGCCGATCGCGTGCCCGGTGCCCGAGTCCGGGATTCCCGCCACCAGATCGACCTCCACGTCGTCGTCCCGGGCCAGCATCGCCCCGGAGCGGTTCCGCGAGACCTCCACGTTGACACCCTCGTAGGTCGAGGCGGGAAAGCCGTAGTAGACCCACAAGAACGAGCACATCTGCATCTTCTCGCCGGGCGGGGCCTTCTGCTCGACGCCGTCTTCGGTGATCAGGACGATCTCGCCCGGACCCAGATCGCGCTCGATCTGGTAGTCGAGGTTGGGAAACGCGCACGTTTCCAACGTGACGGCGACGGCGTCGGGTTTTCGGCCGAGAATGATCGGGGTTCGCCCCAGACGGTCGCGGGCTGCGTAGATTCCGTGGTTGGTCAGCAGGAGGATCGAACACGAGCCCTCGATCATCTCCTGGGCGAAGCGGATGCCGTCGGTGAACGTTGCCTGCTGGTTGATCAGTGTGGCGACCAGTTCGGTCGGGTTGATCTCGCCGCCGGACATCTCGGAGAAATGCGTCGTTCGCTTCTCGAACGCCCTTTGCGCGAGTTCCTGCAGATTGGTGATCTTGCCCACCGTGACGATCGCGTAGGTTCCCAGGTGCGAGCCGATGATCAGCGGCTGGTCCTCATAGTCGCTGATCACGCCGATGCCGCGCGTTCCGTGGAGTCGGGGCAGGTCGTCCTCAAACTTCGACCGGAACTGGGCGTTGGTGATGTCGTGGATGAACCGCGCAAAGCCGTCCGAATTGGCGACGGCCAGACCGCCGCGGCGGGTCCCGAGATGCGAGTGATAGTCGGTCCCGTAGAACAGGTCGGTCACACAGTCACTGCGGGATGCGACGCCGAAAAAACCGCTCATGGTCGAGCCTCCAGGGTCGTGGTTCGGTAGCCGTGGGTTGTCGAGCCGCAGGGACGATAGGCGCGGACACTGCCGAAGGTTGTGCGACTCGCCCCCAGTATAGGTGCACAACCGGCGGCAGGCAATACGGTGCCGCAAAGGAATCTCCTTTTGGCAACTTATGTTTTATGATTTGCCGCCGATGACGCTTGATCCGTCCGGGCCGGATGGCTTAGAATGCGCGACACCGGGGGACAAAGGCCATGCGAACCGAGGCAGTGAAATCTCATCGAGAGGCGGATCTGATGGGGCAGGATGCGGTGCTCTTGGACGTCTGGGATCGGATCGTGAGCGAACTGGCGCAGTTTCAGGACCAAGCCTCCGCCGTCGCCCGCGGCCAGGTCGTCAACGCGATTTCCGGGTCGCCATGCGGCCAGGATACCGGCTGTGCCGCGAAGGTGTTCGCGGTCGAATACGCCCGAACCGCCAAGCCGCAATGGCGCGACCGTGCCGAAGCGGCCCTGACGGCGATGGACCAAGCCGACCCATACGGCGGACTGCCCGAACCGGTCTGGGACGTTCTGGGCTGGCACGATAATCCCGGCAGCGTCTACGTGACCGGGACGACGCTCGACGCGATCTGGTCGGCCCGGCGCATCTTGGGTTGTGAACTGGGTTTGGAGCAAGGTCGGCGGCTGATGGACTACCTGTGGACCTGCCGCGTGGGGCCGGGCCTGTTCGCCCACGACACGATCCGTCCCGGGGTCAAGATGCCGCCGATCCAGAACATCGCCGCCTTTGCCCTGTACATGATGACCGTGATCGAACAGGCGCCCTCCGCTGCGGATCACCCGATCCTGGGCGACCGGGATCCCGCGATTTGGCACCTGCTGGCGGGTCAGCGACGGGATGGCCTCTGGCCATACCACACCCAGGGGCTGGCCGGCCGTCTCGGCCTGCGCTGCCCGCTGTTGGCCAGGTTCGGACGGTTCAACGAAACCTGGCGTGAAGCGGACTTCATGCACCATTGTCTGGTGCTCTACTATCTGGGCAAGACGGCGGCGATGCGCCAGCACCGCCGGCTTGTCGATGGGGTGAGGCTGGGCTGGTCGTTCGTGCGGGAGAACCTGGAACCGGTCGGCCAGGACGAGCTTCGCTGCCGGTGGTCCTGGGAAAAACGGCCGTGGGGGCCTCGCTACTGCAACTACAGCGACACAAATACCTACTTCCTGATCCTGGCGTGTCTGCCGGTGATGAGGGAACTGGGCATAGTCGATCAGCTCGAGGCCGATCGGGTGGGACAGGGAGTGGTTAACCACATCAGCCGAGCCCTGCTGAACGAGGAGGGCCGGCACCCCTCGATCCGCCCGGCTGAGGGACCGGTCGAGACCATACGGTGCATCCTGCCGATGGTCGAACAGAGCGTCGCCTGGAAGGGCAGCCTCCTGGCCGACTGGCTTGAGTACAACGGCGGGCGGTTGCCCGGAGGGCTATCCGCCTCCGGCGGATGAAGCTTTAGAGATTCCCGCCCGACAATGCTCGCCCAACGTGATTCCGGCGTCAGAATCGTCTATCGGAATTGCCTGCGACGCATTCCTGTGTATAATAACTCAAACTTGTTTTGCATAAAACGGTATTCCAGAGGAGACCGACGGTCATGACGGAGATTCTGTTGAACGGCGAGTGGGAGCTTCGTGAAGAGCCGCTGACGACAACGGCGGCGGACGCTGAGAAGGTGGCTGGGACGGCGGATGGATGGATCGCGACCCCGGTGCCCGGCGATATCCACCAGGGGCTGATCGCAGCGGGCAGAATCGACGAGCCGCTGCTGGGGATGAACAGCTGGGACTACCACTGGACCGAGGACCGCTCCTGGTGGTACCGCAAGCAGTTTGCGACCCGCAAGGAATGGCTCAAGGGCGACGGCGTCGAGCTCCAGATCGGCGGCCTGGACGCCGATGCGCACATCTGGCTCAACGGGACGCTGCTGGGCCGCCACAAGAACGCGTTCTATCCCTTCGTGGCGCGGGTTGAGCAGTTGCTCAAGCCTTCGGGCCGGAACGTCCTGCTGGTCCGGCTGACCACCGGCGTCAAGGAACTGAATGCCGACGACGTGGCGAGCATGTCGATGCTGGCTCCGACCGAATCCCACAACGGCAAGCCGGAACGGGGCGACCCGCTGCGAATCTTCGTCCGCAAGCCGCAGTATTCGTGGGGATGGGACTGGAGCCCTCGCGTGCCCACGACCGCCATCGCCGGCGACGTCAAGCTCCGCGTGCTCGACAAGCTGGTGGTGCGCGACGTGCACGTGCTGCCGCAGCGGCAGGGCAAGGACGTGCAGTTGACCGTCGCCGTGGCGGTGGATTGGATTCACGACTGGCAGACCGCTGAGGGACGGGTGGATTTGACGATCACCGGACCCGACGGCAAGAAGATCAAAGCCGGCCGCGAGGTGTTCCTGCGTTCCGGGATCAACCGCTATCCGATCGAGGTCACCGTCAAGAACGCCCAGCTCTGGTGGCCCAACGGCATGGGCGAGCCGAACCTCTACACCATCGAGGCGGCCGCCGCCGCCCAGGGCGCGACGGCCGTGTACCCGAAGTTCGACTACGGAATCCGCTTCGTCGAACTCGACACCAAGGACAAGTTCGCTCTCGTGATCAACGGCGAGAAGGTCTTCTGCAAGGGCGGCAACTGGATTCCCGCCGACACGATCTACGCCCGCGTGACGGACCAGAAGTACGAGGCCCTGGTGCGCGAGGCGCAGCAGGCCAACTGCAACATGCTGCGGGTCTGGGGCGGCGGCCTCTACGAAGGCGATGCGTTCTACAACGCCTGCGACCGCTGCGGCATCATGCTGTGGCACGATTTCATGTTCTCGGTGGCGCCCTATCCGGACCACCTGGAGTGGTTCCGCGAGGAGGTCCGCCGCGAAGCGGAGTTCCAGACCGTGCGGCTGCGGAATCATCCCAGCGTCGTGCTCTGGAGCGGCGACAATGAAAACAACTGGTTCCTGGCCGGCCACTGGCGAGTCTCGACCCGCGGCGGCTTCTATCTCTACAACTACCTGCTGCCGGAGATCGTGCACCGCAACGTGCCGGATGTGCCGTACTGGAACGGTTCGCCCTACGGCGGCGAGGAGCCGAACTGCGAGCAGGTGGGCGACCGGCACCACTGGTGGGACTGCATGATGAACCCGGAGATGGAGAACCGGATCACCCCGGAAAGGTACGACGCGTGCGGCTCGAAGTTCATCTCCGAGTACGGCTACGTCGGCGCGCCGGTCAAGGAGAGCGTCCAGACCTACATGGCCGGAGCTCCGTTCGACCGCTACAGCGAGCTTTGGCTTCACCACAACAATGCGTTCGAGAAGGAAACCGTGGACGCCGGCATCACCAAGCACTACAAGGACGCCCGCGAAATCTCCGAGGAGGAATACTTCCTCTACAGCGGTCTGACCCAAGGATTGATGTACGGCTATTCGCTCGAGACGTTCCGTTCGCGGCCGGACTGCCACGGCGGGATCTTCTGGATGTACAACGACTGCTGGGGCGAGGTCGGCTGGACCATCATCGACTATTACCTTCGCCGCAAGATCTCGTGGCACTTCGTCCGCCGGGCGTTCGCTCCGGTGCGTCTGATCCTCCGTGAGACCGACGGGGTCGTGCGAATCACGCTGGCCAACGACACCCGCGAGCCGGTCAAGGGCGCCGTTGTGTTCGGCCGGACATCGCTGGACGGCAGGAACACCAAGTTTCGCGAAAAGGCGTTCCAGGCCGGCCCGATGGCCCGGACCGTGATCGCCACGTTCAAGCGGGACCAGGCGGACCCAGCCGCCAACCTGTGGGTGGCCCGGGTCAAGGGCAGCCGCGACATCCTGCCCGCGATCCTGCGGAGCACCGACTTCCGGAACCTGGCGATGCCCAAACCGAAGCTGTCGCTGAAGGTCGAAAAAGCCGGCAAGGGCCAATGGAAGGTGCGGGTGGCCAGCGACGTCTACGCCCACGCCGTGCATCTTGGCCTGCCCAAGAACGCCGCGAGCGATGAGGACTACTTCGACCTGCTTCCGGGCGAGAGCCGGGAGGTCCTGGTCCGCTGCGCCGGAACGCTGAGCGCGAAGAACGTCACGCTCACCAGCGTGGTCTAGGATTGGGCAAGGGCCGCGACCGCGCGGGAGCAGGCCTTTCCGCTCAGCTTACGCTTGATCTGCTGCTCCTGTGCCGCTAGGGTAGGACCAACCACGATTTTCAGGAGCGGCAGTGATGAGTATGAACGAGATTGTGCTGGCCCCGGACTTCATCCAGGGCGCGGTGTCTATCGAGCAGAAGGACGGGCACCTTAGACCGTGGCGGCTGCCCGTTGACCGGTTGGGTCTGTTTCCTTCGCCGGACGATGGACTGGTGCTCCGGGCTCAGATGCCCGCCGGGGTGCGGGTGCGATTCGAGACGCAGGCCCGCAGGGTGGGACTATCATTTGCGCCGCTGATCGGCGAGGCGAAGTTCGACCTGGTGATCAACCGTCAGGTTTTCCAGACGACGACGGTTGGCGCGGGGGAATACGTGGCCGTTTTCGAGGACCTTCCGGCGGGCCTGAAGACGGCTGACATATGGCTGCCACCGGATGTTCCGGTCGGCCTGCGCTGCCTGTTGGTCGCCGGTGACGCCAAGCCGGCCGCGGACCGCCGCAGGAAGTGGATCGCCTACGGCAGTTCGATCACCCACTGCTGCGGCGCCCACAGCCCGGCCCGGACGTGGCCCGCGGTGGCCGCTCGGAAGGCCGATCTGGATCTGACCTGTCTCGGCTACGGCGGGCAGTGCCACCTCGACCCGATGGTGGCCCGGATGATCCGCGATCTGCCGGCGGATTTCGTTTCGATGAAGGTCGGAATCAACATTTATGGCGGCGGCAGCCTTTCCCCTCGCACGTTCAAAGCCGCCGTCATCGGGGCTGTGCAGACCATTCGCGAGAAGCACCCGGCGATTCCCATCGCCCTGATCTCGCCGATTATCTCCCCGCCGCGCGAAAGCACAGCGAACGCGGTCGGTCTCACGCTTCAGCTCATGCGGGACGAAGTCCGCGAAGCCGCCGAGCGCCTGGCCGCCCACGGCGATGGGAATATCCACTACTTCAGCGGCTTGGACCTGTTCAGTGATGATATGGTTGAGGCCTACCTGCCGGACCTGCTGCACCCCAACGGCGACGGCTATGAACTGATGGGCGAGAACTTTATCAAGACGGTCCTGTCCCGCATCAGAATCTAATCCGCTGCCGGCTGGGTGGTTTTCCGATCCGTCAGTGTGATCAGCGAAATCTCCGGTGGGCAGAGGAATCGGATCGTCGGCGCCTGTCCCTGTTCGTGTCCGACGCCGCGGCTGACGTAGATCCGGTTGCCCCGATGCGTGTGCAATCCGCCCGCGGCGATTGCGGCGGGTACGCGGCTGAGCGTCATCAGTGGGCCGATCAGCGGAAGCTGCACCTGTCCGCCGTGCGTGTGGCCGGAGACCACCAGGTCGATCCGCGAGTTTTCCGGCAGCTCCAGCACCACGTCAGGCAGGTGGCTGACCAGGATGCGGATGTCATCGCCCGGGTCGGTCAGCAGCGTCTCGATTGTCTTGCGGGCTTCGGATGATCCATAGTTCAATCCCACACCGCCGACGGTGATCCGCCGGTCGCCCAGCGTGAGCCGGACGATATGGTTGTCCAGAAACCGCACCGACGTGCCCCGCGTGGCCTGCCGGAGTCGCTCGCGCGTGTCCACGTTGCCCGCGGTAATGAACGCATCAGTCGGCAACAGACCCAGGAGTTCCCGCAGTTCGGGCAGTTCCTGCTCGAACGAGAGATATCGGCGGTGGAAGAGGTCGCCGGGCAGCAGGATCAGGTCCGGATGTTGGGCCAGGAGCCGTTCGACCGCTTCTCGCTCGTAGACCGAGACGTCGGCGGTCTGAATGTCAGCCAGTACGCCAATGGTCAGCGGCGAGTTGCCTACCCGCCCGGCCGGCAGCACCACCCGCGCGGTCTCCAATCGCAGCCGATAGGACTCAACGAATGTCGCGTAGATCCCGACCGGAGCGGCCAGCACCGCCAGCACCGCCGCAACCAGCATCGGCTTGGTGAACCGCCGGTACGCCGCCAGATGCGAAGCCAGCAGCACCACGCCCAGCAGCGGCAACGCGACCACCATGTCGAGATACAGCAGCCGGATCACCCCGAATCCGTCGAGCCCGACCGTTCCGAGCAGGGGAAGTTTGATCAGGAATACCACGCCCATCGCCGCCAGCGCGAGCAGTCCGCGAGCCAGCCCGATCTTTGGCTGCGGAACCGATTCAGCCGTCGGCTGCCGTCGGTACAGTGTCACGGCCAGGGCGGCCGCCAAGTCGATCGCGGTTGCTATCCAACTGACGACGATGAACGTCTCGTAGCTCATGTCAGATCCCCCTGCGGAAACGGATGAACAACTCGATGCCGTCGATCCGGACGGTGCGCTCGGCTGAGGATGACACGCAGAGTTCGTTGGTTCCTTGTCGGATCGGAACTTCTTCGTACACGCCTTTTCGGCCGACCGGCACTTCCTTGCCGTTCACACCGAGTTCGAGCCGCTCGTAAGCTTCCTCCTCGGCAAGCGTCAGGTTCAACCGAATCTGCTCCACCGTGTCTCGCCGCCGGGCGTACTCGAGGTCGTCGGCGACCACCATGCGAAACGTCCGCGACTCTCCCGGCGCCACCTCGACGGGCAGCGGCTTGGTTCCGCCGCGCTCGACGGTCAGGTCGGACGTGTCGCGGGTTATCAGGTAATGCTTGTCCTTGGCGACCAGGCTTTGCGGATCGCCGATCTGGCGCAGGGCCTCGAGTTCCCAGTCGGTATACGGATTGTCGCGTCCGGCGGCGCGGTGGCAATCGTAGTTGAACAGGTAGATCGCCTGAGCGCCCTGGTGATGCAGCGCCGCCGCGGCCGCCCGCAGCGTCTCGATCGTGGCGCGGCCGCCGTAGCCTTTGACCGCCGGTTCAATTCCGCCGGCGATCAGGCAGCCTGACGCTCGGGCCAACTCGCGGAAAGGCACCAGGTCCACGCTCGTGTCCAGGTATCCGCCGTCCATGGGAACAAAGACGTCGGCCAATCCTTCGGAAATCCATGTCTCCACATCCAGGCCCTTGGCTCGGGCCAGCCCGATGGTCGGAGGGATGCGGTAGGCCAACGTGATCGGGCGCCCGCGTCTCTCAGCGATCGCGTTAACCGCCCGCCGGACCCGGCGCACGAACTCGGTCATCAGCGGCATGCCTTGGGTTTGGCAGCCGGGCTTGAAGAACCACGGGCCGCGCTGGAAGTCCAGCTCGAAGCCGTCCAGGTCGTAGCGGCCGCAGGCCTCTTCGATGATCGCCAGACGCCGGTCGCGTACCTGCGGATGGGCGTAGTCGTAGGCCCACGTGAAGTCATCCTGTGGGTATCCCTGACGCGGGTCAGGATACGGCGAACCGATGACCAGTTCGGGATGGCGCATCTTGAACGGACTGCGCAGCGGGGCGAATCGGCGGCTGTCGTCCTCGTGGATGTCATTCATCCGCAGGCCGGCCCAGAACGCGATCCCGTGTTGGCGGGCCCGCTCGGCCAGAACGGCGATGGGGTCCAGCCCGCGGTCGAGGATGGCCCGGGTATTGGCGGCCATTCGTTTGAAGAGCTCGAGCCTGGGTCCGGGCGGCCACGACGACTCATCGGCTCCGAACACGTCGCCGATCCCGGTCCGGTGCGAATAGGTATCGTCGCCGCGGTTCAGGCAGTGGATGAACACGTCCACCTGCGTGCCGGCCACTTCGTCAAGCGGTCGGCAGAGCTGCTGCGGCGTGATGGGCGGTTCGAAGTGGGTCAGCGTCGTGCTGTCGCCGTCGGTGTTGAAGATGATCCGCGGCTTGGTTCGGCTGGCTTTAGCCATGGGCGACGCCCTCGCGCAACGCACCTGTGGTCAATCGGTCGAAGCCATTATAGGCGTTCCGCCGGCGCTTTGCAGCGGTTTTGCCGGTGACGCGTGCGGTCGCAATGAGGTGAAGGCGCCTGTGCTTACCGTCAGACCTTGTTGGCCTGCATCATAGCGACGAAGGCGTCCACGATCTCCGGATCGAGCTGCGTGGCCTTGCTTCGCCGCAGTTCGATGAGGGCGTTTGGAGTTGGGATGGCCTTGCGGTACGGCCGGTCCGAGGTCAGGGCGTCGAAGGTGTCGATCACCGCGATGATTTTCGAGGCGATGGGAATGTGCGGGCCCTGGAGGCCGTCCGGATAGCCCAGGCCGTCGTAGCGTTCATGGTGATGGCGGATGGCTTGGGCCACGCCCTCCAGGCCTTCAACGTGGCCGATGATCGTGGCGCCGATCTCGCTGTGGGTCTTGATCCGCTCGAACTCGGCCGGGGTCAGCTTGTCGCGTTTCGAGAGGATCGCGTCGGCGACGCCGATTTTGCCCACGTCGTGGAGCAGGCCCGCCAGCTCGACCTCGCGCAGTTTGGCTTTGTCGGTGATACCCAGGACCTTGGCTGTGGCCACGCACAGCTGTGAGACCCGCCCGGCGTGGTCGTGGGTGTAGTGGTCCTTGGCGTCCACCGCGGTGGCCAGGGCTTTGATCGTGTTGAGCATCTGCCGGCTGACCGTCGCGTGCAGGCGGCAGTTCAACAGAGACGACGCGCCCATTGCCGAGAGGCCCTCCAGGAGCTTCTGATCATGGGCGGAAAAGTCCCGGTCGTCGGTGCGGTCGGTGGCGGTCAGGATTCCCACCGCCTGGCCCTGAGCGTATAGGGGCACTCGCACCACCGCGAACGAAAAGCTCTTGTAGGCGCCTTTCGAGAGGGCCTGCAGGTCCGGACGGTCCTTGATGTTATTGACGATCAGCAGATCGTTCTCGAATAGCGCGTGCTCGGCGATCGATCCCTTGACCGGGATGGTAACCGCCCGCGCCTCGTTGGGCAGACCCGCTGAGGCCAGGACGCGGAAGTTCTGCCGGGCCTCATCGAGAACCAGCAGGGACGCCCGGCGGCAGTTCAGGGCCCGGATCGCCTGCTCGACCAAGGCGCTGCCGATTTCCGTTTCGTCGGTTCGGGTGGCGATGCTGGGCAGCAGGGAATAGAGCATATTGAGCTCTTCGTAGCTGGTGATCATCTCCTCGGCCAGATCGGCAACCGCGACTTCGCGGCCGACGACGTGCTCCATGAGGGTCGAGATCGTCCGGGCCGCCGCCTCGACCGCCGGTCCGCCGCCGTTGGGATGGTACATCACCCGGCCCACCGGCTCGCCGCGGTAGTGAATGGGCAGGCTGGGGTCATCGGCGTCCAAACCGTTGCCGGAGGGCTCGACGGACAGCTCGGCTCCGGCCAGTCCGGCGATGTTCTCCAGGGCCTCCCGCAGGAGGCCTCCGGACGCGAAATCCGCTGCACGCTCGGGCGCGATCAGTTGGAGCTTGGCACGGTGCATGGTTCTGTTTCGAGAATCTCGGCAACCAGTTGTCGGAGTTTGGCTGGTTCGAAGGGTTTGGCCATTACGCGGACATTCCAGACCTCCTGGACCATCGCCACGTCCCTGGCGTGGCCTTTGGCGGTGAGAATGATGATGGGCAGGTGCCGGGTCTCCTCCTGCTCGCGAAGGGTCGCCACCGCTTGGATGCCGTCCATCTTCGGCATCATGATGTCGATGATCAGCAGGTCCGGCACCTCCTGCCTCACCTGCTCCAGCGCGTCGACTCCCGAATGACCGATGACGATCTTTCGGTCCGGTCCGCGAAGCAGATGGCGCAGGCCTTCCAGAATGTGCAGTTCATCGTCGCATACGACAATGCGTTTCATCGCCGCATCCTCTCCAGATAGGACTCCTGGAGGCGGCTTACCTCGGCCGCCACGACGCTCTCTTTTCCCGGCTCCAGGATGACGGTCTGGAGGCCGTACTCCTCCGCGAGGAGCTTCTGCCGCTTCTGCAGGTTCTCGCAGACGATCATCAGGCGGATCGGATCGTCGGCCCGGATGCCAATTTCCCTCAACCGCTCCCACTGCTCGTCGAGTTCGCCCTCGGCGATCAGGGCGGCGTTCAAGCTATAGTCGCAGACCAGCCGCGAAGCCGTCTCGAAATCCTCGGCGATGATCGGCAGGTGTCCGGCCCGCGAGAGAGCGGGAGCCAGCGGCCGAATTCTTCGCGGAGGAGGTCGAGGGCTCGGAGGGAAGAAGTTCCTACAGACGCCCCCGAGGGCCGTCCCTACCCTCGCATCGCTGTGGCAGACATGATGGTGGAGAAGGTCCGCGGGCGGGGTCGGGTGCTGGTCCTCCTCCTGGTCGGGATGGGGCTGGCGCTCCTGCTCGCGGGCATTATCGACGTTCAGGGAACGACCATCGAGCTCGGTGCCGTTGAGCGCCGCTTTGGCCGCGTCGGCTTCCTCGGGGGTGCTGAGCTCCACGAACGCGAAGCCCTTGGGACGTCCGGTCTGCCGGTCGGTGATGATGTTCACCGACACCACCTCGCCGAACTGAGCGAATGTCTTCTCCAGCGTCTCCTTGGTGGTGCCATAGGAGAGGTTCCCCACATACAGCCTCGCCGTGCTCATCGCGTCCTCCACAGATTCCACAATGACAGAACCGCATGCGTTCGGATGCACCTGCGGACGAACGAGTGAACGATGAATGCACGTCGCCGGGAGAGCCTCCTATCGATGCTAGACAATCATACATCAAAGAGGTACACATTTTGCAAGTATGTGAGAGAGGCGCGCGATGAGCACAGACGACTGTCAGGCGCACACACCCAGGGACCACGCTCCGGCTGAGGCCCTGCTCGGTCCTTTGAAGGCGCGTATCGGGGGACGGACGCCTGTCTTCTTCCTCGACTTCGACGGCACGTTGGCGCCCATCGCCCCCCGACCTGAGTCGGCGCGACTTCCTGAGACCACGCGAGGATTACTGCGCTCGCTCTCTGCGCGATATGTGGTGTGCGTTGTCTCGGGCCGCGGCTTGGAAGACGTGCAAGAGAAGATCGGGCTCCACTCGCTGTTCTATGCTGCGGACCATGGGAGATGCATCGTGGGGCCTCCCGGGTCGGAGGTCCGCTTGGAGGTCGGCAGCGAGGCTCGGAGTGCGCTGCGGACCGTCGGGCGCCGGTTGGAGAGCGCATTGGGAACCATCCAGGGTGTGGTGGTGGAACAGAAGGACCTGTCGCTGTCGGTGCACTACCGCCTGGTCTCGCCTGCGCTGCACGAGCACGTGGCCGCCGTGGTCGGCGAGATCGCCGAGCGGTACGACGTCGACGGGATCCACCTCGACTACGCACGCTACGACTCCCCGGAGCACGGCTACCACCCGCGGGCTCTCG
>ENA-UOUL01003201-UOUL01003201.1-bioreactor-metagenome-genome-assembly--contig:-NODE-3201-length-17270-cov-3.633514_pt1 | contig 17270 bp, 16 predicted proteins | sample MGYA00249838_ERZ747220 | MGnify/ENA primary metagenome ERZ747220 (study PRJEB28778, sample SAMN05720191) | bioreactor metagenome | isolation source: Anaerobic biogas reactor | place: USA:Washington...
AAACGCCCCTGCTCCGCAGGCTTCCGAACTTGCTGCACAAGTTTCTGACTGTTCCGGGATCCAGGCGGGAAGCACGGACTGCGGCGATCATCTCTTCCTCGGTGCCCGAAAGAAAATCTCCCAGCACATCAAGTTCATCATCAGAGATAATGAAAGCAAAATGAGATTTCCCGTCATAGAGAACATTTTCTTCGCCATAGCTGAAGATCCTGACCATGGGGTACTTGCTGCTGAAAACAGAGACGGCCGCCTTTTTTTTCATTGAATGAGCCTCTTCGCAGGATATTGTTTGTCTCTTCATGATGGCTTCATGTGAATTCCTTTAAAACAGTCCTCCCGGCACCTCCTGAAGAGAACAGGGGATGCCGGGAGGGAAAAAGTGTTTCCGGATACTCTATTGCTTCCACTCAAGAGGCATAGGTGCTCAGCATATTGGAATCACGGGTTGAAGTCATGGTGTCGTCTGTGACAGAACTCATTGCACAGGTGCAGTCGCATGAACAATCACAGGTTTTCCCGCCCTTTATCGAATCAGCAGTTTCTGTTTCTATTTCCATGATCCTCTTCAGCATTTTATCCTGCTCCTTCCTCAAGATTGTTCGAATTCTGCTCCTCTTTCGAAAGGCTGTCAAGAGAAAAAAGGAGGGGGTATGTCCCCCTCCGGAAATGCCTTTTCCAGGAACCCTACGGCTTTATCTTCTTGAAGAAGACCGCCTTTTTGCTGGCAATGTCAGACATCAGCATGATGCCGTCCTTGTCCTTGGGGTTATGGAACTCGTCCATGGTGAGGGTGGCGTGCATGAGCTTCAGTTCCTTCGTCGCCTCGAGAGCGTCCCGCACTTTCACGGGATCGTCGCTGCCGGCCCGCTCCATGGCGTCCTTCACCCAGTAGACGCTGTCGTAGGCCATAACGGCGTTCATGAACTCCATGCACTCGGTGCCCGTCTGCTCCTCGTACTTCTTGAAGAAGCCGGCGAGGGTCGGATCGGCCTTGTCCACGTGGCTCACCCAGTAGGTGTCCTTCATGGCATCGCCAGCGATCTCCCACATGAAGTCGCCGTAGCCGTCGCCGCCGAGGATCTCGATGTTCAGGTCCAACTCCCGGGCCTGCTTCACGGCCAGGGGGAGGCACTTGCCCATGGTGGGGATGATCAGAACGTCGGGGTTGGCGTTCTTGATGACCGTGAGCTGGGCGCGGAAGTCCACGTCCTCGGCCCGGTGGCCTTCGTCGGCCACGATCTCTCCGCCGTACTCCTTGAAGGACTTGATGAAGAACTCCCGGAGTCCCTGGGAGTAGTCGCTCGAAACGTCATAAAGAATGGCCGCTTTCTTCTTGTTCAGGTCCTGGGCAGCAAAGACCGCGAGCATCTTGCCCTGGTAGGGATCAAGGAAGCAGATGCGGAAGTTGTAGGGCCGGACCTGTCCCTTCTCGTCCACGGTGACCAGGGGGTTCGTGGGGAGGGTTCCGATGTGGGGCACATTGCCGCGGTTGAACACAGGGGCGGCGGAGATGCACAGACCGCTGCCGCTGGGCCCGATGACCACGCTGACCTTGTCCTGCTCCACAAGGCGGCGCGCCGCGTTGACCATGTCCTCCTGGCGGGTGCGGCAGTCGTACATGACGACTTCCACGGGCCTGCCGAGGATTCCGCCGGCGGCGTTGATCTCCGCCACGGCGATCTTCACCGATTCCACTTCCGCCACGCCGTAGGCGGCAAAGTCGCCCGTCACAGTGGCGATCTCACCGATCCTGATCGGATCCGCCGCGAAGGCGGGCACCACAAAAAGACACACCAGGAACACCAACACCATTGCTTTCCGAATGCTGCCGAAACTCCTCATTCTTCCAACCTCCTTACATGATATGGTGCCTTTCGGGACTGGATGCCGCAATCAAGTTCAGGCTGACGGAGACGCCGCCCGCCGGACCTCCGGTAAGGTGAGAAAAACAGCTTTGAGAGAAGAAATTTCGCATGACATAAATAATAATACTACAGGGGAACCTTTTCCGCATCCGTCATTCCTTCGGGACATACAGCCCCTCGGGATTGGATCCGGCAAGGCCGGCCTGAAGAAGATGGTCCGGGACAGGCGAAAGACCGGCGATCTGCTCTTCTCCGAGCAGGGAGTAATAGGGCAGCCGATTGAAGCCGTCGGCGATGTATTCGAGATCGTCATCTCCGTCAGCCCACCTCCGCCCGTCGTACCGTTCCAGCTTCAGGGGGCGGGAATACGCCCTGAGGGTCTTCTGCCCCAGGGTGTTGAAATAGAAATCGAAATAGGACATGGCCAGTTCCCGGAGGTTCCGGTAGACCGGCTCGCGGAATCGGAGGGTGGTGAAGTTGGACTTCGCCACCGCCCCCCAGCACCCTCTCTCCCGGAAGACGGCGATCACGTGGTCGTCGTCGTTCCAGGCCCGAAGATCCACCAGCAGCGGCGGGTATCCCAGCTCCCGGAGGCAGGCCGCCGCAAACAGGGCGCCTTCGAAACAGTGGGCCGTCTTCCTGGTGAAAACACCTTTCGGAGGTTTGCACTCCTCTTTTGCATTATAGGGAATGGAGTCGAGAAACCGCTGTATTTCCGCGGGACTTCGGAAGCCAGAGCGGAACATGGAACCACCCTCCGGGATGCAAAATTGCCGGAAGGCATGGGCCCTTCCGGCATGGTCGGTTTCAGTCGTCCAGGTAGGAATCGAAGTAGCCGGAAATATGGACCACCGGGGTCCCCTTGTCCCCTGACCCGGACGTGAGATCGCAGAGGGATCCGATAAGATCCGGAAGTCTCCGGGGGGTCGTCCCGAGAGTGGAATGGCTGAACCGGTCCATGGCGTCCTTCGACCGGATGGCCTCCCGTACCGCTTCTTCCGGAGACTTGTCCCCCGAATTGTCGGCGATGTACTTGAGCTTGATCTCCTTCGGCATTCCGTCGAGGCCGTCGGTGTACCCGGGGGAGACCACGGGGTCGGCCAGTTCCCAGATGCCGCAGACGGGGTCTTTGAAGGCACCGTCGCCGTAGACGAGAACTTCCAGGAGTTTTCCGGTCCGCGCCTGAAGTTCCTTCTGGAGGTCCAGGGCGAAAAAGCGGCTGTCCCGGGGAAAGAGCTTCACCGTCCCGTCGCTCGTGTAATTCGAGCCCAACAGCCCAAACTCCGGGTTGTATCCCATGCCCTCTCTGTGGGGTTCCGAGCAGAGCTGGTCGAGGGACACCACCAGGGCGCCCGACTGCTCCAGTATCTCCCTGTGAAGCCGGCGGGCATGAATGCTCGCCGCGATGACGGTTTTCGAGAATTCCAGGGCCGCCAGCGGGGTATCGGCGAAATGGATCTCCACCCTGCCGGGTTCCATCTCCCTGTAGTACCTGACGTAATCAATCCCGGTAAAGGGGTGGAGATAGCGGCCGAAGACCTGCTCGTACTCCTTTTCGTCGAAAAGGCCGCCTTTCAGCCTGCCGCTCCTGAGGAAAAACTCCCGGGGATCCATGACGAGGTTGCCCACCTCGTCGGCAGGGTAGGAAAGAAGAATGTGGACCTTCCCCCGGACGCCCCGCAGGATGCCTTTCAGGATCTGCCCGAACCGGTTCCTGCTGAGGATCGGGAACAGGAGAGCCACGTCGCCCTCCGGCACCTTGCGGCGGACGTCCTCCGCTATGTCCTCCAGGGTGGCGTAATTGCCCTGGGCCCTCGCCAGGAGAGATTCCGTAGCGCCCACGATGTCGCGGTCACGGAGGGGAAAGGGATCGCGGGGACACTCCGATGCTTTGATCAATTCCGAGGAAACGATATCAACGAGGTCTGCACCCCGGGAAATGACGGGGAGACGAATTCCCCGCGAAACGGCGCCGATGCAGCGCATGGGTCCTCATTCCTTCCGAAGAGGGTGTGTGGATGGCTGCAGGAACGGCGTCCCGCGCCGCCGATATTGTATCATTTTTCCGGTACCCGACAAAAGAAGGAAATTCCGCCGGGAAAAGGATCGTTCCCCCGCGTTCAGGGAAGAGAGGCACGGATCGAAGCGGCCGTTTCGACCCTGGCGAAAGCGCTGAGAGCTGCGAGGAAGGCCGCCTGGACATGATCCGCGGGAACGACAGTCTCTCCGAAGGCAAGAGATCGTGTCGCGCAGGCATCCCCGGCAAGGGTGCAGTTGAAGGCCAGGTCAGCGGCAGCCCGGACCGTGGTGTCGATGCACATGTGGGTCATCATGCCCGCGATGACCAGCCGATCGGGATTCAGTTCCCGCAGACTGTCAAGGAGCTGGGTTTCCCGGAAGCTGTTGGGGAAATGCTTGACGAAAACAGCCTCTCCGCCTTCAGGGAGGACACAGGGGCGGATATCCGCGCCCTTCGTTCCGGGCAGAAAAAAAGTCGATCCCGGCCGGGCCGAAACATGGCGGACATGAATCACCGGGAGCTTCCGGCTTCTGAAGGCGGAAAGAAGTTCGGCAGCTTTCCCGCCCGCCGCTTCGCTCCCGTCGAGTTCCATGGCCCCTCCGGGGAAATAGTCGTTCTGGATGTCAACAAGCAAAAGGACAGGGTTCATTAGGCACCTCCGGCATCATTATGCCGCCCGCTTCGGGCGGAACCGGTTTCCATTATACGCCCTTGTTCGTTTCGGTCAGGAAGGATCCGGACGGGAGGAGAAGGAATTCAGTTGCTTTTTTTCAGCCTGTCGAGCTCCATTTTCAGGCGCCCGATTTCCTGGTAGAGCGCAGCCGATGGCTCTTCCAGGTTCTTTTTCATCTGTTTCCCCGAAAAAACGAAAGCGGCATTTGACTGCAGCTTCTTTTTCCATCTGCATATCTGTTCGGGAGACACGCCGAATTCCCGAGAAAGCTGGGCAAGCGTCCTGTCTTCCTTGCACGCCTCAAAAGCGACCTGGACCTTGAATTCGGCAGAATACCGTGTGGACATCCCGTAATTCCTCCCGGCATGGCTGACCCTGAACGGGAACATCCATAACCGGACCTTGCACCCGGACTACAAAAAGGCCTCCCGGGCAAAACCAGCCATGGAAACGGAAGGGCATGCCGGCCCCAAATGTACTGCCTCGCCGGCACACTCCGGCCAAGATTACATATCCCGAACAGTCAGAACCAATACAGCCTGCCCCGCCCCGGGTGCAAGGCTGTTGTTGCCCGTCATTTTCACCGTCCCCCTGCCGCCGGCGCCGAAAACCCCCCGAACACCCGTCAGGAGGTCGACCTCTCCGGTTCCGAGAGCCTGGGGTCCGGTGGACCGCCCTTCCCTCGGTGAAGTTATCTCCACCGTCAGCGACAGCCCTGCCGGCAGCGGCGACACAAGACGCCCCGTAAGCTTTCTCGGCGTGGCCCCGGTGGAGGAAAGGTGAAAAGAAAAAGCACTCACCCCCGGTTTTCCGCCGATCATGGCGGCCATGGAGACGGAAGTGTTCGTGAGATGGACCCCCCGGAATTCCGGAATGGTCACTTCCAGGGAGAGAGCGGCCGATTCCGCCGCCTCCGAGGGGAAATCCATGGCCCCCAGCAGCAGCGCTCCCGCGGCGCACGCGAGAAGAATCGAAAGAATCGGAAGCGATCCGGAACCGGACCGAGAAATCATCATTGTGCCCTTCCCCTTTCCCCGAGGGTTCATTTCTTTTTTCCGGAAGAGGACGTCGTAACGGTGCCGCTGTCGATAAACTGTATGGTCCGTTTCTTCTGGAAAATGTGATTCACCATCTCCACCACGTCCCCCGGCGCCAGTTCCATGGTCTTCGACTCGGTCTCGAACTGGTAGCCGGCGGGGATGCCTGCCTCGTAAAACTTCAGCTGCCAGTTCCCGGGGCGGATGTTGTCGAACACGAACTCCCCGTTCATGTCGGTGGAACGCCTGACCGTCTGGTCATCCCTTGTCAGCTCCACCAGTATGTGGGCCAGGCTGACAGGCTTGGCGCCGGATTCCGTCGCCGGCGGTCCCCCGGGACCTTCCTTTCCGCCATCTCCCGTTCCTCCCCCCCGGAGAGCGACCCTTCCCCTGAAAATCGCTCCCTTGGTTATGCCGATATCCATGGAGACAGGTTTGGGCCCTCCCGCGATCTCGAGGGAAATGGGGTACTTCTGCACCGTGGTGAAACCGTAGCCGATGGACTTGGGGTCGATCATGACGCGGTAAAAACCGGGCTCCAGGGCGGGGAAGAGGAAAAGACCGTCCTTGTCCGTCACCACGGCTTCAGTCCCTACCCTGACAACAATGTCAGGAAGCCCCGGCTTTTCCGGATTCATGGAGTCGAACACCTTGCCCCTGAGAATCCCCACGTTCGTCTTCTTCACCGTTTTGATGCCTATCGGTATCTGGTAGGCAAGACGGTATTCCGTTTCATAATCGTCCCTGGTGACTTCCAGGGTAAGAAGCCGTTCTTCCGTCATCTCGTAGGTTGCGATAAGGTCGAACTGGTTTGACAGCATCTCGGCGTTGTCCCCGATGCCGGATCTCGTATAGGCCAGGGAAAGGGTGAGCCGGGGAGAGGCCCTCCAGAAGACAGCCCCTCCGAAACTGCTCGACCCCCTGAGAAGGTAGCTCTCGCTCAGGACATCGTTGTCGCCGAGGTTCCAGAAAAAGCTCAGGGTGAGGTTGGGCGATGGGAAATAACTCACGAGGAAATTCACGTTCCAGGCCGATTCCGACACCCCGGTGAGATGATTGTGCTGGTTGCTGAACCGGGGCTCCACGGACCAGTTTATCTGGCCGAAATTCCGGCCGAACCGGATCCAGTACGATGTCTCCGAATAATCGAAGTTTGCGGGAGCAAGCCTGTCGATCCGTCCGAAATCATCAAAGCCGACCATGAGAAACCAGCCGTTCTGCATGGAGAAATCCAGGGTCGCCTGCACCAGGTTCTCGGACGTGGCCGTATCCGACTCCCCCGGCCTGCGGTCGAGATTGTTCTCGTAGGAGGACGCTCCTATCCCCAGCCTCATTTTCGGTCCCACCGGCAGGCTCACCGATGCGTTTTCATAGTCGTAGCTGTGGAAATACCCCCAGTAGTCGGCGCCGGCATGGGTCTTCCCCAGGGAATAGGACATCTTCCCCGCCGTCATCCCCCGCCATAAAAAGCGGTAGGCATCGTCGTCGTTTTTCGCCCCGGGCCGGTCAGTGCTGCTGCGCCCGTACTCAACTTCAAGCGTGCTGTTCTTTCCCGTCCTGAACCGCCCTTCCAGGCTCCAGAGCTTGTCCTCGGCTTCCGGTTGGCTGCTCGTGGCCTTTGTCTCGGACTGGGCTACGTTCAGGCGGAGAAAAGAATCATCCCCGAGGGAACGCTGCAGGTAAAATCCCCTGTCGATCCAGTCCTCTTCCCCGGCCCTGTCCCTCACGTAGAACAGGCCTGCGGACATGTTCCCTCCGGCCATGGACTTGAAATCCACCCCGAACCCCCTTCCGTAGGAAGAGTAAATGGTCAGGGGGGAAACGCCGTAGGGCTGATCCCCCATCAGTATCCCGAGAGAACGGCTCGAATAGTTCATCCAGTACTCGTCGGTCCTGCTGAAGAAGGTGGAATCGTCCACATCGGGCCCCCGGAAGGAAAAGGAAAATTGCTGTTCCCCCTCTTCATCGAGGGTTCCCGCTCCTTTCCATTCGAAGGACGGTCGGATGTCTCCTTCAGCGGTTCTCGCAGCCGATACGGTGAACGTCGAAGGGAGGATATGGTAGGGTTCCGGTTTTTTGAAGAGGGCGGGCACGACCTCCAGGAGGACAGTAGTGGAGACGGCCTCCTCTTTTTTCCCGTCCTTCTCGATTTCCGCCGTTAACTGGATGACGGTGACAGTTCCCCGGAATCCGGGGTCGATCTTTCCCGAGACGGAAATGGCCGCCCCTTCCCCGGGCTTGAGTGAAACTTCCGATGGAGCCGCCAGAGCTGGTGAGTTCGGATCCGTGTTCTTCGCCCGTATCAGGAACGTACGGGGGATATTGCCCGAATTGACCAGCCGGGCGGAAAACTCGTATTCTTCCCCCGCCATGAGCGATGCCGGAGGGTTCTCCACCATCAGGTCAGTCTTCGCCACCGCGAGAACGACCACCTCATATTCCATCGAGCCCCGTATGGACGGATCCCGGTCAGACTGCACCGAATATTGGATTTTCGCCCGTCCCTCTGCGGCATTGATGGGTATCTGGAACGACAGGAGGCGGGCCGTCGACGCCTGGGGAGGCAGCGCGAAGGACGTCATGGGGATCACCATCGCCCAGCCTTTCGGCAGGATGACGTCTTCCCGGAACCGCTCCTGCCTGTTCGTCCGGTTGGTAACCTCGATACTGATGGTGTGCATGCGGCTCGGCTCGGACACGATCTGGACCGGTGAAACAACCCGGACCTCCGCTCCCCTGCCGTGAAACTGGGCACAGGAAGGCCCTCCTCCCAACAGAAGGAGAAAGACAAGCCCCGCCGACAATCCCCTGCCGACCCGCATGGCGTCCATGACTGTTACCTCCCGTTACTTGAGCTCCAGCGTGTAATTCGCCCCAAACACGTTGTCGTCCCCGTTGTCCGCAACGACAACGGCCTTGTACCCTCCCGGCGCAAGCTTCGACAGGTCGAGCACGAACCGTGCCGAACACCCCGGGTAGATCCGGTGCCTGCTCCCGTCGATCTTCCCGCTCGACTGCCCCTTTTTGTTGAACAGTTCGGTCCACACATGGGGTGTCAGCAGCCGCTCCCCCGTGTTTTCGAGATCGAGGGTCAGGAAACGACCGCTTTTTTCCTTTGTGAGGCTGCGATTCCGGAAACTGAGCTTCGCCTCGCCTGACGTGCCGATGGTGGTAATCATCTGCACGGCAAGGCGGACCACGGTGACAACCTGGATGTCCACGTCGTTTTCCTGTTTTCCGGGCGTCAGGAGGCTTTTCGGGACAGGTTCGATCATGAGCAGGCTCCAGTAGGTTCCCTTCAGCTTGGGATCGGGAGGAACGGAAAGGGTGAAATTGACCGTCAGGGATCCCTTTGCGGGTATCACTGCCTGGTTGGGAGTCAGGGTTATCCAGGAGGCGTTCGACCGTCCCACGGTCCCGGTTTTCTGGAAGAGAGCCCGTCCGTCCGCGTAGTGAAGATAGTCCTGGAGAAAAATCTTGAGCTCGCTTTCCTCGTCTCCGGTGTTCTGGACGACGATCTCCCCCCTGGTCTTCCCCCCCGGATCGAGGGTGAACGACCTGGTGAGCGTTCCGTCCACATTCAGGTTGACGCCGGCAGAGAGGCTGCCGCACAATCCTGCCAGCAGAATGCAGGCCAAGCACAATCCATTCACGAGCACCCTGTGTTTCATCGCGTTCTCACCACCGTAAAAATCAGGCTGGTCCGTATCGTTGCCCCGGGCGTCCGGGGAGTGATCCCCCCAATTCTGAGCTGAAGGGGGACCCGCATCCTGTCCCCCGTTCCGGAAAAAAGAAGCACCGGGCTCTCGCCGACGGGAATATACCCCAGTCCGTTGCGGATCCAGCCTGCCCCATGCCCGCTGCCGCTCCGGCGCACCCAGAGCTTCACTCCCTCCGGAAGAGGTGAACCCTGTATTTTGACCTCAATTCCCCACTGTTCACGGGTATTTCCCGCATTGACCACGCTGAGAGCAGCGGATCCCGGCATGCTCTGCATCGAGGGATCGGAAGAGGACCAGAAAGAAGCCCTGAGAGGAAATCTCCAGCTTCCCGAAACGATGACGTCAAGACCTTCCGCAGCCAGGGGAGACAAAACCGCCCCGGACAAAAAGAAGCACAGGAAAAGAAAAACTGCGGGTGCCTTCCAACGTTCCGTTCTCATGAACATGTCCCCCCTCGATGGTGCCGTATTGCTGTATAGAAAAGCCGGCGGGGCCTTCCAAGACACTTCATTCAGTTCTTCCGCCCGATGAAGCAAACGTCGAGTACCTGTCTGCCCGCTTCCCTGCACTAAATCTGGTCGAGAATGGTGAGCTTCAGGACAACCATTCCGTTGCCGCCTGCGGCGGTGTTGTCGGCGAAGAGGCTGACCTCACCCGTCCCGTTGGCCATGTACAGTTTCTCGAGATCCTTCACGAGATCCACGTCCGCGGTCCCGAGCACCTGGGGTCCCGTGGTATGTCCGATTCCGTCAGGCCTGTTCAGCAGGCCCCACATGGACACGCCCGTGGGAAGGGCAGGCGAAATGGACCCGACGATCTTCCGGAGCCCTACGCCTGTCGCCGCGGCCATGTACTTGAAACCCTTATGGAAGTTGCCTGACCCGGGAGCGCCGATATAGGTGCAGATCTTCAGTTCGTCGTCAAAAATATAGATCGTTGACATCGGCTGGACTTTCCAGAAGATGTTCAACGAATCGGAATTGGGAAGGGGGTCACAGCTCGGAGGGCAAAAATTCAGGTCAACTTCCTCCGCCAGGACAGCCCCTGCCACGCCTACCACAAACAGCACCGCGAGAAGCACCAGTATCGCTTTCTTCATTTCACTCACCTCTTCTTTCTCGGTAAATTGCCCCAAAGAAGGCCCCGCCGGCCTTCGGACACAAAGAACCACCTGTCTGCGGAGACAATTTCCTGTCCGCGCAGCAAACGCCGAAAATACATTTCAGACCCTGAAATGCAGAACCGCTGCGACCGGGAAAGAATTACGGAAATGAGAGAACGGAAAAACTGAAGGGATTATGGAAGACCGGGATAAAGCCTGGATAAATGGAACGACCATCAAAAAGAAAAAAATTCCATGCCCCACAATGTGCCTTTACGTCGCACCACGACCTGCCCCACGCATTGCCACTGTATTGCCTTTTGTTTTGCCCCTTGTTTTGCACCCTGCATTGCCCCATGCCTTGCAGGTTGCTTTACCCTTTGCCTTGTGCCTTGCATTGCATACTGCCTTTCTTGTTTCGCCCCTTTGCACATCAAAAATCTTCTTTTCTTTTGCACTACTATTTATTTCAGCGCAATTATAACCATTGCATCTTCTTTGTCAATCACCCTGTCTTTGTATTATGTATTTTCTGATTTCATGTATTCGCTCACCCCTTTTCATGGTTCTGATCCGGCAGTATGCAGGATGAACGAAGAAGAATCAGCAACCCCGAAGGGGGACAAAACATTGTTTCCGGCAGATGCATGACGAAGGGAGCCGAAGAAAAACATTCTCCGGCTCCCTTCGTCCTCCCGCTAAATATCAGGCTTTCAGCGCCACCGCCACTGCCGGGTCGAACAAGAGGCTGACCGCCTCTCCCTCGGCCCACATCCTTTTCCCGGGAAGGAAGGGGTCGAAGGAGAGCACCGTCCGGCCGCTTTCCAGGGCGACTTCGTACTCCATGCGCCCGCCGAGGAAGGTCGCGGTGAGAATTGTCCCCTTCATCCCGTCTCCTGAGGAGGGCAGGAGGTTTTCCGGCCGGACGACCACCGCCGCTTCGTCTCCGGGTACGAAGGAAGCGTCTTTAACGGCCCGTACGGACACGCTGATATCCGGAAGGGAGACGGAGACTGCCCCTCCCTCCGCGGAGAGGACTTTGCCCGGTATGATGTTCGCCTGGCCGATAAAATCGGCCACGAAAAGGGAGCTCGGGTCGCTGTAAATATCGAGGGGGGCCCCGATCTGTTCCACCTTTCCCCTGTTCATCACCATGATCCGGTCGGACATGGTGAGGGCCTCCCCCTGGTCATGGGTGACATAGAGGCAGGTGATGTCCAGGTGTTTCTGAATCCTCCGTATTTCGGTGCGCATGTGGATTCTCAGCTTTGCGTCGAGGTTTGACAGGGGCTCGTCCATCAGCAGCACCCTCGGCTGCAGCACGAGCACCCTGGCCAGGGCCACCCGCTGCTGCTCGCCCCCCGAGAGCTGGTTCGGGAACCGGTTTTCCGCCTTCGCCAGGCCCACGAGGTCGAGCCCCTCCCGGACCTTCCGGCGGATCTCCTCCTCACGGCCACCCTTGACCCGAAGCCCGTAGGCCACGTTCTCGAAGACGCTCATGTGGGGGAACAGGGCGTAATTCTGGAAGACGAAGCCGATATCCCTCCTGTTCACCGGGACATTGGTCACGTCCTGGCCGTCGATGGTGATGGTTCCACCGGAGGGGGTTTCGAACCCCGCCACCATCCTGAGGGTCGTGGTCTTCCCGCATCCGGAGGGACCGAGAAAAGTGACCATCTCTCCCGGCGCCACCGTCATGGAGACGTTGTCCACGGCCCGGACGAGCTCCCTGTCCTTCTGGAAAATTTTCGACACGTTTGAAAGTTCGAGTGTAACGGCCATCAGTCTCGGCCTCCTTCGCCGGAAATACGCCTCGTTGCGAAGCGGGTCAGGCCCGTCAGGACGGCGGTGGCGCCGAAGACGAGCAGAATCAGCACGACGGAAAAGGCGCAGGCCTGGGCGAACTGCAGTTCCGTCATGCACTCGAGGATGCGGGTCGTGAGCAGGCTCCACTTGACGGACACGAGGAAAATGGTGGCGCTGATGGCGGTCATGCAGTGGATGAACAGGTACCGCATCCCCATGAGCACCGCGGGAACCACCAGGGGGACGGTCACCCTGAAGAAGGTCCTGGCCGCCCCGGCGCCGAGACTTGCCGACGCCTCCTCGATGGAGGGATCGATCTGGTGGAGGGACGCGATCACCGCCCGGATGCCCGCGGCGTGGTAGCGGAACATGTAGGCCGCCACGAGGATGGTCATGGTGCCCGTGAGCAGGATGGGCTTTTCGTTGAAGGCGATGACGTAGGCGATGCCCACCACCGTTCCGGGAAGGGCGTAGTTCAGCATGGAGAAAAATTCCATGGCCCTGGTGCCGAAAAACCGCTTCCGCTGGGCGATATAGCCTACCACCACGGCCATGAGACCTCCGAGAGGCGTGGCCACCGCAGCGATGGACAGGGTGTCGGCAATGGCCTTGCGCCCGTGGGTGAACACGTACCGGAAATTCTCCCAGGTCATGGAGTTGTCCACGCCCCAGACCTTCACCAGGGCTCCCCAGAGGATCAGGGAATACAGGTACAGGATGAAGGCGGTGACGGCGAAGCACACCCCGAGCACGAGCCCCTCCGCGAGCTTGCCCTTGCTCTTGAAGCCCGAGCGGCTTCCCGTCTTTCCGCTGATGGTCACGTAATTTTTCCGTCCAACCCAGAAGCGCTGCAGGGCGTAGACCCCCATGGCGGGAAGAAGGAGAAGGAAGGAAAGGGCCGCCCCGCCCCGCAGGTCATAGAGCCCCGTGATCTGGAGGTAGGCCTGGGTGGGAAGCACGGGAAAGCTGTGGCCGGCCAGTACCAGGGGAGTGGCGAAATCCGCAAGGGAGCTGGCGAAGAGCAGCAGGACCGAGTTGGCGATCCCCGGAGTGGACAGGGGCAGGGTCACTGTCCGGAAAACCCGCCCCGGCGAAGCCCCCAGGGACAGCCCGGCGTCCTCGAGGTTCGGGTCGATGGCGGAAAGGACCGCCGCCAGGGTGAGGAAGGAGACGGGAAAATAGGTGAGCGTCTCGGACATCCAGGTACCCCAGAATCCGTAGAAACTGAAGTTCTCTATGCCGAAGAACTTCAGGAGGATGCCGTTGGGCCCCAGGGAAAGGGTCAGGGCGATGCTGCTCGTGAAGGGCGGGGAAATGAGGGGCAGCGTGGTGACCGCTCCGAGAAACCATTTCAGCCAGGAGGGAAGGGGAATCCTGGTTACCGCGAAGGCGTAGATGTACCCCAGCACCGTCCCGGCAAACGAAACGGCCCCCGCGAGCCAGAGGCTGTTCAGGAAGGCCTGCCGGTCGTACCAGCTGTCGAGAACCGCCCCGAGGTTCGCGAAGGAAAACTGCCCTTCCACCATAAACGTCATAAGAAAAAGCCGAAGGACCGGGTACAGGACGAACACCGCCAGGGAAATCCAGATGGCGGCAAGGGCAGGGAGAAGGGCCGGGTCCCGTTTGAGCGGCGACACCTTCTCCGGAGCGGAGAGCGCGGATGGTCGGTTCATGGCGTCATTCTCCTTGAGTGAGCTGTAATGCCTGCAGAACAGGGAAAAAGCCCCGGCGGGAAAAACTCCCGCCGGGGATGGGAACTGCGCAGGATTCCAGAAAAAGGCCCTATTTGATGACTTCGTTGATCCAGCGGTCAACGAAGGCCTTGCGGTTCTGGCCCTTCCAGGTCACGTCCACTTCCACCAGGCTGACCTTGGAAAGGTCAAGGGCGGGATTGGTCACTTCCACGTCGCCCCGGGTGGGGATGTAGTTGATCTTCCTGTCCACCAGCAGCTGGGCGAAGGTTTTCGAGGAAGCCCAGTCCATGAACTTTTTGGCGTTCTCCAGATTTTTAGCGCCCTTCAGGACTCCGGTGGCCTCGATGCCGAAGGACACGCCTTCCTTCGGGTAGCTGATCACCACGGGGTGCCCCTGCTGCTGGATATCCAGGGCGTCCACGATGTAGAAAATGCCCGAAGCCGCCTGTCCCGTCGCCACGGGCATGGCTCCGCCGGCGCCGCTCTTGGTGTACATCTGGATGTTCTGGTGGAGCTTCTTCTGATAGGCGAAGGCCTCGTCCTCGCCCAGAATCTTCACCAGGGAGTAGATCCGTTCCGTGGCCGTGCCGGAGGTCCTGGCGTCGGCCATCTGGAGGCCGTTCTTATAGGCGGGGTCCAGGAGATCGTTCCATGAGGCGGGAGCTTCGAGCCCCTTGTCCGCCAGGAACTTCGTGTTGGTAAGGAAAACTAGCGGAATGATCCCGATGCCGGTCCAGTAGTTCTCTTTCGAGCGGAACTTCTCGGGGATGCCGTCAGCCCCGGCGGGCTTGTAGGCCTCGAAGACCCCTTCCTTGATCCCCGCCTCGTAGGTGTCGGCGGGGCCGCCGAGGATCATGTCCACCTGGGGATTGCCCTTCTCGGCCACCACCCTGGCAAGGGCTTCGCCGGAGGAAAATCTCATGAAATTCACCTTGATTCCCGTTTCGGCGGTGAAGGCCTCGAAAACCTGGGAGGCATACTTCTCCGGCATGATGGTATAGGCGTTGAGCTCTCCCGAGGCATACGCACCTCCCGCCATGCATGCTGCGATAAGCAATGAAGCGACGACGATTCTGATCCTGGACACAACGATCATCTCCTTCGTATTTTGGATGCAATGGAAACGCCCTGTTTCGCTTCTATTATGGCCCCGGCCCCCCAGTTTCGCAACATGACAGACCGGGGACAGAAAAAAGAGAAAACTGCCCTTTTCCCTTCCGAAACATCCAAAAAAACGGAAGCAGGATACAGGCCTGTTCAGGGAGTACACCCTGCAATGGGGCCTAGACAGGCTCGATGTGATCGAATGCTTTGAACATCCTGGGCAAAAGCCGGGGGTCGGCAAAGTTTTGGAGGAACAGAAACAAATCTATGCCGCGCCGGGTGTTCCGCCTCCAGGCTCGTTATGAGCGGGCGGGAATCCAGGGTAAAAGAGAAAACGCCCCGGAGGTGAGACTACACCCCTCGGAGCGTTGAAAACGGCACTTTCGTATCCGCAAGTTGTGAACTCCGGATCCGATGGTGCTCATGAGGCGGAGTTTTGCTCCCTTTTGACAACGGGACCCGTGGCAAAATACAGTTTCTGGGGACGCCCCACCGTGGTCAGTTCGAAATCCACCGCGACCTCCTCCCGCTGGACGAGAAGCTCCAGGTACCTGCGGGCGCTGGAGCGGGAAATGCCGAGCATCCTGCCGGCATCCGCCGCCGAAAGAGGTTTCCTCGACTCCTGCAGAAGTTTCCCCAGGCGGATGAGCAGGGTCTCCTGGAATCCCTTGGGAGCCCCGTCAGGCGTGCCTGAGATCCTTTTCCGAAAGCCGAGAAGACGGTCAAGGTCCTCCTGCCGCCAGGGGATATCCCTTCCCACCAAGCCGTGGTAATACTCGCTGTAGGCCGCCAGCGCCCTGGTGAGCCTCTCCCATTCGAAGGGCTTGATCAGGTAATCGAAGGCTCCGGAACAGATGGCGCCCCGGACGATATCGGGAGATTTTTCCGAAGACAGGATGATGAAATCCACCCTCGGGAAGTGCGCCCTCATGCACCGGAAACCCTCCAGCCCGTCGAAGCCCGGAAGGGAGATATCGAGAAGCACGAGATTCACCGTCGTTTTCGAAAGAAGCGGAGCGATCTCCTCCCCCGTTTCTGCGAAACCGGCAAAAATATAGCCATGTCCGTCAAGAAGCACTTTCCGGTACAGGGTCCGGAGCATTGGATCAGGTTCCGCAATCACCACCGGGAGTGAATACACTTTTCCACCCGCCTCCCTCTTCCAGCACAAGCCGCTGCCTTTCTTCCCCGCAGGAAGGGCCGTCTTTCCCGTGGTGCTTTCCTTCTCTCTTCCCCGGTCCTGCAGAAGGAGAGGGCACTGAAGAAAATATGGAAATTATTATACAGGATAAGCCCGTTTGTCAAAATACCGGAAAAAAACCCCGCCCAACTGAAAATGGGCGGGGTTTTTGTTCACGAAAGGGCTCAGGGGGGATCTGATTTCCTGAAAAGAATCCCCGTCATCCGCCGCTGATCATGTGGATCGCCTGGACATCCGCTCCATCGGGTATCCAGACGGAGGCGAATTCCTCCCTCCTGTGGGGAGTCCCGTCCACCCACACGGCAATCATCGGAAAAGTGAAGTTTCGCTCCTCAAGCAGGTCCCGGATGGTCATGCCTTCCCTCCAGGGGACCTGCTCGCCGTTGACCCGGATCATGCCCTTTCCCCGGACCTCCAGTAGGGTTCCAGAAGTTCGAGGACCTCGGGGCTGTCCAGCCCAAGGCGCTCCACCGTCTTCCGTGTCGGCACGCCGTTGCTGTCCCAGCCCCTCCGGGCGTACACGGCGTCCACAAGCTTCTCCCATTCGCCCCTCCGGTGGGCCTGCAGGCGGGAGATCTTCTCCTCCACCGACAGGCCTTCTCCGTTTATGCCCGCTTCCTCGAGTTTTTTCTCGAAGTATTCTTTCCGCACGTTCCATTCGTCCGGGAAGACGGGGCCGAGGGCACGGTCGGGAATGTTGTGCTCTTTCCTCGTTCCCTTGCCCATGCGGTAGTTGAAGATCCGCTCGTAGTTATAGACCCGCTCCGACTGGAGGATCATTCCTTCCCTGCTGAGGGGTTTGCCGGTGACGGCTTCGTAAATGTCGAGGTAGTTCTGGACGTGTTCGGGGACTTTCGCCGCTTCGATCCCCTTGTACCGGAGGCGGTTGTCCGAGGGTTCCACATCGTTCCACGGGAGCTTGCACACCCCGACGAGGGAGAACCAGAGGCGGAAGTTGGGGAAGTAGAAGAGGGCCTCGGCCTTGTCCTCGAAGGTGGGAATCTGCTTGTTGACCATGTCCATGAAGATGAACCACGCTTCGTCGT
>ENA-UOUL01003203-UOUL01003203.1-bioreactor-metagenome-genome-assembly--contig:-NODE-3203-length-17238-cov-3.088223_pt1 | contig 17238 bp, 25 predicted proteins | sample MGYA00249838_ERZ747220 | MGnify/ENA primary metagenome ERZ747220 (study PRJEB28778, sample SAMN05720191) | bioreactor metagenome | isolation source: Anaerobic biogas reactor | place: USA:Washington...
ATCGATTTTTACCCGTGCCGCATCACGGGCTTCAATTTCCTTCTTTGGTTTTCTCCCTGCCATATGAATCTCCACGTATTTTATCCCAATTCAATTTATATATAACATCCCCCTCGTCGTCGAGTCCGATTGGGTAAAGAACCCCCTCAAAGTAACCATACGGCGATTTAACCGATTTTGGAGTGTTCCAGAAGTCCCGCACGTAGTCATACAATGTTTGGTAATGCCGTTTCGCCCGAACCCTATTTGACGAGGTGTTGAACCCATTGGCCTTGGAGAATGGGACGTGATCGGCAATCCGCTTCAAATCTTCACAGATGTCAGACCACCGCACAATTCCGTCCGGGTTCCGTTTGGCAATTTGCAACGCCTCGGCAAAATGCCCGCGCACCACGTTCCATTCCGGGGGAACGCCACAACAACAACAGAAGTCGGACTTCTCCTTGTGATGGGCGTCGCTCACGTAGAACCGCATGCCGAGCGAGTGTGTGAACTGTTGCATGTCCTCCACAATGTCACGCTTGATCTCGTAGTTGAGGCGGCGATACCCCGACCCGACCGAATTCTCCTTGTAGAAGTCCCACACGTCGTAGCCGCAGAACTTCGACAGTTCTTCATACTTCTTCCGAAGTTGGTCGTCTGCACGGGCTTCGAGACAGAAAAACTCCGTGGTTACTGAATCAGCGCCCGCCGCCCGCGCCTTGAAGATGAGGTCGCGGTAATCGTCGCTAACCCCGATGATATACGGACGTAGCCGGAGGGTGACGTGTGCACCCGCCTCTGCAAGTTTTCGGATGGCTTCGATCCTCTCCAATGGTGTCGGCACTCCGCCCCGTTCGATACCCCGATATTTGTAGGGGTCGAGTGTGATGATCGAAATTTTCCAATGCCAATTATGCGCATGACGGCGAATCAGTTCCATATACCGTTCATCTTCGGTGAAGAACACGCCTTTCGTCGAGATTGAGAGCGGGTAGTCAATCTCATCGAAGAACTTGAGCAGTTCAAGGGATACGCCTTGTTTACGCTCGAAGTTGTCGAACCCGTCAGCCATACCGCCCCACTGCATCACCTTCCGGGCTTGTATGTAAGGCACGAACTGTTTCTGGACGTTGTTCAGTTTATCCGTGTTCCCCGACAGCGCCCCGATAAACATCTCCTTTACCGCCTCCACGTTGACGGACTTCACACGATTGCTGAGGTATCCGCAAACGTTATGCATTTTCTGGAAATAGGCGAAGCAGTAGAGACACTTGAAACTGCACCCTGAATAGGTGTCAAACGTCATCGGCATGGAACAGTCGGTAATCTCCCCGCTCCACCGGGGGGAGTTATACCACTTGTTCTTCCCATCAATCTGTTGCCGTTTTCGCTTTTGTTCGCCGGTGCCTTTTGTTCGCAGTTTTGACATATCTCTCACTGTGTAGAACCATCTCGCTCAATTCATTAAAACCCGCCTCTTGGAGCAACCGCGACAATTCTGCGCGAGTGACCCCGGCGAGTTTTAATTCAAAGTCGAGTTTTCCTGATGTGATACACTGACGGATGAACTGTATCCCCATCCAATCCCGGGCGATGAACTGTTTCGCCGGGGTGCCCCACCGTTGAATCATGCTGAGTTTGGCGCGGAAGTCTGACGTAATCCGATTTATGAACGGTGCGTCGCACCCACCCAATCCTGGTGATAGGAGAGGCATGAACCAGTCATTAAACCGGAGGGTGCGCTTCCCACGTGATAGATACATGAGTTGGAGATAGAAATCTTCCGAATGGGTGATGTAAAGTGGAATCGGTTCTGGTGGTTTCTCGATGAACCCGAGCAACCCGCCGTAGAACTTACCGTTTACGATGATGCTCTTTTGTGGAGGCACCCCTTCCCACATACGCGGAGAGCACCCGAATAGGGACGCCCCGCGCCGCAAACTCGTATACATCGCATGTTCGATCAACGGCAGGTAATCTTTCCACCGATATTCGTAGCACACCCGATTGGGCGTGACACAGTAGACACCCTGTATGTCATCATCGATCATGACGAACGGGTATCCCATCCTCTCACAGATTGTATTCCGAGCCATTGTCATGCTCGGTTCCGAATCGGTGACATGCACGTTTATGTCAGGGTGGAATATCTGGATGCTCTCGTAGCGTTCACGCTCATCTTCGGTATGGTAGAAGATGTGAATGTCCTCTGGTCGCACCCCATTCAGCATGAGAGATAGATGGGTTGTCATGCCGAAGGGTCGTCCGTGGGTTGGGATTGCAAACTGAATTGGCATATCATCACTCTCCTTGTTGTGCCGCCCGTTTTTTCTCGATGGAACGGTGATGCGCTTCGTCGTCCTTGTCGTAGTCCCACGGCACCGAGTCGAACAGGGTTTTCGCCGGGTCGCCGTAGATGGCGATGAGACGGGCACGGATACCCTGATCCCGTTCCCACCGTTCTCGCCACGTCATGGTATTGCACCCGCCGAGTTGGTAAATCCGTTTGCGGAAATTGGCGAGGTTGAATCGAAGTGTCCGTTTACCCGCCGCGTGAAATGCAATCTGGTAGAATGCATCCTCCGCGACAACGCACCACGGAGGGGCGAGAGTCGGTTGCTCAAGGAAGCACATGAACGTGCCCCATACAAACCGATTGTAGGAATACCCCTTCTTACCACTCGCTGCGAAGAGGGCGTTCCGGTTTGGGGTGAACCCGAACGCGGAAACGTGTTCTTTCATGCATTTCGCAAGCAATTTCTCGACCGTTGGCACGAACATGTCGTTCCGTTCCTGATACCGGAACTTCCCACCGGGCACCCGCGTCACGTAGTTGAACCCTGTGATGTCGTCATCCATCATGATTAGCGGATACGGGTTGTGAGTCAGGATGTAGTTTCGCGCATCCACCACGGATTGCACCCCTTGACCCATGACAGTTACCTTAACCCGCCCGAGATCGTTCTTCTCAGCGTAACTACATGCGTCCGTATCGTCGTTTAGATACAGACAAATGTGGGGTTTGACCATGATGTGGTCATCGGACACCCCACACCCCCGGAGAAATTCAAGGGTGTGGAATGCCTCTGGTCGCCGGTAAGACGGGATGTGTATGGTGAACATGGTCAAACCCCACATGTGTATTTTTCGAACGGACAGATTTTCCCGAGGAACGTTTCGGCAACCTTCCCCCATCGCCGGATCATGTAATCCCGTGCCGCGAGGTCGGCATGATACCGTGCTGCCTTATCGTCCTTGTTGCATCCGCCGGACTGTTGATTGTCCACTCGTGCCCGCGCCCGGTTGAACCGAAGCGTATGCCCGCCATGTGCGACATAGGTGAGGCCGAGACAGAAATCATCGCACCCCTTTACTTCGAGTGGAATGTCTATCGGCGGTGCACTGACATAGCCGAGGCACCGCCCGTCGAACGGTTTATCGATGTGGAACGCGGGTTGATTGCACATGTAGAACGGGTTGGAATACTTCGCAAACCCGAACAACCCGCATCCTTTCCGAATTGCAAACTTCGTCGCGTTCTCAAGATACTCGACAAACATGTCGCTCCGGTTGATGATGCGAGGTTTCTCCTTCCCGTCCACAAGCACCCGCATGGCGACCTCGAACCCGTGCACATCGTCGTCCATGCCGATGAATGGATAGGTCATGTGGTGTGCAATGAAGTTCCGCACAGGCACGATGCCCCGACACCCCTCCGCAAGCACCACGTTCACGTTCCCGAGGTCATTGTGCTGTTTGTAGAGGTCGTGCTGATCCTCGTCGTTCAGGAAGAGATAAATCTGCTCGTCGGCAACCCCGAGTGACCGGAGATAGGCGAGGGTCTTGAGGTCGGTTGCCCGATTATAAGACGGGATGGCAAACTTGAGGAATGTCATTTCACCCTCTCCAATTCCGGTAAGAGCCGGGCCAACACGGTTTCCCATGTCGGCAAGTTTCGTTGTTGCGCCCGGAGCACCACTTCGGGGTTGCGAAGGTTTGCCACTTTGTTCAGGAGTTCCATGCGTGACGAAACGAGCATATCCCTCCCGACCACCCGTTCAACCCCTTTGAACCGAGCATCCCCGAACGTGATGCACCCGGCGTTGATGGACTGTGTGAACCGGGTCGTCTGGTTCCCGGTTTCTTCAAATTGGTCATCACCGACGATGAGAGCGAATCGTGCCTGTTTGTAGAGGTCGTAGATTTTCCCGTGCCCCTTCACCTCCCCGACAAACGTGATGTTATCGACGGTGCCCGGTGTCCATTTGTTGCCGACGACGAGCACGGAGAAGGGCAACCCATACAGAAAGTCCATCAACTTCCGTTGCCGGTTGCCTTTGTTGACCCCTATGTAGATGAAGTCATACTTTGCAGATGCGTTGTAAGGCATCTGAGGCTCGATTTCAGGGTCGAAACCTATTGGGGTTGCCATAATTACCATACCCTTGAAGATCGGCCATTTTTGGACAAATGTGCGCCTGTCAGTAACGTGCGTCCAGATCACTACCTGTTCCTTGCGGATACCCATGTCGTGAAACAGGTTTTTGATGTTGCTTGGACTCAAGTTCGGTTCGTATGCCCCACTCTCCCATATTACGGACGGTCGGCCATCAAACCCGCCGTGTTGATACCATATCACAGTTCCCCGGTAACCCCGGAGGGCGTCGGCTACGTATTTCATGTAGGGAACGCCTTTGATGGATGCCGGGGTGAACGGTGCCGCCGCTTCGACAATCACCATGTCATCCGTCACGGGTTCGCCGGGATGGTAACCCACGGCTTTGAAGCGGGAGTAATCAAACCCCTCGCCTATACCAGTCTGTATCAGGGTTTCGTCCCGTGGGGTCATCTTGGAGTGGATGTTCACACCATACCCCATTCGCAGCAGAGTGTTGATGATCGGCACTCGCAAATCCGCACCGAGGGTGTTACTACTCGAATTGTAGTAGTCGAGTTCTGTCGGGTAATTCCACCGGATATAAGCGATAGATTTAGGCATCCCCGATCAACCTCCGGGTTGCTTCCGGGCCGATCTCGAAGATCGCATCCACCACCGACATGTAGGGCAGAAACCCACCGCGCCTCTGGTAATATACCGGATGTTCGAAGTTCTGGAACTGCACGTTGAACCCCTCGGCAAACCACCGTTTCGGGTCTATATAGTTCAACCCACCGTCACCGGATAGGTATGAATGTGCTCCAATCTTCTTGCACAGGGCAATCAGACGATCCTCCTTTGCGCCTTCTACGGGGAAAGGCGACGACGTAACGACCGGAGTATTGATTCTCAATAGTTCGGCGGTGTATCTCAATAGGTCTATATTGAGGTCGAGAATACCTATATATCGTTGGTTTAGAATCTCGAAGTAGTCCGGGCCGTAATCCTTGAAGAACGCACTCTTCCCATAGGCATGCTGGAGCGTTTTACAGACCGTTCTCTGCCAGTTCCGGGTATTGTCGATCTCCACCTCGGCAATTGTCTGTCCATACCGGCCTCGGGTTAAGACCGGCACGGTAAGCCATATCCAATCATCCCCCATCCGCACACGGTTCCTCTGTTGATAATCACGACTGTTGAATTGCACGTTGTCAAGCAGCACGAACAGGTCTACCTTCGCCATCTTGTCGAAAAAACCGAGATAGGGGAGGAAATTGGGTTGATGCATTGCAACTCTCATAAGCAATCAGACCAGATCAGGTTGAAGGGTTCGCATATACCGGGTCGACAATTGTGTGCCGCGACAAATGCGTTCATGGCCTCGATGTAGCGTGACCATGCATCACAATCCGGGAAACGGTGCATTGCCGTAATCTTGTCCGGCGGCGCTGCACGGAAGCAGTTGTAGACGGGCATCCCATCATTCCAGTAGGGATACTCGTAGAGGAAGTGGAACCGCCGATGTTTGGGGCGGGTGACAATTCGCATGGCATCGTGCATCGTCTGATGGTCTTGGTGCGAGCAGGTGCAGGGGTAAACGATACGGTCATACCCGCCGACATCGATTTCGTGTTCGAGCCGTTCAATCAGGTCGGACTTCGCGTCACACAGGTGCAAGTCCCGATACTCGTAGCATTCCCACGGAACGCGCAATTCGTCCAGTATCTCGACACTTGTGTCAATGTTCGGGGTGACTGTGGCGATGATGACTTTCGAGTTCGGGTTGAGAAACGTGTAGCACCAGAATATTTCATCATCCGGGTTCGGTGCGAGGATGAGAGTTTTGTGAGGCATGGTCACCTCACTGATATTCGGGAAGGAGTTTGTCGGCTTGCACCATTTTCGAGTGCGAGTTGTTCTTGAACTCTGGTTCTGGGAACCCGATCTTCTGCAAGAACGCTTCGGCTCGGTCTTTCTTGGTGAAGATGATCTCGCAGACATACGCCCGTCCGTCATGCCGTCCCTCGACATCAACCATGTCGGCAGGAGCGGTGCCGGGCACGACTGCCGGGGCATCGTCGTCGTCCTCGACAAGTGGTTCGAACGAAAAGGCATCGTCCACGTTCAGCATGGCCTCGATCTCGATGTCGGAAAACCCGGTCAGTTCGAGGTCGATCTCGCCTTCATCGTTCAGTTCACGGATGAGGTCACCGAGTTTATCGAAGTTCCAGTTGCCGACGATCTTGTTGAGGGCGAGGTTCAGCGCCTTCTCGCGGTGGAGCGGGAGATCCACGGTGACCACGGGCACGGTTTCAATCCCCATCTCGGTCAGGGCCTTGAGTCTCTGGTTTCCGCCGACCGCATGCATGGTTCGGAGATTGACCACAATCGGTTCGACGTATCCGAACTCTTCAATAGAGCGTTTCAACCGGGCGAGAACGTCATCTGGAATGTCTCTCGGGTTATACGGCGCAGGCAGGATGTCAGTAACCTGCATTGTCTGAAAATTCATACCCAGTTTTTCGGACGAGAACTATATAAAGATAGTGAAGCGGAAAAAAGTATCTACGCACCCGGAAGGTGTCAGACCGGATGCGATGGGGGTAAACCTGAGTAGGTAACCCGATGGGTTCCCTCATAGCACTTTTGACATAGGGCATTCGCGCACTGGCAACGATGTATCCGTTAAGCGATAACCACCTCCAACATGTTGAACGAGGCAATTAAACCATGTTCTACGGTCAACGAAAATCCCTCGGCAATCGCTGGGGCGGTGGGTGATGCACCGGATAGACGATTGCTTCATCGGGACTCTACACAGAGACACCGCACTACTCGTTCATAATACCATCGATGTCCAGTTTTTTAGCCCGTCATCCACGGTTATCTCGTCGGACATTTTCCACCTCGCAACTCTACAACGAGTCCGGTTGCCAGTCGTGCAATGTCTGGAACGGGATGCATCTGATCGTTGACAATCATCTGGAGACACTTTTCCATATCATCATACGTCTTGCGACAACCGTGCTCCCACCCTTTGCACTCGTAGCAAATTCGATTTGCAAATCCGACAACACTGACATCCACACCGAGCCTCATCTATACCGACCCGCCTGACAGTTGTCCCATAGCATCATCAGAAAGTTGATGCAATCGATCGATTCCCGGCAGACACCTTCTTGGTTGTAGACCGGGTAAATCTCCCGGAGCAGTTCTCCAAACTCCTTAAGGAAGGCCGTGATCAGGTAATCGATCTCACAGTTTTCCCATCCACCCTTATTGTCATGGCGACGGAGGGTGTCCTCCATTGCATACGCCACGCTGCGCACTTCAGGCCGCACTTCGGTTTCCAACCCATACAAACTATTGTCCGCCCGCCGAAGTGCTGCCATAGCCTCGATACGTGGCTCTCCGCCCAACCCCACCGGCACGGTCAAGGGCAACCCGTCAACGGTCAACAACCCCTCGACAAATACCCGGTTGCGGAGGATGGCGTGGAGCAGGGTTTCCGCATCATCGGTCGTCATACTAAAAGACGCACTGAACTGTTTTTCATCCCACCCATCCCCATCGGTGGTAAGGGCGAATAGCCCGTCCTTGATATGGGTGAACGTCGCGTCGATTGCGTGGTCATCCGCCATCAATCGCCACCACCCTCAACGATCCTGTTCACGCGGGCAACCGTCATCCGGTGTAGGATGAGATGTAGATGCTCACGGAACTCACCCAAACCTTTTGCATAGATGAGTTTCGTTGCCTCTTGTGGGATGAGATACTTCTGACAGAATTTCGTCAGCGACTTGTAGAAGTCCGGGGTCTGCATGTCACAGTGCTGGTACAGTGACAGTCCGTGGGTGAGCATTTCGTTAATGCCTCGCAGTTCTTCGATGGTAAGTTCATTTCTCATGAATTTACGCCTCCACAAGTGCGGATTCTTCGGCTTCCTGTTCGACGTTCGACGTTTCAGGGTTGGAAAGGTTGAGGATGAAGTCCACCGCCTTCTGCGCCCGGTTCGCCGCCGTGACGATCATGCCCTTGTCGTTGTTCAGGGCTTCGAGCCATCCCTTGACATAGGCTGCCTGATTCTCGGTGACCGGGATACCGCACAGATGACAGAGCATCGCACACCCGATCTCCGCAACGAGTTCTTCCAGTGCATAAGAACCCCTATCCATTGAGTGTGGTTTCATCTCACGGTTGCACCGGGACTTGTGTCCCGTCCAGTGAATGAGTTCGTGGAACAACGCCTCGTAATACCGGTCACTGTCACCATACCGCTCGATGGGCGGGATGCCGATACTATCCGTGTCGGGTGCGTAGTGCGGTTTCTTTCCGAACGTCAGAGTTGGAGCACACGCCGCGACAATGGCTTCGGCGCTCTCCCGGACGACCGGAACATTTTCATCAATGCCGTGACCAGGTTCCAGTTGTTCGAGGTTCCACACCCGGTAATACCGCATGAAGGGTATCCGCTCAAGATACGTCTCCCCGGTCTCCGGATCTTTCTTCTCGAACTCACGGATGTTGTAGTAGACAACGATGGTGCCCGCCTCACCTTTCCGGATACGCCCCTCAATCTTCTGCACATCCTTGAACGTGAACCAGTACGGCGACGAGAACCCACGCATGAGGGTGAGTAGGTAGTTCGTGCCGTGGTAGTGATTCTTCCGCACATAGGATTGCGGGGGAGCCGTGCTGAACCCCATGCTCCACGGGAGTTTGTCGTTCTCTTCGATGAAGCGGATGATCCGCTCCGTGACGATTTCTTTGACCTTGTCGTTTGCCATGATTAACACCTTGTAGGATTGCTACACAAACCTACACTATAATGTAGGGCGCCTAACTATATATAGTTACCTATTTGCCCCTACAGAGTGTCCTCCGGGTGAATGCGAACGTATACGTGGTAGTAATCGCCTTTACGAACCAGATAATACGCTTCTTTGCTCTTGAACTGCACACGGAGTTCTCGGAACACCGGATCGTCGGCCTTATACACGGTGTCCCATCGGTAGTGCCGACCCTGTCGCGCGATTGTTGCGGGCATCGTAACCATGCTCACACCTCGATGTAGGTAGTCTCCTCTACAATGTGACCGGCGGGTTCGGGTTCGATAGGCACCCGGAGCAGGGTCACCAAGACCGCCGAATGTCGCCCCGTGCAATCGCACCGAATAAATCCCCGCTCAGGTGCCCGATCATCGCGGCCAGAATACTCAAGGGTATACCGGGCATGGCATACCGGGCATTCACCAACCAGACGGGCCGTGACGGACATCAAAGCACCTCCACAAGTGCATCCGCAAGCGTGTCGATCATGTAGATCACGTTCCGCATTCCCATCGCAAACTGCATCAAATTGATGTGCCCCCGAATATCAGTTGCCCGTGCTAACTGGAGAAACGTCACATACTCGCCGGGAACCGCGATGTCACAGGCACCGGGCTTCGCTTCGCAAATCTCAATGCCCGCATCAATCAGGGCGACATACGCCTCTTTGTAGGCGACCAGAACTTCCTTGCACCGTTCCGGCGACCATGATTTGACACCATCTTCCATATCATTCACCTCGGAAAAAAGTTAGTTGAGCCCCGTCATGTAGACGAACACGCTCAAGATTTCCAACCGCGCCCGGTCGAAGTCACCGGCACGGACACGGAACACCACCTCACGGTGAGCCTCCCGCGATTGGGGGAAACCCACCGCTTCAAATGCGTCGAGCACACCGGGCAACTCGACGGTCATCATATCCGATACCGGCATCAGGCCGAGTCGGAGCGCACTTTCAACCTCTTCAACCGACCTGATCGCATCCCGAAGGGAACATGCGAAGGTTACACCTTCCTCCGCACTCCACGCTTCCACTTCTTTCTCGAACATCTGGATCACCTGAACATCCTGTTGAGCGCCTTTGACCGGGCTCCGAGCACTTTTGCCTTGTCGAAGCAGTCCTGAATCCGTGTCTTACCGAACCACTCGTAAACACCCGTGCCCGCCTTGCGAAGCATCGCCCCGTTCTCGTAGAGATCGACGGACACCTCATCGAAGCGGTCGTATTGGTAGTGCTTCTTGTGCTTCCCGGTGAACGCCGGGCACGGAAGCCCGCCGTAACCGATGCCGAACTTTTCATCGGGAACTGTGCCCCGAGCGACGTTACCGAGGAACACAATGTCCTCAATTTTTTCTTCGACCCGTGAGGGGAGTTTGTTGTTTGCCATGTTTGACACCTTGGAGGTTTACCGTGTAAACCTACAATATAGCATAGGCTCTATTACTATATATAGTTATCGTCGGAAAACCGGCAAAATAGGGTTAATTTAACCGGGAGCACCTTTGCGACGTCATCGAATGTCAGAGGCATAGCAACTCCTCCAACTCAACCGGGTCATCGCACCCGTTGTCAAATGACATACACCGCCGCCGAGTATTCGACGGGCAGTTCCCACGACCGACACATACTCGCGTAGAACCTCTCCAATTCTTCTTTCACAGCATCGACAGTGTTCGCCTCGACAAACATCGGGGTAGACCACGTCGAACAATCGAGCCGAACAACGAACTTCGGAACATCACGTAATACACTTTCCATCAAAATCACCACATACGGAAAAGAGGTCAGAGCCCGACCTCACCCCGGAGCACACCCGCATGATAGAAGGCATAGAGCCGGGCGAGGTAGGCTTCCACCCATTCGTAGTTACCCTTCTGGAACGCCAATTCCACGTAATTCCACGCTTCGGCAGCGCGATACGGGTTGGCGAACACCGCCTCCACGAATGCCCGCACAGGATCTCTCGGCGAGCGGTCGCGGTGCGCTGCCTGATATTCGATAGTGCCGACCGTGGTTTCGAGGGCAATCGTGCCATCGATTGCCGCCGCGAACTTCTCGCTGATTTCAGCCACGATGCGATTCTGGATAGACTTGGACAGTTTTGCCATGTTTCACACCTCACTCAGAGAGCGGGTTAAAGTAAACCCGCTCTTCCGTGCCTTCTTCATCGTTGCGAACCCGGACAGAGATTTCCGGGTTGCCATACTTGTCAAGCCCCGCTTCAAAGACGAGTTTTTGCCCGCCGATGCGCATGACCATGCTGCTGAGGCCGTAAAGATCCGACCCCGGTTCCGAGCGCCCGTATGACGCCCCGGTGATTCTCACGACTTTACCCTCGACCAGTGTTTCGATGTTTTTGACCAACATTGTTGTGACACCTTGTAGGACGCTTTACACACCTACAATATATTGTATGTTACAATACTATATATAGTTATGCACGACGAGAAAAACCGGCAAATTATACCACACTGAGCAAAATAGGAGGGTAGTGGAGTTATTTGGTGCAAAGATAATGAATGTAGCAATCCGTGCAGTCGTAAAGATTCGCAGGATTGCCCTGTAGGTCGAATGCTCGGACACGACAAAACCCGACATCCCACAACTGCCGGAGGTGCGTGAGGGGTGAAGCGTAATAATTTTCTACCCTAAATCCGACCCCTCCGTCAACAATATGGGCATGCCCGGACAGTTTGCACGTAGTAACATCCCGCCCGAAGTTCTTCACCCGGAGCAACACCCATTTCCGAACCGCCCTCGCCAATTCACGCGGGTTCGTCGATAGATGCATGGCGAAGAGGTCGTCGATGCAGTTTGCACTATGGGTTGAGAAGAAGAACCTCCCACCCGGTTTGAGCACCCGGTATATCTCTCGAAGGATCTGCATCCTGTCGTCATGTCGCACCGAATCGATACCGTTGAAACTGAAAACCACGACATCGAACTCATCCGCACCGAACATGGACATGTCCCGAGCATCGGCAACCGCGAACGTCATCCTGTCTCGGAGAGGGTGTCCGGCAAATCGGGTGCGACACGCGGCAATCATCTCTTCCGAATAATCCACCCCGACGTATTCGCGGGCAATTGTTGCGAGCGGGGTTGTGGTTCTTCCCCCACCAATGCCGATGTCGAGAACCTTCCCTCCGATTAACCACGGTCCGATCTCACGGACGATTGCCAATTCTGCCGGAAATAGACCATAACGGGATGCATAATAGTCAACAACCGATTTGGAGCGATACGTTGCCTTATTGTCCATGTACAACATTCTCCCGCCGTCTATATATACTCGCCGCTCCTTTATAAACTTTATAAAGTCTTTATAAACTATTTAAATACTCTATTTATTTTATATATATATATAAAAAGTATAATTAGTATAATTAGTATAAGTAGTATAAGTAGTATAAGTAGTATACAAAATTCCTTTTAGACGTATTTAAACCTTTCTACGTATACTGTGTATATTAATGCTACTAATGCTACTTTGCTACTTTTCGCTACTTTTCACCAGAGGCATATATCGTCGATTTAACGGCACCAAAATAGGAGAGGGTAAATTAGTATACCCACATAGGAGATGTGCCGTTATTCGCTTGATATGTGGGTCTGAGCGCACGTCTCACCGGAGACCACCGGGCACACCCCATCCACACCTTCGAACAGGTTGAGTAGCAGTTGGAAGTCGGTCACACTCCCCTCGACACATTGCACACGACCCCCTTTGCAGAGGGATGCGATGTTCTCTTTCCGCCCCGTCGAGAAATTGTCGAGGATGACCACGTCATGTCCTTCATCAACGAGTCGGGTTGCGAGGTGGGAACCTATGAAACCCGCCCCACCCGTAACGATGTATCGCATCTCTGCTCACCTCTCCGGTAGACGCACCCGGATAACATAGGTCGTTGAAGCCATCTTGTAGCCGAACTCCCTCTTCAAAAACTCGGACATGTAGTTCAAAAACCCGGTTCGCCAGAGGAAGAGGACGTTGCACGGAGTCGTCCACGTTTGGGCATACTCGGCGACCCGGTCAACTTCCTCTTTTGTGAGAGGGCGGCCATATCCAGATACCATGATGTCATTCACGTATTCGCCGCCTGACCCATCGGGAATTTTGACCGCGAACTCGAAGAGTGCAAGTTCTTTCTTCACCAATGGGTAAGGAGTCGGTAGGTCGTTTTCCAGTGCAACGAGAAGGGTGTGGAGGGCCTTTTCGGGGGTAGCCCCGAACCCGGCCACACCCTCCTGTAAATCCGGGCCGATGAGGGCACACCACACATCCCCATCGGGAAACAACCGGATCTCACCGGGATTGCTCATTCTTCAACCACCCGGTCAATAATCAGTCCCGCCGACCGATGCTCATAGATGCAGAGGTCATCAACCACGGACGGGGCGAACTCTTGGAACTGCCGGAAGATCGTGCATGCGAGTGCCCGAATCTCCCACTGAGCATGCGGGTCACCGCGAGTCAGGAAGAAGTGTCGCCACTCGCGGAAGTTCGCAGTCATGACGATCTCGGTCGCCGTTGCATTGGGGAGGACGAACCGGGCATCCTCGTTTGGAATCCCCTCTTGTTTGAGTAGGTCATACATCGCTTCGACGTTGTGGAGGTGGTTCCAGTAAAGTTTCAGCACCTTCTCGTTGTTCTGAATGGACGGCGGGACAACGTAGGTTGCCCCGGTTTCGTCCACGAACCGCTGCGAAGATTGCGTGTATGACGCGAGGCGGTGCCGCACCAATTGGTGTGAACATGCCCGCGATATACCGCTGATGCGGAACGATGCGACGGCGTGCTCCAGCACAGATTCGTGCCCGTTCTTGACGATGCGCCGGATAAACTCACCTGCCGACTCGTCCGTGATTTTGTCGAAAGACTTATACGCCGTCCTTCCAGCGAGTTCGATCAACTTTTCCGCATCGGGGGTTACCGCGATACACTCGACTTCCATTTCTGCAAGTTTTGATGTCATAGATTCTACCTCGATTGAATTTCCATTGGTTTTGTTCAACATCTGGATGTATCCGGCCGCCGGAGCGTGGTGTCCGTCATGCCAGTGAGTCCTCGATGGTGAGAGTGTAGTAGCCGCGGGTCGGCAGGAGCAGGACGGCACCGTTGCCGAACGTCACGACAATCTCTGCCTGGCAGATCTCGCCTCCGTGGAACTCATCGGCCTGCCGGGTGAACTGGCAGAGGCCGGCGGTCGCGTCGAGGATCTCCAGCGACTTATTGATCACCGTTGCTCCGGTGAGCCGGGACTTCGCGACCAGGCGCACTTTTGCGCCGGTCAGGACGAGTGGGGTCGTGGGGCTGTCCGGGCGGTAGAACGTGATCTGGTAGATGGGGAGCGTGCTCCCGCGCTTGAATTGAATACCGGCGGTCATACCAGGTACACCCTCGAACATCACTGAAACGCCGCCGGAGACGTCCGGCACCGCATACGACCGCCCGGCAAGATAACCGCCAAGAACGTCGATCTCGGCGTGGCGAGCGGCGGCGACGAGAGGATTCCGTGTCGCGACGATGGTTCCCTCTGCTCCCTCAATAACCCCGTGGCGAGTGGCGGTAACGAGGACCCGTGTCGCGGCAATGGTTCCCCCTACCCCTTCAACAGCCACGTGTCGAGCGGCGGCAACGAGGACCCGCGTCGCGACGATGGTTCCCCCTGCTCCTTCAATCGCCCCATGTCGAGCGGCGGCGACGAGAGGATCTCGTGTTGCAGCAACGGTTCCCTCTGCCCCTTCAATAACCCCGTGGCGAGTCTGCCGGGTGCCGGGGCAGGAAAAGGGGGAGAAGGTAAACCGCTTCATACCTTCTCCATAGGCCGGGGACGGGCATAGTTCTTCACATATGCCCCATCCTTCCAGAGTTCGATGTCGGCCAACGTCAGCGAGATTGATGGGTCAGTGGCGTCCTGGAACGGAGTATCATCATAGTCCTCCAGGCTGCCCACATAGAACGTATCGCCCGATAGTTTGAGCGGCGGGACAGTGGGGTGCCGGAGCCTGCGATAGTGACCTATATGCTCAATGGCAGCGCCCTGATCGACCGTGCGATAGACGAAGGCCGGATAGTCTCGGATGCAGATAACCTCATCCTCAATGCCGACATGCGTGGCCCCGGGGGAGTTGCGGAAGGTGTAGAGGGTGTTGCCGATCTTGAAGTCGAAGTGGATCAGGGTTTTGACCTCAGCCCAGGAGACTTCCTCGTAGGCAGACAGGTCCGGCTCGAACACCTCATGTTCGTAGATCGGGATCTCGATCCCGTCGTCGTCCTCAACCACGCCGGTCTGAATCAGGCGGGTGAAGATGTCCGGCACCTCCACGATGCCGGTATCGTCGTCATAGACCTCTATCACCGAGCAGGGGAACCCGGCCGGGATCGGGCCACGGAGAAGGCGGCTCATGCTGCCTCCTGCTTCCGGACATGGAGACTGTCGATGTAGATCGTCGGACTGGTGCCAGCCGCAGATCCTTTGACCCCGATGTTCGTCAGGGTGTTGCGGTCGGCCTTGACCCGATGTCTCCCTGCCGGAGCGAAGGCAGTCGACAGACCCGGGCAAGCCTTTGTGCCGGTCGCATACTCGAGTGAGGCCGAGACTCCGGCGGGTGTCTGTGCGAAGGTGGTCAGGGCTGTCCCGACTACCGTGGATTTTGCGTTTGGACTGATGACGGCAGAACCGACCGGGATCTCAGTGCCGGGGGTGATGGGGATGTAGACGGACTCTTCCACCCCATATCTCGCCCCGCCCCCTATCGGCGGGATGCAGGCAGCAATCCCGTTGGTGGCATCGGGGGAAGCGGCGACGACGTTGAGGTCTTTTATATGCGTTTTGTTGTGACCAAATCCTTCATTACCATTTCCGTAGGATATGATCATGATCTTGTCATACCCGGTTGCAATTTCTGGAACCGTTCCAGAATATAGTTTGACCCCATCGACCCAATATGCCAAGGAAGTACCGTCAACAAGGACTTCTACATACACATAGTTAGTAACCGAGAGGGGAACCGGAGTTAGTCCAACCACTTTCGTTCCGTTAACATACACCCCACGGTCGATAAATATCCCATTCAACGGTAGATAACTCTCACTGGGGTTCATTACCCCATCGGAGCGAAGTACAATACCTGCAATATACGACCTCTTAATTTTGAATGAGACATACCCATCAGTAAATGCGATGGGGAGTATTAACCCGCTTCCGAAAGTGTGGTCACATACATATACGGCGTCGGCGGAACCCCAGGTAAACGAGGTTACACTATTCTGTGCAGTCTGATACTCATCCAACCTTTCCCAATTACAATCATCAATAAACGTAGTCCCGACAACCTCTTGCGTCCCATCGTGATAGGTCTCAAGCATCGCCCCCCGGTGGATGGGTTTCTGGTAGACTCGGGTGCCGGAGATTTGGAGATATTGCATATCAAATGACGGTGATACTCCTGCACTTACCGCAACCAGCATTGTTACGGGGGCATCTATCCACGAAGAGGAAATATCGACTGATAATACTTCGACATTGTTGACGTATGCCTTCGCTATCCCTGCATCGGATACGTCAAACTCGATTTCATCATAGTTACCAAACGCCACAGGATACAGGGCAGAGGTTGCACCTATGTATATTCGATCCTCACTGTAATTGTTAACGAGGGAAAACCGAACCCCGTAAATATAGACTATTAGGGAGTTTTCATTCGTCGCTCCCGATGTCGCAATATACTTCAGATTTGTTTTGAGGTTGAACGCTCCCCGTTTCAGAGTGGTTGGAATGAGAGTCCATGTTGTGTTGAAACAATTCGACACATGCCACTCACCGTCTGAAATGGTAGATGTAAGCGTACTTATCTGAGTTTTAGGATACCGTCCAAGCGAGTTCTCACCAAACTCATCCCGGAACCAGAACGGTTCAGTCACCTCAACATTCGTCCGTCCCACGATGGATTCCGCGCGAATGGAGATATTTTCAATCGCATAGGTCTGTGTCGTCGCTCCTGCTCCATTGGCATACCATCCCGTATACCCTTCGGTTAACGAG
>ENA-UOUL01003205-UOUL01003205.1-bioreactor-metagenome-genome-assembly--contig:-NODE-3205-length-17230-cov-124.420043_pt1 | contig 17230 bp, 8 predicted proteins | sample MGYA00249838_ERZ747220 | MGnify/ENA primary metagenome ERZ747220 (study PRJEB28778, sample SAMN05720191) | bioreactor metagenome | isolation source: Anaerobic biogas reactor | place: USA:Washington...
ATCTCCAGCACGGAGATAACTGCTACATTACAATTATAATCCCGATCAACCGTACTGAGGGTAGTAGAAATATAATTGGCATTAAGCAGCTCCCGGGCTTTTTCAATCAACTGTCTGTCCATCACCGTGACCTCCTATTTAATATATCAACCATATTTAGCATCATAGTAAACTATTGCCAACCTCAAGTCAAAGATGTGTAGGGGTAAGTGGGGGATTACCAGGAGACGGTGAGGTTTACGGTGTCGGTGGTAGGGATGATGGGAAGTAGGACCATGCCGTTGCGGAGTTCATACATTTTGCCGTCTATCATTACCACGCCTTCTCCGGCAGTCTTGGTCACTGAATTCCAGAAACCGATACTAATCAGATTCTTTTCACCAGGCCTGAGTATACGGGGCAGGCTGCTGACCAGATAACGGTCATCCGGCGGGGTAATGACTGCCGGCTGAATATCCTGCAGTAGTGCCTGCAGAGTATATTGTGACTCGCTTTCTCCCAGATCGCTCAATGAAGCCGAACTGTACACCACTACTTCCCAGGTACCGGCCTCTGGCAGGTTATAGGTCAAATTCACCTGCGGGTCGGTTTGGGTTTTTCCCTGCCCGGCATAATTGCTGATATCCTGCCATCCGGAAGGAGAAATAACATGCATGCGGGCCCGTCCCGAAGCAACCGCCAGATTTATAGCAAGATTTCCGGACTCCTCCGGCACCTGTACAAAATAGCGTTTAAATGCGGCGGCTTTAAGGCTTTCATTTAATTCCAATTTTCGGTCTTTCAATTTATCCAAGTTATAAGGAACGATAACCGTTTGTAAAATAGACAGGTCTACCCCGGGAGTTTCCATATCATCCGCAATCAGAAAATCACTATACAGACCCGGTTCCCCGGAAATTTCATAATCAACCAGCAGCTTTCTCTGCCCCTGTTGCGGCAACTGCATACTGAACTGGGACGGCTTAATCCATTCAGCCAGTCCGCCAATGGCCAATTGCCTGTTCGTAACAGTATTATTCTCCAACTGAACCACCGATTGTGCCGGTGTGATTCCCCGAGAATACAAACCCTGACCATAACCGTAATTAGGACTGAATTGAGTTGCTCCCAGAGCAATAATATCATCTTTCATATCCCTGAGCAGCATCCAGGAACGCAGCAGATTGACCGCCCCATAACCCTGTTCAGCCGCCTGATAACTCTCCAGCGGCTCAGCCCCGGAAATTAACGCCTGATAAACTGCCATGGTATCATTCTTATAGAGCTTATGGGTAACTGCATCCATTAACAGAGCTATGGCACCGGCTACATGCGGTGCAGCCATACTGGTGCCTTCGTCCAGCCTATAGGGCTTATCCGCCCACATTGGATAAGTTGACACCGCACTTCCCGGTGCAACAAGCATTGGTACCATTGTCCCGTCTGATGCAGGGCCGGCAGAACTGAAATACCATAAAGTAGACCGTTCCACCTTCCAGCCATAATCCTTATCCCACATAAAGGGGTTAGCATAAGCCCCTACACTGATTATATTTGGCAGGGCCGCTGTCCCGGCTACAGTGTTTAGACCCGGTCCATTATTACCAGCAGCCATACATATCAACATATGGTTTTCTTTCCATAATAATTCAATCAAATTAGCCAATTGCTTCTGTTCATTCTGCGTCAACTGATATTGTCCCATACTCACAACGGCTACCCGAGCCCCCCGCCTGGCAGCAGCCTGCAAAGCTGAATGTAATGAAGCAATCTTTCCCTTTCCATTACGGTCCAATACTTTTAGAACCAGGATTTGGGCCCCGGGGGCTACACCTTTGACCGTACCGCTGGCTGCCACTACCCCGGCTATTTCCGTACCATGTCCCAACGCGTCAAAACCAAATTTAATATAACCTTTCTCACTGGATATCTCACATAATGCCAGATTCATTTTTCGTTTTCCTGAACCAGCAATCGAAATCACCTTTCGGTCTGTACTGTAAATGCCAATCGGTTTTTCATCCAATATCTGTCCGTCTCCGTTGGTATCAACATAAACAGTATCGTACAAATCATAGTAATTATTGGCTACCGCTACAACCATTCTACGATTATTGCTTGCATTCTCCAGCATAAGCGGGCAAGAATTAAGATCCAACCAGCCATAGGCAAATTCATTAGACAGATTGTAAATTCCGGCAACTGAAACCTTTCGATCTGCTATAGTTATCTTGTCATCTACTTTTTTAACTTCATCTACAATAGGAATTTTGCCTTCATCAGTAAAATCCAGATAATCAACAACCTTGGCATATCCCTGAGGGGTTTTTTGCAAATCAGGATGACCTGCATCAATACCACTGTCAATTACTGCTACTAATTGCCCCAATCCGGAAGCCCCGGTAGCCTTTTCAAAAGCATCCACCTTCATGGCAAAACGGGTTTCTGCCAAACTGTCGGCAGGGTTAATTATAGGCTCCTCTTTATTTATGGTTTCCTCCAGACTAAGCTTGACCACTGTGTTTACAAGCTGAACTGGCTTTTGGCCCTGCGGTTGTGACTGTAACCTTATATTTACCCTGCCGGCAGGGTTTTCCGAAACCAGCAAGGCAAAAGCCAATTTTCCTTCACGATTGACATCAAATATAATCTGTGCTGGCAGTCCGATCTCGGTGACCGCCTCACCGGTAAGTTGATTATAAAAATATAGGTGATTACTTAAATCAAATTTGCGGGGGATGCCATTTATTCCGATGGTGGCCTGTTTTAATAGCAGATTAATATTGGTGAGAGTTCCGTAAAACTGATATTTCTGTCCACGCAGATCAAGAAACTGTTCCAGCATAACTACAGCCTGAGCCCGGGTTAATCCCTGCCGGGGACGAAAACTGCCGTCAGGAAAACCTGCAATCAGTCCCTGGGAAACCGCCAGATTTACCGAATTCCGTGCCCAACCCGCAATCATACTGTCATCAGTAAATGAAAACGGTTCTTCTGCCAGCGGCAGGTTGGAACCAACTGCTTTTACCAGCATGGTAACCGCTTCTTCACGGGTGACTATCTGTGCAGGTGAAAAATTACCTGCTCCATCACCGTAAACAACACCCTTTTCCCAGGTCAATTCCACAAAACCCTGCGACCAGCGCCCGGCTACATCTTCAAACTGGCTGGTCCCACTCTGCAGTGCCCGGGCCTCGCCTGCTTCCCCCAAAGCCTGTACCAGCAGGGTGGCAAACTCCTCACGGGTAACAAATTTTTGCGGATAAAACAGACCATCAGGATAACCATTTACCAGACCGCGGCTATGTAAATGGTCTATGGGAATTTTGGCCCAATGGGCGCTAACATCCGGAAATGCCTGTGCCGGCAGAGTTATGGCCATAATCAGCAACACTGCCAGCCCTGCGGCAGCAAAGGTTCGATTCAATTTCATATGTACCCGTCCTAATGTTTAATTCAGTATGTCAGGCGGTTGCTTTTAATCAAGGTTCCGTACCACCACGAGATCCTTCGCTATCGCTCAGGATGACAAAGGAGCGCTCAGGATGACCAAAGTAGCCCCGCGCTGAATAACAAAAACCTCTTTAGTCGGTTTCAGCAGCAATACCATTCATTATAAAATCAGTCATTTTTTCAGCCAGTTCCGCCGCGTCCTCATTCCAATCTTCCAACGTAATGGGTGCCCAAATGGAACTTAATATGCCTACAATCATAAAAGTTGCCAGGCGCGCATCCAGTTGGCGCAGTTCGCCGTGCCTGATAGCTTCGGTAATCATATCGCACAGCCGGTCTTCTTTTTCTTTACGATGAGAATAGCCCCATTCTTTCAGTTCTTCGTCAAATATTTCCGTATCCCAGAAAACAATGCGTGTCAATTGCTTATTATTAATGCAAAAGCGGATATGCCCCTCCATAATCAGGTACAATCGCTCCCGAAAACTGATATCGTTTAATCCGGTGGTTTTCAGCGTATCATAATATTTCTCCATGCCACTGATCATAACCTCCTGGAGAAGCTGTAATTTACTGTCAAAATACTCATAAATGGTTCCCTTGCCAATCCCCGCTTCCAGCGCAATTTCCTCCATGCGGGCATTATGGTAACCCTTTTCAGAAAACACCTTGACTCCGGCCTCAATAATGGCCTCCCGTTTTCCACCTTTCGATCCGGTTTCCTTCATTTTTATCCTCCTGTTAATAGACACAGATTACACAGATTTATAAGATTAACACAGATTTTTTTTGATTAATTCGGAGTCAGGTTAGTTTATGGTGATTTTAGTTTCCCTTCAGAGGGAGATTTGATATTTTAGAACCTGACTTGACCTGATTAACCTGACTTGACCTGACGGTTATTTTAATTTATTTCTGACACAGCAACAATAATTGTGTTCATACCTGAAGGGTTGAACTCATCAGGAGTCCCATTAGGGGGGGTCTCCAATGCAGTGCTATCTGATTGCTACGCGAGATTCTTCACTTTGTTCAGAATGACATGATTTGTTGTCTGATTGCTACGCGAGATTCTTCACTTTGTTCAGAATGACATGATTGGTGCTACTTTTCTAGTTATCATCCTGGGCTTCTAAAATGTCATCCTGAGCGCAGCGAAGGATCTATTCCCACATTTCAGATAAATCCCTCCACTGTGGATTCATGTTTTCTATAAGATTGATTTTTTTCTCCCGAGTCCAACCTTTAATTTGCTTTTCTCTTGCAATTGCAGCTATTACATCAGTTGTAGAATCATAAAATACTAACTTATTTAGATTATATTTTTCAGAAAATCCCGGAATGAGTTTATTTTTATGTTCATAAATGCGTCGTTCTAAATTATTTGTAACACCAGTATAAAGTACTTTATTTGACCTATTTGTCAAAATATAAATATAGTACATTATGCTCACCCCTGAGATTCTTCACTTTGTTCAGAATGACACGATTTGTTGTCTGATTGCTACGCGAGATTCTTCACTTCGTTCAGATTGACACATTTGGCATTTTTCCTTTTAAAAAGTCAGGTTCAGTCATTAGGAGTCAGTGAAAAGTCAGGTTCAAAATTTTGTTGAACCTGACCTTTCATAATAAACTTAAGCAACCGGCAGGTCGGTTTCCTGCGGGGTGTTTCGTTTGAAGCGGCGGTTTAATGCCTGGCCCCAGTCATCAAAGATGCTGTAAACTACCGGTACCAGCACCAGGGTTACCAGGGTTGATACCAGCAGACCGCTTACTACCACCGTTGCCAGCGGGGCCTGGACCTCGCCGCCGTCACCCAGACCCAGGGTCATGGGGAACATGGCCAGAATAGTAGTCAGGGCGGTCATCAGAATGGGGCGCAGCCTTACGCGGCCAGCTTCCACAATGGCCTCATCCCGTTCCATGCCGCGTTCCCGCAGCTTGTTCAGATAATCTACCAGAATAATGGCGTTCGAAACCACTATACCTACCAGCATAATAATTCCAATAAAGGCGGTAACACTAAAACTCCTTCCGGTCAGGAGCAGTCCCAGTACTACCCCGATAATAGCCGTTGGTACGGAAAACATAATAACAAAAGGACTGAAAAATGACTCATACTGGACCGCCATTACTGCATAAACCAGAATTAACGCCAGCAGCAGGGCTATAGCCAGGCTGCCGAAACTCTCCATCATCTCCTGGTTCTGACCGCCGTATTCCACGGTATAGCCGGCGGGAAGGTTCATTTTCTCAACTTTAGTCTGAATATCGCTCATTACGCTTTTCAGGTCACGGTTCAGCAAATATCCGTTTATATCACCCACCCGCACCTGGTCAATACGGTTAACGGAAATGGGGCCCTGAGCCATTTCAAAGGTAGCCACCTGGGACAATTTAACCACTGCACCGGTGGGAGCTAAAATGGTCAGATTGCTCAGATGGTTAATATCCTTGTTACCTTCAGGAACATAGCGCACCCGCACATCAATCTCGGTCCCCTCCACCTTGTAACGGGTGGTAACACTGCCCTCCATGGCATTTTTAATTCCGCTGGAAATCTGCATGGGGGTTAACCCGTAACTGGCGGCTCGCTGCCGGTCAATTTTCACCTGCATTTCCGGACTGCCATCCGTCAGACTGGCTACCACTTCACGGGTTCCGGGTACCGAACGAATAATCTCTGCTATTTCATCGGACAAATCCCGCAATACATCCATATCATCGCCGCGAACCTGCACATTAATCTGCCCGCCGCCGGTTGACATCATGCTGGACATATCCATCACGCTGACCTTGATTTTAGCCCCGGCAACATTAACCAATTCCCGGCGAAAGGCTTCGGCCATTTCTTCTACCGTCCGGTCGCGGTCATACTTGGAACACAGCTTTACATACATAGTAGCCCGGTCATTTTCACCGCTGCCGCTCATCATCATCGTTCCCTGGGAGCCGACACTGGTAAAAATGGTTTCCACCTCTTTAAATTCCCGCAGTTCTCCTTCCACCTGAGCGCACAACTCATTAGTCGAAGCCAGTTTGCTGCCCTTGTCAGTTTCGATGGAAATGGAAATCTCCCCGGAATCCATAGTAGGCAGGAATTCCGCTCCTATCAGCGGCATCAGCGCAACCGAGCCAATCATTAAAACCGTAACAATTACTACCACCAAACGACGCCGCTGTAAACACTGCTGCAGCAGCACCTTGTAGCGTTCACCCAAACCATCAATCCAACCGCCAAACTTATCTACTGCCCGGTTTATACGGCCGGTAGCCTCCGGGTTTCTGTTCATAGCCTTGTCTGTCAGCATACGCGAGGACATCAGCGGAATAATGGTCAAAGCCACTATCAACGAACAGAAAATGGCAAAAGAAATAGTCATGGCCATGGGTTTGAAAATAATGGCTGCCAGACCTTCTACGAAAACAATCGGCAGGAACACGGCAATAATCGTGGTAGTAGATGCAATTACCGCTCCTCCTACCTCGGAGGCCCCTTTGATAGCTGCCTCTATCGGCGGCAATCCCATCATGCGATGCCGGTATATATTTTCAAAAACTACTATGGAGTCATCGACAATTCGGCCTACCCCCAGGGCCAGACCGCCCATGGTCAGCAAATTAACCGTATTGCCGGTAAAATACATCAGGATAAAAGTGGCAATAATCGACAGCGGAATAGCGGTAAAAATTATCAGCGTACTGCGCATATTCCGCAGGAAGAAAAACAGGATCAAGGCCGCCAGCAGCGCCCCTTCATAAAGCATCTTTTTGGTATTATCAATGGAACTGATAATATAATCTGCCTGGTCATAGACAACATCCACATTCAGATTCATATCCAGTTCTTTTTCAATCTTTTTAAGCTCGGCGCGAACTGCCTTGCTGGTTTTAACCGTATTGGCATCACTTTGCTTCAGAATATGGACGCCCAGGGCATACTCTCCGTTAACGCGGGTAATCTGAGACTGATCCTTGACACCATCTGTTATAGTGGCAATATCTTTCAGATAAACCTGCCCTCCGGCGGGTGTCAAAATAACTACATCCCCAATATCTGATACTGACTCAAACTGCTGCAGATTACGGACAAAAAACTCCCGGCCTCCCTGCTCCATCTTTCCGCCGGCCATATTGAAATTCTCCATCTGCAGCACCTGATTTACCTGAGCCAAGCTGAGGCTGTAATTCTCCAGCTTGACCGGATCAACCTCCACCGTAATTTCCCGCTCCGTTCCTCCGGTAATTACTACCGAAGCAACCTCGGGAATTCTGGACAATCGCGGCTCAATATAATCCTCGGCAATAGACTGCAAAGTGGCCAGATCATCAGTACCGCTGATGCCCATCTGCATAACCGGCATCATGGTAGGGTCCATCTTTACAATCATGGGCTTATCCACTCCGCTGGGCAGGTATTTCTCAATAATGCCGATTTTTTCACGGATATCAGCCGTAGCATAATCCATATTGGTTCCCCAGTTAAAAGTTATTATAAGCAGCGACTGACCGGCACTGGATACCGCCTGCAACTCCTTGATATTGCTCAAGGTAGTAACGGTTCCCTCCATGGGGATAGTAACCTGGGACTCAACCTCCTCCGGACCGGCACCCGGATAACTCACTATAACTGCCGCTATCGGCAACTTCATTTCCGGATACAAATCCACCGTCAGGCGGGAAAAAGTAAAATACCCCAATATCATAACTACGGCCACGATAATAGTAACTGCTACCGGACGCTTTACAACCGTCTTTATAAGTGGCATTACTTAACCCCCCCGGCAACTACTCTTACCAGTGTCCCTTCCGCTACCAGCGTATTACCCTTCGTGATTACCACCTCGCCCGTTTTTAAACCTTTGGTAATCTGGGCATAAGTATCATCCTCGATGCCCACCGTCACCGGACGCTCGTGGGCCCGCTTCTTTTCATCCACCACAAAAACAACTGTACCGGTACCCTTGGCTACCAGAGCACTGCGGGGAATACAAACGGCATCAGTCTGCTTTACCGTAGGTACGCTCACGCGGGCAAACATACCTGATTTGATAACACCGTCGGGATTATCCATGGTAACCTTGACCACATAGCTGCGTTTCATGGGGTCAGGAACACCGGATACACTGGCTATCCTGCCCGGCAGAGTCTTATCACTGACAGCTTTCAAAGTAACCTCAGCCGTGACCCCGGCCTGCATATAATTAACCTCGGACTCACTTACGGCAAACTCTATTTCCAATCGGGAAGTATCACTTATAACTGCTGCCGGCATTTGCGGACTGGCCATATCTCCAACCGATAAACTCACATCACCCACCGTTCCGCTAATAGGAGCAGTAACACTGCAATTATTCAACTGTACCGAAGCCATATTAATGGCTGCATCCGCCTGAGCCAGACCCACCTCCGCCGAATCAAAAGCGGTCTGGGCGCCCTCCATCTGCTGTTTGGAAACGGCTCCGGCCTCAAACAACTGTTTAGTCCTCTCCAGATTAGTCGTGGCAGTAGCCAGATTCAGCTCGGCGGCCCTCCTGCCCACCTGGGCCTGCTCTATACCGGCACTATAATCACTGCTATCCAGAGCAAACATAACCTGCCCGGCAGATACGCGGTCACCGGTTTTCACATAAACCCCCGTAACCCGGGCCGGAATTTTGGCGACTACATTAGTCTCATTAATACCTTTTACCACCCCGGCATAAGAAACACTGCGGGAAATATCCCGTGCTGCCGCTTTGGCGGTATTAACACTGATTTCCGTCTCCTTCTCCATTTCCTCGGTCTTGTCACACCCGGTAAGCGCAAAGGCCAGCAGTAAAACTGCCAGCAGAACAAACCACTGCAAATACTTTCTCTCCACCTGTGTCCCTCCCAATTAAATAAACTCTCTGATAATAGGGGATAGCCTGCCATGCAGATATCTGCAATAGCTAACAGCCAACGACATAACCTGCATCATAATGATACCTGCATATGCACCCAGGGCAACGAGACCTGCACCACATACACCGGCCTGCTTTTAACTGATATCCTTCTCTGGAAAGGCTTTCCCCGTCACTTCTCCGCTCCCGACCGACGGGTCGGTCATAGTTGAATTATACTGTTAAGTCAGGAAGATAGTCAATGGGGATTAGGGAGGGAGCAGGAGTAGAAGGAATTAAAGGAGAACACCCCCTGCTTCCAGAAATAAACATCCACGAACATTAATTACATGTATTTACTCTTCTCATTAATATTTTCCAGTATATAATTAAGATAAATATATTAACGTAAGGAGGAAATGTTTTAATGAATTGGAAATTAACTCATGTACTAAAAGCGGCGGTGATTGCTGCAATTATCTGTTTGGGTATTACCAGCATTGGAAATCCAGTACAGGCAGAAGATGTTTATATCCCTGACTCCAATCTCAAACATATATTATTGGAGCAATCAAAACTCACTCCTTCAGATCTGGCTAAAATTGAAAAATTAGATAATAAGGGAAAGGAGGTAAAGGATTTTTCCGGGCTTGAATATCTTACCAATCTGAAGGAACTTAAAATTGAAGGCGTACGAATGACTGATCTGAGTTTTCTTGCCAAAGTGCCCACCCTTACCCGGCTTGATTTACAGGATAACAAAATCAGCAATATAACCCCAATTGCTAATCTAAGTCAGTTGCAATATCTTAATTTACAGGAAAACCAAATAACTGACCTTTCCCCGCTTAAGGGCCTGACCAATCTTACTGAACTGGATTTGGAGTTCAATCAGATTTCTGATATCAGTCAGCTGTCCGGTCTGGTCAAATTAAGAGAACTGGATATTCAGGATAACCGGGTAAGCGATATTTCACCGCTGTCTAATCTAATTAATTTGGAATCTTTAAACCTGCGTAATAATGAGGTTACAAACACTTCAGCCCTGGTCACCATTGACCGCGCAAAAAATACTGGTACCGGATACTTTATAAATCTGGAAGAAAATCGTCTCAATTTAGGTTCTTCAGCAGGTGCGGATATAAAAAGCATTCTGAATAATAAGCGTTTTATCGTCCGTTATGAGCCGCAAAAAGTAATCCAGGTGAAACTAAACGGCAACTATCTGGAATCAGACGTTCCGCCAACGGTAATTGAGGGTCGTACTCTGGTACCGCTGCGGGCCATTTTTGAAGCCCTGGATGCCCAGATATCCTGGGATGACAAAACCAAGAAGGTTACCGGCCAAAAAGGTTCTACAACCGTAGTACTCACTATTAACAAGAAAACTGCCCAGGTAAACGGTGTCAACACCATATTGGATGTTCCGGCTACCATCGTGGACGGAAGAACCATGGTACCTGCACGTTTCATAGCTGAAAGCCTGGGGCAAAGAGTTTCCTGGGACGAAAAATTAAGAACTGTTGTAATAAGCAAATAGTTATACAGCGCTAAAATAAGAGAGATACATTTTAGTTATCTTCAAACTGAAATGTATCTCCTTACTTTTAGTGTTATTTTATCTGAATATAATTCACTACTGTTTTAGTTCATCAGTAACCGGCGTTGACCAGTCAGTCGTACTAAAGGCCTTTGCACCGGTCAGGAAAGCATATTGAGCTTTCAGTTTGGCTAATTGCAGTTTCAGATTGCTTAAATCAGTTTTAGCCTTATCAGTAGCCAGCAGCGGTGAATCCAGACTCTCAGCCCCTGGTATCAGCGATAGTTTGGGTATAATCCCCAAGTCGTACTTCAACCGGGCTATTTCTTCGTCTTTCACCGCTTTTTTATAGGCCATTTCAGCTATCTTTATCTGCCCTTCAACCGCATCAATACCGTAATACAACTGTTCAATAAGTACTCGTGAAGTTCTTTGGGCATCAGCATAGTTTTGTTCTGCTGTCTTTAGGTTAATATCTTTCATTTCAGAGGACACTCCAAGCAACACCCAATTTTCTTTGCTCTTTTCAATATCCAGCAAGGCCTTCTGGCTCCAAACAGCAGCTGATTCTGATGAGCCTTTGAGAATCTCAGCACTTAAATCGCCCCGTTCATAATCAGTAATTAAAGCTTCGCTGGTTAAAACCGGTGCCCAGTTAGGATGTTGCCCTAACAATGACCGCAGAGCAGCAATAGAGCTTTCATAATTCAACTGAGCCGCCCGTACGCTTTCTTCCAATTGCCCGGTGCCAACAATTATATTATCAAATTCATAAGAAGAAATGGAACCTGCAGTATGAGCTACACTGCTTACTCTTTGCAGGTTTTTAGTATGCTTTAAGTTCATTTCCAAATAGTTCAGGTTATTATAATTCTTCACTGCTTCAGAATAAGTTTCAATTACTTCTTTGGTTATTTGGTCCTGAGCAGACTGTTCAGCCCTTTTGGCAGTGGCCAAACCAATTTCTGTCTGCTGGTAAGCGTTAAAAACCTGATCAAAAGCATTGGTAACCAGGCCTGCAGTGGGAAAATATTCTAACGCTTCAAAGGCATCATCGCGTAATAACTGAGATTTTTTTACATTTAACTCTGCCAATCGCAAATTGGGATTATTTTTATAAGCTAAATCCAAAGCCGCCTGAATACTTAATGCTTCACCATATTCTTCAGCAACTGCAATTGTCGGTAACATAAAAGAGATACAAAAAGTAAATACCAGAAAAGTTGCCAATAACCTTAAATTCTTGATAAGAACCCCTCCCCGTTACGCTGACCCGTCGGTCAGTCCTGTAGATAAATTATAGCTTTGCAGTATTACAGTGTCAACCAAAAGGCCCTTCATATAAAATTGAAAAAGGGGTGTACCATCTGGTACACCCCTTTTAAGGTTTAAACTATTGTTATCTTACAATGATAACGGTTTGAGTTGCTGCATCCCAGCCTACCTGTGCGCCAAATGCTTCAGCAACGAAGCGTGCCGGCAGGAAGCTTCTGTCATTTACGATTTCAGGAGCAACATCCATGGTCTTGCTTTCACCATTTACAGTGTAAGTGGTGCTGCCAATGGTCAGAACAACAGTTGTTTCGCCTTCCTTGGTTAAGGTTATACTCTGGTCAGCTTCAGACCATACAATTTCTGCACCCAGCATTAGAGCCAGATAACGCATCGGTACATAGGAACGGCTATTCTTAACATAAGGAACTGCATCCATTACATAAGGAACTGCGCCGATTTCATAGATATTGGAACCGATAACAAATTTTGCATGACCGCCCTGTTTCGGAGTTATAGTAGTAGCAATTACTACATCACCACATGATTCTTCAGTTGCCCAGTTTACAAATGCAGTGCAACCGGTGCCCACGATCCTATTACTTTCTACTTCGTGACCTGGGAATTTAGCTTTTACGTCACCTTCCGGAACGGTACGATCAACAGTCAGGAATACATCAGAGATTCTGATAGTACTCTTCTTGCTGCTGGAAGAGTCGATTTTGATTACCAGATATCCATCATAGTAATCTACAGTGTCGATCTCCAAGTCGCCTTCTTCAACTTTAACCACCGGATCCTTATAGAATTCTACGCCTTTTGGCAGAGTAACAATGATTTGAGGTCCAAATTCATCGTAAACGTCTGCTAGAATGGTGTCATCGATTTGTTCATCCAGAATTGCACCGTCAACGTTTTCCACAATCAGGATATCTGCAGCCTTCTGGTTCATAGCACCGATTTCTACCTTAGTCGTATTTTCAGCTTTTAAGGTAATCGGCTTGATAGCATTAGCTATAACAGCTTCACCAACTGCTCCGGCGTTACCGGATACGGCAACAGTAATGTCACCTTCAAAAGTAGGTTCTACTCTAACTTCCATATCCTTAACAACTATTTTTGCAGCCTCTGAACTGAAGTTCGCGCCACCAAAGTCAAATCTAACTCTCAATTTTCTCTGACTGGTGTTTTGAACTACGGAGCAAGATACATTAGTGATGCTTGTGCCTTCTTCTGATATCATTGTAATCACAGGTTCGTTATTTTCATCCAGTTGCCATTTAGCTCCTTTGGGGAGTTCGAAGTACATTGATCTGCCAGCAACCAGGCTGCCTTCGATCTGTTCTTGAATGTAGAATTTGCCAACTTCCTGTTCCTGACGACCAGCCAGAACTTCTTCTTTGGTTCCTTCTACAACTTTAACACCATAGTCACCGTATACGGCAACCTTAACATCAGTCTTCTTAACAGAATCCATGTTAGACTCTACTGTAACATAGATATCACCAAATTTTGCAGTGTCATTTACATCGATAGCAAAGTAACCAGCAGTCTCGCTACCAATATTAACACGACCGGCAGACAAAGTTGGTACTACAGCTCCAGTAGGTGCAACAGTAATATCATCATTAACAACTACTGTCATGATTCTTGGGTTATCAGCATCAATAGTTGCCTGGAAAGCAAGGCCCAGCATTGACCAGGCACCCATCACAGCACCGGGGAATACACCAGTAACATTATCAGCATTCCATGCAAAACCTTTGGGTAACTTCAAGGTAATGGTTTCACCATTTTTGAACACGCCACCAATGGATTCCGCAATTACTATAGTATCGATTTCTCCACCGGCATCGCCAATGGTCTTTTCGCTTTTAGCGATTACGGTAGTTCCGCCTTCACCGATTACAGCTATTTTAGCTGTATTCAATTGACCTATAATCGTACTATTGCTCAGGAATTTTGCAGATATCTCTCCTGATCCAGTCTTTACATTGATATCCTCAAAATACAATGTGATGTCTCCATCAACATCTCCTGTGCCGCTATAAGCACTAAATATTTGTAGTTCTACAACGTCAACGGCAGTTTGTATATCTCCTACCGCAAGATTATCTGAAAAATCATAAGCTAAACCAGAGTTATACTCGCAACCTTTTGGTAATGAGACCGTTAACCAGATACCATCTGATGGTATAGCTTTAACATTCGAGATAGCAACTTCCACTGTACCTAAATTATGGGTACCTGGCACACTGTCAGTCGGAATAAGTGGTGCCGATAATGAAGTAATAGTTGTAGCAGCAGATGCTGTGCCTACGCCGACAAACATGGTCATCAGCATAGCTAAAACTATCAGTAATGAAATTTTTTTGTTTCTAGCTTTTAACACTTTTTTTCCTCCTTTAAAATATGTTTAGGTATAAATAAGATAAAGTCCTTTCAGGTGATCGACCTTGAGGTCATATAACTGATTGGTTTACCAATTCCCCCTTCCTAAGAATTGAGGTTTTTTTCAGATGATCGATGGAGGTTTGCTATTACAGCAACCACTTCTAACCCCATCAGACATTTCGTGGCTAGTCTTTATGACGATAAGGTTAAGAAAAATGTTCCACTGTTACCGAAAATTTTGGCTCATACTTCCTAAAAAGCACCATTTCAGTTACAGTAATACTCAAAAAAAATCCCCGGGTTGTTCCGGGGATTGTCGGTACATGATTATAAACGCATCAACGTTATAAATTAGTTTGTAAAATAATTATTATTACAAAAAGATTAATTAATTATCAGCTGCAATAAAACTCCTTGCTTGATTGGAAATCATTTTAATTTCCGGTGTTACATGTAACCTTTCTCCCTGCCAGAGGGGATGATTGGTATCAACCTGGTTCATCTGCAGGCGCAAATCTTTTTCCAATTCAACTATTAACCGGGCAAACTCTAGCGCCAGGTCATGCTGACCATGTTCTTCACATGTCTGACTGGCACTCCACCATATTGGGGCAACATTTTTATATAGCTGCATATCGTTGGGTGATGCCTTTATCATAATCTGCCCGTATTGCATCAGTCCCGGCATATCACCAATCACGGCTGCATTTCTGAATAATGAACTTAACAATCTGTTATCATACGGGCGTAATTCAGCAGCTGCTTTCATCATGGCAATACTCTCCTGACGATAAACAAACGCCTCTTCTTCCTTATTTTCTTTCAACAACAAAAACATAGTGCCCTGAATAGCGGCTAAATCTCCCCGGTAAATTCCACTGGCAGGATTATATTTCACGGCCTGCTCATAAAACTGTATGGATTGCTTAATCCCTTCCTCCTGTTCCATAATAAAAGACTGCTCCATAGCACCAGAAAAAGTATTCTTTCCCTGAACGGCCTGATTGGCAGCATACAGATACTTGCTGCCGCCAACCAGCAGAATCAATGCCAGCAAAGCGGCTATCCCGACCTGAATCCAGTCATAGCTGGTTCTTTCAACTGTATCTTCGGAACCACCGGCTTTTTCATTATAATACAAGCTGTTCAGCAAACCCAGCAAACTCCATAACACCATGCATATAGCCGGGATGGACAAGTCAAAATCAATAGCTGCGTGAGCCCCCAGTCCCAAACATCCCGTGGCAATTCCCCAGGCAAGTATCCATTTTCCCGGGTCCTCCTCTTTCCGGTTCAGCTTATAAAGGCAGTATAAATAATAGAAAAGAATTATCCACATCGATAAAAAAGCCAGCAGCCCAATGGTACCAGTCTCTACCCATACCTGGAAAAAATGGCTGTGGGTTTCGCTGGTGGAATAATTGAAATCTTGATACTGCCGGTACAGTGCTTTCCAACCACCTGCACCAGTTCCAATTACGGGATGGTCTTTGGCAATCTCCGTAGCACTGTGCATAAATTCCAAGCGGGTAACATAGCTGGAATCTCCCTTATCCAGGGCAGTTGAAATCTCTTTTATCAGGTTACTGGATTGCAGAACCTGATTACCTGCTACATAAATTCCTCCTGCCAGCAGGATTAAAAAAATTATGGCCATAATCAAAATGGCTAATCTTTGTTTTTTCAGGATTCGTTCCAGAGCTTCCCAGGCCAACACCCCAACCACTATCAGAACAACGCCGATACCTGCCTGAATTAAAGCCCCCCCGGAAGGTGTTGAGGAAATTGCTGCCATAAAAGGGCGATAAATTACTAAAGCAGTTCCCATCGTCAATCCCATAAAAAATATGGACTTAATTCTATAGATGCCGGGCATACCGATTAAAAGAAGTAAAACCCCGCCAATCAAAATCAGCCAGGCACCTTTGGATAACGATCCTAAAACAGCTAAAGCCATGACATAATTGGCCATACTGTATATAAATTTCAAGTAAATATTCTTTTCCTGCTGAATTAATGTAACTCCCAGCAATATCATAACCGCCAGATAGGCTGCCATAGTATTGCTGTACTGCAGGGTACTCATGATCATTCCGCCCACAAATGCTCCCGGGTAATGAGAATATCCAGCAGCAGCCAGAATCCCAATCATCCCGACTACTAATCCCCCGGCCAGAAGATACTTTAACAACTCCCGTACCTGCCGGTAACTACTGGTCACCCTGGTTACAATCCAGTACACCATAAAATAATTCAAAGCCTTCAAAAATCCATAAATCGCTTCTTCCAGATGCACCGCTCCCAGTAGTGATAGCAGATAAGCCCCGGCATAGGCCAGAACCGCCCAGTCCAGCGGAGTCTTGATGACTCTGAAATCCTTATGTTTAAACCTGTCCAGCAGTACAACGGAAAAAACAACTGCCGTAATGATGTGAGAAATGAACATGGAGGAATTAAAAAAAAGTCCTTTAACCAGCGGCGGATAAAATATCAATACCCCTGCCAGAACCAACAAAAACGGCTGCCACCAATCCTTTTCAACAATTGTGATGGAGGATGTAACCTCTTTTGCCTTTATTTTTCCTCTCCCGTTTGCCCGGTTTTTCCTGCTCATGATGCACTCCATTCTTCTAGACAGGGGGACGGTTCGAGACCGCTGAAAAAGTCCTCTTTTGCGTGTCATTCTGAGCGCTAGCGAAGAATCTCTTTGGCCTAATCCCAATAT
>ENA-UOUL01003207-UOUL01003207.1-bioreactor-metagenome-genome-assembly--contig:-NODE-3207-length-17225-cov-3.050385_pt1 | contig 17225 bp, 17 predicted proteins | sample MGYA00249838_ERZ747220 | MGnify/ENA primary metagenome ERZ747220 (study PRJEB28778, sample SAMN05720191) | bioreactor metagenome | isolation source: Anaerobic biogas reactor | place: USA:Washington...
AGGAGCCAGCCGCACGGCATACTGCCTCACCAGCCGAGGATCGCGACGGCTTGAAGGACGGGCAAGGCCACCTCGGGTGATGCTAACCCGCGGGCCCGTCGTTATGGGGGTTGCACTGACCACTCGGCTCCGATTACTCTGACTAAAGTAATCGAATCAGAGCACAGGGAGCAGCATGTCCAGGCGCAGGCCGTCGAACCCCCTCGCACTCGCGGTTCTCGCCTGCCTGTACGAGCGGCCGATGTACCCGTACGAGATCACCACCACGCTGCGCGAGCGCGGCAAGGAGGACTCGATCCGGCTGAACTTCGGATCCCTCTACTCGATCATCAAGTCGCTGGAGAAGAACGGCTACATCGCCGAGGCACGGGCCGAGCGCGAAGGGAACCGGCCCGAACGGCAGGTCTACGAGATCACGCTCACCGGACGCGCGGAGGCGGAGCGCTGGCTCCGCGAGATCCTCGCCGTGCCGACGAAGGAGTACCCCGACATCGAGGCCGGGCTCTCGCTCATCGGGCTGCTCTCCCCCGCCGAGGTGACCGCCCTGCTGCGGTCCCGCGTGGCGGCGCTGCAGGCGGAGGTCGACCAGCGCCGCCTCACCCTCACCCAGGTGACCGAGCTCGGCCTCCCCGAGGTCTTCTCGGTCGAGTCCGACTACCGCATCGCGATGCTGACGGCCGAGCTCGCCTGGGTCAGTGCCCTGGTCGAGCGGCTCGAGCGCGGTGCGCTGGGTGGTCAGGACATGTGGGACGAGCTGCACGCCCGGCGCGTCGCAGGCGCCTCTGCCGAGGAGATCGCGGCCGCCGTCACCGAGGCGATGCCGGCTGAGTTCGGCCCGGGCGTCGCGGGGGGTGGTCGCGCCGACAGCTGACGCCGAGGCCTATCGGCCCACCGAGACGAGCGGCGGCCCGGATGCGCGAACATCCGAGCCGCCTGGTACCCGAGTCGTTCCCTGAGGAACCTGCTTTCCAACAGTCCGGGTCCGCGCCATGCTACGCGCGACCCGCAGGTCTCAGGTGGCGACTCCCCTGAACAAGGAGAACGCCATGCCCGCACCACCCACCATCGAGGCGCACGACCTCGTCAAGACCTACGCCGCCCGCGGCCGCCCGCCCGTCCGTGCGCTCGACGGCGTCACCTTCGCCGCCGCCCCGGGCGCGGTGCTCGGCCTGCTGGGCCCGAACGGCGCCGGCAAGTCCACCACGCTGAAGATCCTCACCACCCTCGCACGCCCCGACTCCGGCTCCGCCACGGTGGCGGGTGCTGACGTCGCCCGCCGTCCCGAGGAGGTCCGACGGCGCATCGGGTACGTCGCCCAGCGACCGGTCACGGACCCGATGGACACCGGCCGGGAGAACCTCGTGCTCGCCGCCCGGCTGCACGGGTTGCGCCCGGCCACCGCACGGTCCCGGGCGACCGAACTGCTCGAGCGGTTCGACCTCACCGAGGCGGCCGACCGCCAGGTCCGCACCTACTCGGGCGGCATGGCACGCAAGCTGGACGTCGCCGTCGGGCTCGTGCACACGCCGGAGGTGCTGTTCCTCGACGAGCCAACCACCGGGCTCGATCCGCAGGCACGCACGGAGATGTGGGCCGAGATCGAGCGCATGACCCACACCGACAACGTGACCGTGCTGCTGACCACCCACTACCTGGAGGAGGCGGATCGCCTGGCATCCCAGATCGCGATCGTCGACCGCGGCCGGGTCGTTGCTGCCGGCACACCCTCGGGGCTCAAGGACTCCCTGCACGGCGACGGCCTGGTCGTGGAGACGGCCGACGACGACGCCGTCGGCACGGCCGCCGCGGTCACTTCCCGGGTGCCGGGCCTTCGCGAGATCACGACGGAGGGCAGGGCGGTCAGGGCGCGGACAGCAGCACCCGCGGCGGTCGTGCTGCCCGAGCTGCTGTCGGCGCTGGAGGCGGCCGGGGTCCGGGTCGCGACCGCCACCCTCGCCCGCCCGAGCCTCGACGACGTCTACCTGAGCCTGACCGGTCACACCTTCGACCCCGACACCGCCCGCGCGACGCAGGAGGCAACAGCATGACGACCACACGCCCTGGACCGACCGGCACGGCCGCTGTCCCTGCGAGCGGGCCGGGCCCGCTCGTCGCGCTCGGGCACACCTGGCTGCTGACGGCACGAGCGCTCCGCGCGATCTGGCGGATGCCGATGTACATGGTGATGAACCTCGTCCAGCCGATGTTCTGGCTCCTGCTGTTCGGGGCACTGTTCCGGTCCGTCGTGGAGATCCCGGGCTTCGGCACGGGCGGCACGTACCTGGAGTTCATCACCCCCGGGATCGTGATGATGACGGCGATGTTCGGCGCCGCGTGGGCGGGCACCACGTTCGTGCAGGACATGGAGCGCGGCGTCATGGACCGGTTCCTGACCTCACCGACCTCGCGCGGTGCCCTGATGGTCGCCTCGATGCTGTGCCAGGCGGTGATCGCGCTCGGGCAGACGGTCGTGGTGCTCGGCGTCGCGTGGCTGTGCGGGGCACGGTTCGACGGCGGTCTGAGCGGGGTGGCGCTGCTGGCGGTCGGCGTCGTGCTGCTGACCGCAGTGTTCTCCGCGCTGTCGAATGCGTTCGCGCTGATCACCGCGCAACAGGAGGCACTGATCGGGCTGTCTCAGCTGATCACCCTGCCCCTGATGTTCATCAGCTCCGCGATCATGGATCCCCGGCTCTCTCCCGCGTGGGTGGCCACCGTCGCACGGTTCAACCCGTTCGACTGGGCCGTGCGGCTGGGTCGCGCCGCACTGGACGGATCGGCACCGGCCTCGGAGATCTGGGGCCCGCTGGCGCTGCTCGCGACGGCCACAGTCCTGATGGCCTGGGTCGCCACGCGGGCGTTCCGCGCCCGCGAGCGCTCCGCCTGAGCACACGCCGGACGGTGTCCCGACAGCCCGAGCGTCGGGGCGCCGTCCGGCATCCGCCATCGCCCAGACCGACGAGGTCGGGACCCTGCTACCACCCGACGATCTCCACGGCCGCCGCAGCACGTGACGGCGAGAACCGTCCTGGCCGCCAGTCCTGGTCGGTCGCCACCTCGATGCGGTCACCCCGGACGACGTGCTCGATGAACAGGCGGTTCTCCACGGTCTGCTCGCGGCCGTAGTGGTGCCACTCCCACCGCACCCGGGACGCGCGCCGAATGACGAACTCGTGCTCGGTCGCGGTCATCCCCTCCGGGTGCCAGACCGACAGCACCTCCCCGTGGTCGAGGGCGATGACCAGGGCGTCCCCGTCGGCGTGGGCACCCACCACGACGTGGACGTTGTCCACGCGGCCGCCGAAGATGTCGCCGAAGACGGCCAGCGATCCCGCCTTCAGACGGGGCAGCTGCGCCACGAGCTGAGAGGCGAGGTCCTCCGGCGTGGTCACCCGGCCAGGCTAGTGGCCGCGCCCTTCACGTCGTGGGGTTGGTCGCCTTGCCGTCGAGCCACAGGGTGTCCGACTCGTCGCGGTGGCTGCCCGTGGTCCCCACGTGCTTGCTGCCGATTTGCGGCCCGTTCTTGATCACGTGCACCAGGGCCATTGCGTGACCCCGCCCGAGCTCGTGCTCGGTCTTGAGCCACTCGACGATCTCGCCGGCCTTCGTGTCCTTGTCGAAGCCCTTCTCGTGGGCCTGGTCGACCAGCTGCCGAGGGGTCAGGCCGGCCTTCTCCTCGATCTTGTCCAAGTACGCTTGGAACGACATCTGATGCTCCTTCGTGTGGTCTGCCGGCGCGGGTCGTCACGCGCCATCGTGTGGACCACGGCCGACGCGAGAACTCATCGGCCGGCCGCGCTGCGTCCTTGACCTGGCGTGGCCAGGGACCAGAGTAGGGGGATGTCACTCGTCTCGGCCGACCACCGCCTCCGCGTCGCGCGCCCGTCCCGGTCACTCGTGGCGGCTGAGCGCTTCTGGTGCGAGGGGGTGGGCCTGGACGTCCTGTGGCGGACCGGACCGGATGCCGAGGGCGGTCATGCCCTGCTCATGGTGGGACCGCCCGGTGGCGCGTGGCACCTGGAGCTCGTGGCCGACCCCGAGGCGCTGGCGGCCAACCCGCCGGGCGAGGAGGACCTCCTCGTCGTCTACCGGGGTCGGCCGGTCTCCGACGAGGAGATCGAACGGCTCGTCGCCGCCGGCGGCCGGCGGGTGACGGCGCGCAACCCCTACTGGGACGAGCACGGCGTGACCATCCAGGATCCCGACGGCTACCGCCTCGTGCTCTCCCACCGCACCTGGGATGCCTGACAGGAGCGTGCACGTGGACGGATCGTTCACACTCCCGCCCGCGCCCGGCGTCAAGGACGCGTGCATGTGGACGGATCGTTCACCCTCCCGCCCGCGCCCGGCGTCAAGGACGCGCACACGTGGATGGATCGTTCACACACCTACCCGCGCCCCGCGTGAAGTTTGCATGCACATGGACCGGATGGTGTGACTGGAGTGACCTGGCCGACCGGGCGACCTCAGACCGGCGGGACCGCCCGGTGCCGGGTGGAGAAGTGCCGGTCCCGGCGCGCGGCATACCTCAGCCGGTGCAGGAGCTCCTCGCGGAGCGCATCCGCCTCGATCACCCCGTCGATGACCAGGTCGGCGGCGAGCCGCTCGAGGTCGACGTCCTCCTCGTACTCCGCGCGGCGCGCGGCCACGAACGCGGCCTGCTCCTCGGGGTCGGTGATCTCGGCGATCTTGTTGGCGTAGACCGCGTTCACCGCCGCCTCCGGGCCCATCACCGCGATCTTGGCGGTCGGCAGGGCCAGGGTCGCGTCCGGCATGAAGCCCGGCCCGCCCATTGCATAGAGCCCGGCGCCGTAGGCCTTGCGCACCACGACGCAGAACTGCGGCACGGTCGCCTCGGACACCGCGGAGACCATCTTGGCGCCGTGCCGGATGATGCCGCCGCGCTCGACCTCCGAGCCGATCATGAAGCCCGGCACGTCGGCGAGATAGATCAGCGGGATCCCGAAGGCGTCGCACAGCCAGATGAACCGGGTCGCCTTGTCCGCGGAGTCGGTGAACAGCACGCCGCCCTTGACCGCGGAGTTGTTGGCCACGATCCCGACGGTCTCCCCCGCCATCCGGCCGAACCCGATGACCAGCTCGGCGGCGAACAGCGGCTTGATCTCGAAGAAGCTGTCGTCGTCGACCAGCCCGTCGATCACCTCGCGGATGTCGAACGGCAGCGACTCCGCCTCCGGGACCGTGTGCCGGGTGAGCGGCACCGCGGGCCCCTCCGCCTCGTAGCGCGGGGCCGGGGTGCGCCAGTTGTCGGGCACGTAGGAGAAGTAGAGCTTGGCCAGCTCGATCGCCTCGGTGTCGTCGGACGCCAGCAGGTCGCCCACCCCGGAGACGGTGCAGTGCATCCGGGCGCCGCCCATCTCCTCCAGGGAGACCTTCTCGCCGACGACCATCTCGGCCATGCGGGGGCTGCCCAGATACATCGAGGCGTTGCCCTCGACCATGATGATGAGGTCGGTGAAGCTGGGGATGTAGGCGCCACCGGCGGCAGACGGACCGAACAAGCAGCAGATCTGCGGCACCTTGCCGGACAGCGCGACCTGGTTGTGGAAGATCCGGCCCGCCCCGCGGCGACCCGGGAAGAGCTCGACCTGGTCGGTGATCCGCGCCCCCGCGGAGTCGACGAACCAGAAGATCGGCAGCTCCTCGCGCAGCGCCATCTCGGTGGCCCGGATGATCTTCTCAACGGTCCGTGCGCCCCAGGAGCCGGCCTTGACGGTCGGGTCGTTGGCGACGACGATCGCCGGTCGCCCGTCGACCTCGCCGCGCCCGGTCACCACGCCGTCGGCGGGCAGCCCGGCCGCCATCGCGTTGGCGTAGCGCCCGTCCTCCACGAAGGTGCCCTCGTCGAAGAGGAGGGCGATCCGCTCGCGGACGTAGAGCTTGTTCTGGGAGTCGAGCTTGGCCCGCGCCTTCTCGCTGGGTGCGTCCGAGGCGAGGTATGCCGTGGCGAACCGGCCGCGGACATCCCCCACGTGGGCATCGGTCCCCTCCGAGGGGTCGGCGAACGGTGCCTCGCCAGGAACGGACTGCGGTGTCATGCCGCTCATGGTGTCAGGTGCCGCCTCTCAGGTCGCGTGGGGCTGCTGGTTGGTGCGGGTCGGGTCTCGCTCAGGCGGCGGGCAGGCCGAGGCCGCGGGCGATGAGCATGCGCTGCACCTCGGAGGTGCCCTCGCCGATCTCCAGGATCTTGGCGTCGCGGTAGAACCGGGCGACGGGGTACTCCTCCATGAAGCCGTTGCCGCCGAAGACCTGCGTGGCGATCCGGGTCGCGGTCACCGCGGACTCGGTGGCGTAGAGCTTGGCGATCGAGGCGGCCTGCTTCACCTCGGCCATCGAGCGCTTGCCGGCGGCGTGCTGCTCGCGCAGCCAGGCCGCCTTGTAGACCAGCAGCCGCGCCGCCTCGGTCATCACCGCGATGTCGGACACCTGGAACGAGACACCCTGGTAGGTCGCGATCGGCTTGCCGAAGGCCAGCCGCTCCTGGCTGTAGCGCGTCGTCTCCTCCAGCATCCGCTGCAGGCACCCGACGGCGAGCGCGGCGATGGCGATGCGGCCGTCGTCGAGGGTCTTGAGGAACTGCTTGAACCCGTGGCCACGCTCGCCCAGCAGGTTTGCCTCGGGGACCCGGGCGCCCTCGAAGGTCAGGCCGTGGGTGTCGGAGATGTGCCAGCCGAGCTTGCGGTAGGGCGGCTCGACGGTGAAGCCGGGGGTGCCGTTCGGCAGGATGATCGCGCTGATCTCGGGCCGACCGTCGGGCAGCTCGCCCGTCTTGGCGGTGACCGTGACGACCGAGGTGATGTCGGTGCCGGAGTTGGTGATGAACGCCTTGGCGCCGTTGACGACCCACTCGCCGTCCTCGAGCACCGCCCGCGTCCGGGTGGCACCGGCGTCGGAGCCTGCCTCGGGCTCGGTCAGGCCGAAGCCCGCGAGCGCCTTGCCGGCCAGCAGGTCGGGCAGCCAGCGCTCCTTCTGCTCCTGGGAGCCGTAGGTCTGGATCGGGTTGATGCCCAGCCCGACGCCGGCCTCCAGGGTGATGCCCATGGCCTGGTCGACCCGGCCGAGCTCCTCGATCGCGACGCACAGGTAGGAGAAGCCCTCGTGGCCCATCCCCGCCCCGCCGAACTCCTCGGGCGCCTCGAGCCCGAACAGGCCGAGCTCTCCCATCTTCGGGATCAGGTGCACCGGGAAGTGGCTGTCGCGGTCCCACTCCTCCACGTGCGGGGCGATCTCGGCCTCCGCGAAGTCACGGACGAGTCGACGGAAGTCCTCGTGGTCGCTGCTGAGCTCGAACATCGGGTGGCCACCTTTGCTGGGCGAGGCTCTCGGGGATTGCGCTCTCGCGGTCTGCTTGACGTTAACGTAAACGTAAAGCATCATGGGGTGCTATGGCAAGTACGCAGGCAGCGCAGGCAACAGGCGACCCCGCGCCGGACGAGCCGAGGACCTGGACGATCGCGGAGGTCGCCGAGGAGTTCGGCGTGACCCACCGGGCGGTCCGCCACTACGAGGAGCTCGGCCTGCTCTCCCCCGAGCGGCGCGGCACGCAGCGCATCTTCCACCCCCGCGACCGGATCCGCCTCGCGCTGATCCTGCGGGGCCGCCGGATCGGCTTCCCGCTGGAGGAGATCCGCACGATCATCAACATGTATGACGAGCAGCCCGGCGAGGCCGGCCAGCTCCGCTACCTGCTGGCCCAGATCGACGACCGCCGCACCGAGCTGGAGAGCCGCCGCCGCGACATCGAGGACTCCCTCGCCGAGCTGGCGACCCTGGAGCGCCGCTGCCACGAGGACCTCGCCCAATTTTCGTAGTGGTTTTGCGGGTGGCCCACGCATTTTCGCAGTGGTTTTGCTGATCCGGTCGACCCGAAAAACCACTACGAAATGACGGGGACGACCAGCAAGACCCCTGAACTTTTCGCAGGGGTCTTGCCGCTCAGCCCCGCTCGGTCACCGCCCGCACCGGATGGTCCACCCGGTTGAACCGCGTCAGCTGCGTCACGTGCGAGGGGTTGAGCTCCTCGACCGTGCGCACCTGCAGCAGCTGCATGGTGCGCCGGACCTGATCGGACAGGATCGCGATCGCTCGGTCGACACCCTCGCGACCACCGGCCATCAGGCCGTACAGATAGGCCCGCCCGACGAGCGTGAACCGCGCACCGAGCGCCAGCGACGCGACGACGTCGGCACCGTTGCGGATCCCGGTGTCGAGCATGACCTCGGTGTCCGCCCCCACCTCACGGACCACCTCCGGCAGCAGGTGGAAGGGCACCGGCGCGCGGTCCAGTTGGCGACCGCCGTGGTTGGACAGCAGGATCGCGTCCACGCCCAGGTCGGTCAGCTTCCTGGCATCCGCGACCGTCTGCACGCCCTTGACCGCCAGCTTGCCCGGCCACATCGCCCGGATCTCGGCGAGGTCGTCATAGTTGATCGAGGGGTCCATCGCGGAGTTCAGCAGCTCCCCCACCGTGCCCCCGGTCTCGGACAGCGAGGCGAACTCCAGCTTCGGCGTGGTCAGGAAGTCCCACCACCACCAGGGCCGGAGTGAGGCGTTCGCCACGGTCCGCAGCGCCAGCTGCGGCGGGATCGAGAAGCCGTTGCGTGTGTCCCGCAGCCGCGCACCGGCCACCGGCGTGTCGACCGTGAAGAACAGCGTGTCGAACCCGGCAGCGGCCGCCCGCTCGACCAGGCCGTAGGAGATCTCCCGCTGGCGCATGACATACAGCTGGAACCAGTTGCGCCCGTCCGGGTTCGCCGCCTTCACGTCCTCGATCGAGGTCGTCCCCAGCGTGGAGAGCGTGAACGGGATGCCCGCCGCGCCGGCCGCCCCCGCGCCGGCCACCTCGCCCTCGGTCTGCATCAGCCGGGTGAACCCGGTCGGCGCGATCCCGAACGGCAGGGCCGACGGACCCCCGAGTACGGTCGTCGAGGGGTCCACCTGCGAGACGTCGTTGAGGATCGCCGGGTGGAACTCCACGTCCTCGAAGGCCTGGACCCCCCGCTGCAGCGAGATCTCCCCCTCGGCCCCGCCGTCGGTGTAGTCGAAGGCCGCCGCCGGCGTGCGCCGCTTGGCGATCCGTCGCAGGTCCTCGATGGTCTGCGCCGACTGCAGCCGGCGCGTCCGCCCGTTGCGCTCGAACTTCCGGAACTTCATCAGCTCGAAGACCTCGGCGGCCTTGGGCACCTGTCGCTGGACCACGTGGCTAACTCCTTCGTATGACGTGTCCCCCAAGGATGCCGGGTGGTCACCTCCGGCGCTGGCCCGACCCCCGTGAACGTCACCGGGGGCGACGGGGCAGGATCTGCTCATGACGTATGACGTGGCCTCCGTCCGTGCTCAGTTCCCCGCCCTCGCCGAGGGCGCGGCCCACTTCGACGGGCCGGGCGGCACCCAGACCCCCGAACCGGCGGCGCGCGCCGTCCACGACACGCTCACCGCGGCCGTCGCCAACCGCGGCACGGTCACCGCCGCGGAGCGCCGGGCCGAGCAGATCGTCGCCGACGCCCGGCAGGCGATGGCGGACCTGCTCGGGGCCGACCCGCGCGGGATCGTCTTCGGCCGCTCGGCCACCGAGCTGACCTTCGCGTTCAGCCGCACCCTCGCCGTGGGCTGGGGGCCGGGCGACGAGATCGTGGTGAGCCGTCTGGACCACGACTGCAACGTCCGCCCGTGGGTCTACGCCGCGGAGCAGTCCGGCGCCACGCTGCGCTGGCTCGACTTCGACCCCGCGACCGGCGAGCTCACGCCCGACCACCTCGCCAAGGTGCTCTCAGACCGCACCCGGCTCGTGGCCGTGACGGCCGCCTCCAATCTCATCGGCACCCGCCCCGACGTGCCGGCGCTCGCCGAGATGGTCCACGAGGAGGGCGCCCAGCTCTACGTCGACGGGGTCCACGCCACGGCCCTCGTGCTGCCCGACCTGGAGGCCTCGGGCGCGGACTTCTGGGTCTGCTCCCCGTACAAGTTCCTCGGGCCGCACTGCGGCGTGCTGGCCGCCCGGCCCGAGACGCTGGAGCCGCTGCGCCCCGCCAAGCTGCTCCCCTCCCCCGACGTCGTCCCCGAGCGCTTCGAGCTGGGGACCCTCCCCTACGAGCTGATGGCAGGGACGACCGCGGCGGTCGACTTCCTCGCCGACCTGGTCCCGGGGCAGACCGACACGCGCAGGGAGCGGCTCGTGACGTCATACAAGGGTCTTGAGGAGCACGAGGACGTGCTGCGGGAGCGGCTCGAGCCGGCCCTGCGCGAGCTGCCGGGCGTCCGCGTCTACAGCAATGCCGCGCGCCGCACCCCCACGCTGCTGTTCACCGTCGACGGGGTGGACAGCCAGGTCGTCCGGCAGCACCTGGCCGACGCCGGCGTCAACGCCCCGGCGAGCCACTTCTACGCCTGGGAGACCAGCCAGCGACTGGGGCTGGGCGCCGAGGGCGGGGTGCGGGTCGGGCTGGCGCCCTACAACGACGCCACGGACATCGACCGGCTGCTGGAGGGGCTGCGCACCCTGCAGCGGTGAAGGCGCGCTGACCCGTGCCATTACAGTGACCCCATGCCGATCAGCAAGGTCCTTATCGCCAACCGCGGCGAGATCGCCGTCCGCATCGCCCGCGCCTGCAAGGACGCCGGGCTCGGGTCCGTCGCCGTGTATGCCGAGCCCGACCGGGACGCGCTGCACGTCAAGGTGGCTGACGAGGCCTACGCGCTGGGCGGGAGCACGCCGGGCGACTCCTACCTGGTGCAGGAGAAGCTGATCGACGTCGCGCGCCAGGCGGGTGCCGACGCGGTGCACCCCGGCTACGGCTTCCTGGCCGAGAACGCCTCCTTCGCCCAGGCCGTCATCGACGCCGGGCTGACCTGGATCGGCCCGGGCCCGGAGGCGATCGACTCGCTCGGCGACAAGGTCAAGGCGCGGCACATCGCGACCGCCGCCGGCGCACCGCTTGTGCCCGGAACGAAGGACCCGGTGGCCGACGCGGACGAGGTCGTGGCGTTCGCCCAGGAGCACGGCCTGCCGGTCGCGATCAAGGCGGCCTACGGCGGTGGCGGCCGCGGCCTGAAGGTGGCCCGCACGATCGAGGAGATCCCCGAGCTGTTCGAGTCCGCGGTGCGCGAGGCCGTCTCCGCGTTCGGACGCGGCGAGTGCTTCGTCGAGCGCTACCTCGACAAGCCGCGGCACGTGGAGACGCAGTGCCTGGCCGACCAGCACGGCAACGTCGTCGTGGTGTCCACGCGCGACTGCTCGCTGCAGCGTCGCCACCAGAAGCTGGTCGAGGAGGCCCCCGCACCGTTCCTGTCCGAGGAGCAGCAGGCCGAGCTGGACCGCGCCTCCAAGGCGATCCTGACCGAGGCCGGCTACGTCGGCGCCGGCACCTGCGAGTTCCTCGTGGGCCAGGACGGCACCATCTCCTTCCTCGAGGTCAACACCCGCCTGCAGGTCGAGCACCCGGTCACCGAGGAGGTCACCGGCATCGACCTGGTCCGCGAGCAGTTCCGCATCGCCGACGGCGAGGAGCTGGGCTATGAGGCCACGGAGGTCCGCGGGCACTCCATCGAGTTCCGGATCAACGGCGAGGACCCGGGCCGCGGCTTCCTCCCTGCGCCGGGGTCGGTGCTGACCTACAAGGTGCCCAGCGGCCCCGGCGTCCGGCTGGACTCCGGCGTCGAGGAGGGCGACGTCGTCGCCGGCGCCTTCGACTCGATGCTCGCCAAGCTGATCGTCACCGGCCGGGACCGCCAGGAGGCGCTGGCCCGCTCCCGCCGCGCGCTGGCCGAGTTCGTCGTCGAGGGCATGCCGACGGCTCTCACCTTCCACCGGGCCGTCGTCGACGACCCGGCGTTTGCCCCGGAGGACCCGGATCAGCCGTTCACGGTGCACACCCGCTGGATGGAGACCGAGTTCGACAACACCATCGAGCCGTATGCCGGACCCACAGCGGACGCCGACGACCAGCCCGCGGAGCGCCAGAACCTCGTGGTCGAGGTCGGCGGCAAGCGCGTCGAGGTCTCCCTGCCCGGCGGCCTCTCCCTCGGGGGCGGCGGCAACGGAGGGGCCCGCAAGAAGGCCCCGAAGCGCTCGCGTTCCGGCGGCGGCGCCGCGGCGGCCTCCGGCGACGCGGTGACCGCTCCGATGCAGGGCACGATCGTCAAGATCGCCGTCGAGGAGGGCCAGGAGGTCGCCGAGGGCGACCTGGTCGTCGTGCTCGAGGCGATGAAGATGGAGCAGCCGATCAACGCCCACAAGGCCGGCACCGTCACCGGGCTGTCCGCCGAGGTCGGCCAGACCGTCGGCAACGGCGCCGCCATCTGCGAGCTCAAGGACTGACGCTCCCCCTCCCCCGACCGGGCGCACCGGGTTGCGCTCTCACCGGCCACCGAACGCACCGTGTTGCGCTCCCACCAGCCACCGAGCGCACCGTGTTGCGCTTACCGGCCACCGAACGCGTCGTGTTGCGCTCCCACCGGCCACCGAGCGCGTCGTGTTGCGCTCCCACCGGCCACCGAACGGACCGGGAATATCCGGCCTGACGGCACCGCTGAGTCACCATGAGTTTCGACGACGTTGTGGACCTGCTCGACCGGACCCCGGTCGTGGCCATCGTGACGACCCGTGCCGACGGCTCACCCATCGCGACACCGATCTGGTCGGTCGTCGTCGACGGGACTCCCTACCTGCGCTCCGCCTACGGTCCCGACTCGTGGTGGTACAAGCACGTGCTCTCGGGCCGCCCGGTGGCGTTCGCGATCGGCGACGGCCGTCTCGCCGAGCGGGACCGCACGTCGGCTCTGGACCTGCCGCGTGAAGCCGTCACGGCGGCGTATGTCCCCGGCGACGACGAGGTGCAGGGTGCCATCGACGCAGCTCTGGCCGGCAAGTACCCCGCAGGGTCCCCTCTCGACACCATGGTCAGCGACGAGGCCCGCAGCTGCACCCTCCGCATCAGCCCGAGCTGAGCGCGAGAGACTTGCCCTGGCCAGGCACAAGCCGTCCCCCGCCCACTCGAGCCTGACCACCTCACCCGGCGCCTCGGCATACGGCGTCTGCGGCCAGGGCCGGTGCGCTAGTCGTCCAGCGTGCTGTGCAGCTGGCGCGCGGCCTCGGCCACCGAGCCGGACATCGAGGGGTAGACCGTGAAGGTGGAGGCGAACTGGTCGACGTTGAGCCGGTTGGCGACGGCCAGCGTGATCGGGAAGATCAGCTCGCTGGCGCGGGGCGCCACGACGACGCCGCCCAGGATCGTGTCGCTGCCCTTGCGGGCGAAGATCTTGACGAACCCGTGCCTGGTGTTGGACATCTTGGCGCGCGGGTTGCCGGTGAGCGGCAGCATCACCGACCGGGCGTCGACCGCCCCGGAGTCCACGTCCGCCTGCGAGACGCCGACGGTGGCGATCTCCGGGTCGGTGAAGATGTTGGAGCTGACCCGCCCCAGGTTCAGCGGCGCGACCGCATCGCCCAGCGCGTGGGCGACCGCGATGCGTCCCTGCATGGCCGCGACCGAGGCCAGCGGCAGGACACCCGTGCAGTCGCCCGCGGCGTAGATGCCGGGCACCGAGGTGCGCGAGACCCGGTCCACGGTGATGTGCCCGGAGTCCGCGAGCGCGACCCCGGCCTCCTCCAGCCCCAGATCCTCGGTGTTCGGGATCGAGCCGACGGCCAGCAGCGCGTGGGAGCCCCGCACCTCGCGACCGTCCACCAGGGTCACCACCACCGAGTCGCCGTCGCGCACCACGCCGCTCGCCCGGGACCGGTTGAGCACCTCCATGCCGCGGCTGCGGAAGACCTCCTCCAGCACCGTCGCGGCGTCCTGGTCCTCACCGGGCAGCACCCGGTCCCGCGAGGAGACCAGCGTGACGCGGCAGCCGAGACCGAGGTAGGCGTGGGCGAGCTCGGCGCCGGTGACCCCCGAGCCGATGACGACGAGGTGCTCGGGCAGCTCGGTCAGGTCGTAGATGTGCTGCCAGGTCAGGATCCGCTCCCCGTCCGGGACCGCGCTGTCCAGCACCCGCGGTCGGGCGCCGGTGGCGATGAGGATCATGTCGGCCTCGAGGGTCTGGGTCTCCCCGGCGCGCTCGGCGCCGGAGGGTGCCGGCTCCTCGCCGGACTCGACGCTCCCCACGTCGGTGGCGACCTCGACCAGGCCGGGTCCCGCCAGTCGCGCCGCGCCCTTGACGACCTTCACGCCGGCCGTGACGAGCTTGCCCTTGATGTCCTCGCTCTGCGCACGGGCCAGCCCCATGATCCGCTCGTTGACCTCGTCGAGGTGCGCGGTCACCCCCTGGTCCCGGGGGGCGTCGTCGAAGTGCACCCCGATGTGCTCCGCGGCCCCGAACCGGTTCATGAAGTCGGCGGTCGCGATGAGGGCCTTGCTGGGCACGCAGTCGGTCAGCACCGCCGCCCCGCCGAGGCCCTCGCGCTCGACCACCGTGACGTCCGCCCCCAGGTGCGCCGCGGGCAGGGCCGCCTCGTAGCCGCCCGGGCCGCCGCCGATGATCACCACTGATGTCTGCGTTCCGCTCACGGTCCCATCCAACCATCGGTACGCTGCCCCGGTGACCACCGAATCCCCTGCAGAGGTCGCCCGTGCCGCGGCCACCGTCATCGCCGAGCACACCGGCGCCGCCACCCACGACATCGCCCTGGTCCTCGGATCGGGCTGGGGCCCGACCGCCGACCTCATCGGCGAGACGCTCGCCACCGTCGAGAACACGGCCGTCCCGGGCTTCACGAGCGCCGCCGTCGCCGGGCACACCGGCACCATGCGCTCCGTCGCGGTGTCCGGCAGCGGCAAGCGCGCCCTGGTCTTCGGCACCCGCACCCACTTCTACGAGGGCCGCGGCGTCCGGGCCGTCGTCCACGCCGTGCGGACCGCGGCCGCCGCGGGGTGCCAGACCATCGTGCTCACCAACGGCTGCGGCGGGCTCAACCCCGACTGGGCGCCCGGCACCCCGGTGCTCATCCGCGACCACATCAACCTGACGGGCGAGTCACCGGTCGAGGGCGCCAACTTCGTCGACCTCACCGACCTCTACACCCCCCGCCTCCGCGACCTGGCCCGCGAGGTCGACCCCACGCTCGACGAGGGGGTCTACGTGCAGTTCCGCGGCCCGCACTACGAGACCCCCGCCGAGGTGCGGATGGCCAAGGTCATGGGCGGCGACCTCGTGGGCATGTCCACGACGCTCGAGGCGATCGCGGCCCGCGAGGCCGGGATGGACGTCCTCGGCGTGTCGCTGGTCACCAACGCGGCGGCGGGCATCAGCGAGACCGCACTCTCCCACGAGGAGGTCATCGAGGCGGGCCAGGCGGCCGCCCAGCGCTGCGGTGAGCTCCTGTCCCAGATCGTGGCGAGGATCTGAGTATGCCGTCACCCACCGACCTCCTGTCCCTCGCCGAGGCCTGGCTCGCCGACGACCCCGACCCCAACACCCGGGCCGAGCTGGCAGCCGTCCTCGAGTCCGCCCGCGCCTCCGACGAGGCCGCGCTCGCCGACCTGGCGGACCGGTTCTCCGGGTTCCTGGAGTTCGGCACGGCCGGCCTGCGCGGCGCCCTCGGTGCCGGTCCCAACCGGATGAACCGGGTGGTGGTCATCCGTGCGGCAGCCGGCCTCACGGCATACGTGAAGGAGCGGGTCGATCCCGAGCCGACCGTGGTGATCGGGTTCGACGCGCGCTACAACTCCGACGTCTTCGCCCGCGACACCGCGGCGGTGGTGACCGCCGCGGGTGGCCGTGCCCTGGTGCTGCCGCGGCCGCTGCCGACACCCGTGCTGGCCTTCGCGATCGGGCACCTGGGGGCTGACGCCGGGGTGATGGTGACGGCCAGCCACAACCCGCCGCAGGACAACGGCTACAAGGTCTACCTCGGCGACGGGTCGCAGATCGTGCCCCCGGCGGACAGCGAGATCGCCGCCCACATCGCCGCCGTGACCGGCGCCGCGAGCGTGCCGCTGGCCACGACCGGGTGGGAGACGCTGGACGACCGGCTGCTGGACGCCTACGTGCGGACCGCCGCGTCCGTCGTGGCGCCCGACAGCCCCCGCGACCTCTCGGTGGTGCACACCGCGCTGCACGGCGTGGGCTCGGACACGGTGCTCCGTGCCTTCGCCGCGGCGGGGTTCCCGGAGCCGCAGGCGGTGCTGACCCAGTCGGCACCGGACCCGGAGTTCCCGACGGTGTCCTTCCCCAACCCCGAGGAGCCGGGCGCGATCGACGCCGCCCTGGCGCAGGCCGAGAAGGTGCGTCCCGACATCGTCATCGCCAACGACCCGGACGCCGACCGGTGCGCCGTTGCCGTGGAGGACGAGCAGGGCTGGCGGATGCTGAAGAAGCCTTGCGACATCGTCACCTGGCCACGGCCATTGCACTGCGGACAGGTCTTCCGCGAACTGCCTTTCTCACAGCCACTGCCGTTACAGCGCGAACAGGTGTCCGAACGCGGAAAACTGATCTCCTTGTCCGCCCCGAACATCGCCTCCTCAAAATCAATCTGCAGCTCGTAAATTAGGTCGTCGCCCTTGCTCGGACCGTTATGCTGCGACCGACCGCCGCCACCGCCAAAAAGCGCGGCCAGACGGCGTGCCCCGTGTGCATCGGGACCAAGGCCGCCAGCTCTACCGTCTACTACGCGACGACGGCCGGCAAGTACTACCACACCAAGTCCAACTGCTCCGGCATGAAGGACGCCCGCAAGATCACGCTGGCCACGGCCAAGTCCAAGGGCAAGCAGCCCTGCCCGGTGTGCCCGGGAACAGAACAGTATTGCATATTGATTGGCTGCGCAGGTATTAAAAATGCATGTTTAAAACGTTGATAAATAAAAAGGGTCCCGCGACGGTTTTTTGTTACAACCCGCTGCAGCCAGGAACAACCGTAACAGACTCACCTCTAATAACACTTGTTATGTTATTTATCACCGCGGATTGCGATAAACCGCGTGATCAGCGGCAGAACACTTTGTCTTAAAAAAGACCGGTTGCCGCACAGGCCCCGCGCAACTTAAATTATACACAATGGAACCATGTTATAAGCGCAGGGCAGTGATGAAAGGTGATCGATGGATCAGCAATGAGCATTTACCTGCCCGTTCTTAAATGTACAACAGACTACGGGCAATTAAAAGTTTTTTCAGGATATGAGTACGAATCAGATATTAAGGCGTGCACAGAAAAAAAACACACCCGAAAGAATAATTAATTTGCGTCTGCAAATCAGACGAT
>ENA-UOUL01003210-UOUL01003210.1-bioreactor-metagenome-genome-assembly--contig:-NODE-3210-length-17216-cov-24.854309_pt1 | contig 17216 bp, 17 predicted proteins | sample MGYA00249838_ERZ747220 | MGnify/ENA primary metagenome ERZ747220 (study PRJEB28778, sample SAMN05720191) | bioreactor metagenome | isolation source: Anaerobic biogas reactor | place: USA:Washington...
ACCGGGTGTGCCTCACTCCGCCTCATGACAGTCCGGCAACAGGTGTTGATCGATGGCAGAGGGTTCGAGGCTAGAGTCTGTGAGCTGCTGGCGATCGCGGCAGGCGGGCAGCCTGTTGTTGGAGCCGCCGACGACTGACACACTCGACGGTAGCCGCATATGCGGGGCTGGCCTGGTCCCGCTGATGCGGCCCGGCTCCCCGGGGCTCCGGTCCTGGGTAGCGTCGAGGAGGACGCCATGACCGACAAGCACGCTCGAATCCTCGAGTTCCATCGGCTTCACTCCTCGGGATGCTTCGTCATGCCGAACCCGTGGGATGTCGGAAGCGCACGGGCGCTGGCACATCTGGGCTTCCCGGCGTTGGCCACGACGAGTGCCGGGTTCGCGTGGACGTTGGGCCAGACAGACGGTCGCGCGACTCTAGATGCGGTACTGGAGCACCTTCGTGCAGTGGCCGACGCGGTCGATGTGCCGGTGAACGCTGACTTCGAGGGTGGCTATGCGGTTGACCCGTCGGAGGTGGCCGAGAACGTGACGCTCGCCGCGCATACCGGCATTGCCGGGCTGTCCATCGAGGACTCCTCCGGCGATCCGGCCGAGCCGCTCTTGGACTTCGGTCTTGCGGTTGAGCGGATCGCGGCTGCACGCCAGGCAATCGATGACAGCGGAACGGGGGTCCTGCTGACCGGCCGGTCCGAGGGCTTCGTTGTGGGTCGCCCCGACATCGACGAGACGATCCGGCGGCTACGTGCCTACTCCGACGCGGGTGCGGACTGCCTCTACGCGCCCCGGATCGACAAGGTGGAGCACGTGGTGGCGATCGTCTCGGCCGTCTCGCCCAAGCCGGTGAATCTGCTCATCAACGCCCCCTTCACCACCGTGGCGGAAGCCGCGAGCCTCGGGGTGCGGCGGATCAGTGTGGGCGGCACGTTGGCCCGTGCTGCGTGGGGTGGCTTCCTGACAGCCGCACGCGAGATCGCGGAGGCCGGAACGTTCGCCGCCTTCGACACCTTGCCGAACGTCGATGCCCTCCTGGACGACTCGCTTTGATGGTTGCCACCGGGCTCCCCACCCGTGTCACCGGCGATCTCCTGCTCATGCGGGACGTTGGGACTCCCACAGCAGGTCGCGTCCGACGAAGGCCATCAGCCGCTCGACCGGTCCGGCGTCGTCGCCGACGGACTGCTTCGGGCCGTACTGGCCTGACCTGCGCAGCACCTCGTCCATCGGGAGCATCCCGGTGAGGATCTCCGCGCACTCGTCGGGGTCCAGGCCGTGGTCGAGGCCGCCGGCCCGGGCCAGATCCCAGGTGTGCATCAGCACATCCGTCGTATAGAACTGATCGATCGCCTCGGCCAGCGGCAGCTGGGGCAGTCGTGGATGGGCGAACGTGCGCTCGGCCGTGTTTGGATCGTCGAGCACTGCCTGGACCGCGCTCTCGTGGTGCTGCCACGCAGCCGCTGGGTCCTCGGCGACCGAGGGCCCAGCCGGCAGCTGAATACCTGACCCGTCCTTCAGGAACGGTGGGAACCATCCGGCCAGGTGCGCGACGACATCGCGAGCTGTCCACTCCGGCACCGGAGTCGGCGCGTCCCAGTCCTTTGTACTGGCGACCGCCGCCGCGAAGCCGGACGCGATCCGTCGGTGGCGCTCCGCCGGTGACTCCTGTCGCTGGGACTTCTCGCTCACGCGCCTCTCCTCCTCAACCGAACCGGCACGGTCCGGAGTATTCAACCAGTCGGTTGATGACACCGTATGCGTGGGTGCGGCATAGCGTCAACCGTCGCCCTCCGCGCAACTCGCCGGCTCGGAAGCCCTTGCTGGTGACCGAATCCGCCACGCCGTGACCTCCAAAGAGAGCGCCGCGTCGTCACCGCGGTGAGAATGGCGTCATGGAGGAGCGATGAGCCAGGGCCCCATCGTGCTCGAGGACCTGCGCAAGAGCTACGGCAAGGTCGAGGCGCTGCGCGGACTGACTCTGCAGGTGAGCGCCGGGGAGGTCTACGGCTTCATCGGTCCCAACGGTGCCGGCAAGACGACCACCATGCGCATCCTCCTCGACGTCCTGCGCCCGAGCGGTGGAACTGCGCGGGTCCTCGGGGTCGACCCCCGCGAGGGCGGCGCCGACCTGCGGGCTCGAATCGGCTACCTGCCGGGCGAGCTCGCCATGGAGGAGCGCAGTGACGTCGGGCCGTGGCTCGACTACCAGATGCGCATCCACCGCGCCTCTCCTGGCGCGTGGCGCCCCTACGCCGAGCGGCTCGGTCTCGACCCCTCCCGGCGGATCCGCGACCTCAGCCGGGGGAACAAGCAGAAGGTCGGGCTTGCCCGCGCCTTCGCTCACGAACCCGAGCTGCTCGTCCTCGACGAGCCGACCGGTGGGCTCGACCCGCTCATGCAACAGGAGTTCTACGCCATGGTGCGCGAGGCGGTCGGTCGTGGGCAGACGGTCTTCCTCTCGTCCCACGTCATGTCCGAGCTCGAGCAGGTGGCTGAACGCGTCGGTGTCATCTGGGAGGGACGGATGATCGCCGAGGCGCCGCTCGAGGAGCTGCGCGGCAGCATCGGGACCCGGTTCACCGTCCGGTTCGACAGCGCCGTCGACCTCGACGAGCTCGCCCGTGTGTCCGGCGTCAACGGAGTGCAGCAGGTGGGAGACCTCGTCGAGCTGGACCACACCGGATCACCGGACGCTCTCCTGAAGACCCTTGCCGCGCATACCGTCTCGCATGTCCGTGCCGAACCCCCGGACCTGGAGGACGCGGTCCTGCAGCTGTACCGCCGGGCCGACGGCGACTCTGCCACCGGCGCAGACGAGGGGAGCCGCGCATGATCGTCAGCATCATGCTGCGGTGGCTACGCACGCATCGCGCCGGTCTGCTCGGCTGGTCGGCCGGACTCATCGGCGTGACCTCGATGTACCTGCCGTTCTACACGACCGTGGCACTCGACCCCGAGCTCATGGACCAGTACATGTCGGCGCTCCCGCCGGAGGTGGTCTCGGCGTTCGGCTTCGACGACATCACCAGCCCGGGTGGCTACGTGCACTCGACCGTCTTCGGCCTGCTCGGGCTGGTCCTCGTCCTCATCGCCGGCATCACGCGCGGCGTGCGCGCCATCGCCGGTGACGAGCAGACCGGGTCGCTCGAGACCGAGGTGACCGCAGCGGTCGACCGTCGCGACGTCTACATCGGGCGCGCGCTCGGGGTCACGGTCTTCGTCGTCATCCTGGGCCTGGTCACCGGCGTGGCGACCGCGCTCATCAGCGGACCCTCGGGTCTCGACCTGCCCCTCGACCGTGTCGCCGCCGGTGTCGCCGCGCTGACTCTCCTCGGCGTGGTCCATGCCCTCATCGCGCTGGCCGTGGGGGCCGCGACCGGTCGATCCAGCATCGCGCTCGGCGTCGCCGTCGTCGCAGCAGTGCTCGGGTACTTCGCGCACAACCTCGGCCCGATGATCGCCGAGGGGATCGAGCGCTTCTCGCCGTTCTACTGGGCCTACGGCAACCGTCCGCTCTCGGAGGGCTTCGACTGGGGCGGGCTCGGCCTGCTCCTGATCCTCACGGTGGTCGCGTTCGTCGCCGGGCTCGTCACCTTCCCGCGCCGTGACCTCGGAGTGTGAGGCGTGGCCGCTTCGCGAACCCGGGCCGTGCGCGCATCGAGACGTCGCCGGCGTCGCCTGGGTCGGGTCACGAACGACCTCACCGACGAGCAGTGGTATGCCCTGGTCGCCGCCTGGGGCGGGTGCGCCTACTGCGGGGTGACCGATCGCGCGCTGCAGCGGGACTGCGTCCTGCCGATCTCGCGCGGAGGCCGCTACACAGTCGCCAACGTCGTGCCCGCGTGCGGCCCCTGCAACATGAGCAAGTGCAACTCGGAGGTCACCGGGTGGTTGAGGCGCAAGCGGCTGGATGAGGGACTCTTCCTCACCCGGCTTGCGAGCATCCAGGCTGGGCTGGCCGGCTGATCGGGCGGCTATGCGGCGCCCTGGTCGGTGCTCAAGGCCGCGGTGGTCGGCTGTGGACAGATCCTGCCAGTCGCGGGGCCGGTGTCGGAGTCCTCTGCCACTATCGGCATATGGCTGCCACCGTCGACCCCGCCGTCGAAGAGCTCATCGCCAAGACGACCCCCGCTGTCCGCCAGCGGGATGCCCGCACCCTGCTCGAGCTGATGACCCGGGCCACCGGTCAGCCTGCTCACCGGTGGGGCAGCATCATCGGCTTCGGTGAGTACCACTACAAGTACGACAGCGGTCGAGAAGGCGACGCGCCCGCAGCCGCCTTCGCCCCCCGCAAGGCGGCGATGAGCGTCTATCTCAACGACGGCATCAGCAGGCACGAGGAGGCTCTGAAGCGACTGGGTCCTCACACCCACGGCGTCGGCTGCCTCTATCTGAAGAACCTCGACGACATCGACCTCCGTGTCCTCGAGGAGATCGTGGCCGACTCCTACTCGTCCCTTTCCAACGCCACCTGGCCGACGCGGGCGCGGGACGGGTCACGCGACAGCTGACCCTTCACGGCCGCGCACGGGCCTGAGATGGGCGGAGCCGCTGACCACATGAGTATGCGCGCCCCACCAAGGCGGGACGCGCATACCCTCTGCGGGTGATTGGGGTGGCGCTCAGCCGCGGCTGATCGCCTCGACGACGTCGCCGGTCTGCTTGCTCGACAGCTCGCGGGCCACGTCGGCCTGGCTGATGATGCCGACGACGCGACCGTCCTCGACGACGGGAACGCGCCGGACCTGGCTGGTGCTGAGGCAGTCCATGACCTCCTCGGCGCTCGCGTTCGGCGACACGGTCGTGAGCCTGTCTGCCGACATGATCTCGCCGACCGTCGTGTCGTTGGGGGACCGGCCCTCGGCGACGGCGCGGACGACGATGTCGCGGTCGGTGACGATGCCAATGAGCTCGCCTCCGTCGCCCACGACGGGCATCGATCCGATGTCGCCGCGGGCGAGCGCGCCGGCAGCTTCGACGAGGGTGTTCGTCTCACTGAGGCACTCGGCCGGGCTGGTCATGAGGTCACGTGTGGTAGCCATCTCTCGACGGTATCGACGTGTCCAAGGCTGCTGACCAGCCCGGATTCCGAGCCATGCGGTGAGCGGCTGCTCAGTGTGCCGTGAGCAGCTCCGCGATCCGCATGACCTGGCGGTCGCCGAAGCGAGGTCCGATGAGCTGGAGCCCGATGGGCATGCCGTCCTCGCTGAGCCCGCTCGGGAACGCCACCGCAGGCAGCCCCGGATAGGTCGCCAGTCCCGCCCAGGCCAGCTGCGGGGCGAACGGCACCTCGCTGCCGTCGATGTCGAGGGTGCGCGTGGGGAGGTTGGCCTCGTCGATGGGGAACGCCGTCGTGCCGAGGATCGGAGCGAGGACGACGTCGTACCGCTGCCGGAACAGCTCGTCCCACACCCGCCCGGTCCGCGCATGGAGGTCGAGCATGTCGAACCATTGCACCAGGGTGAGCGGCTCGCGCCCGGCCGGCGGCAGACCGCGGAACATCACCGTGTTGAGCAGGCGGAGGTACTCGTGATGCATGTCCTCCAGTTCGGGCAGCTGAGGGTCGAGATCGACGAAGGCGCCGCGCTCCTCGAGCCGTGCCCCCTGGCTGTGCAGCGCCCGGGTCACGTCCGCACTGCAGTGCGTGAGGGGGTGATCGGTGACGACGGCGACCCGAAGAGCGTGCAGGCTCTCCCGCCGTGGCGGGGACAGGGGATGTTGCGCGAGGACACCGAGGAGCAGGTCGAGGTCGCCGACGTCACGGGCCAGGGGTCCGACGACCGCGAGGTGCGGGTCGGCGCCGTCCGTGCCCGGGTAGGAGTGCCCGGCCTGCGGAACGACGCCGTAGGTTGGCTTCAGCCCCCACACCCCGCAGAAGGCCGCCGGCGTGCGGATCGAGCCGGCGATGTCGCTGCCGACCTCAGCGAGCACGAACCCCGCCGCGAGCGCGGCCGCGGACCCCCCGGACGAGCCACCGGGAGACATGCCCCTGCGGTGGGGATTGTGGGTCACGCCGTAGACGGGGTTGGACGCCTGCAGGTCCGCGAGGAACGGCGGCACGTTCGTCTTGCCGAGGATGATGGCGCCCGCCGAGCGCAGTCTCGCGACGACCTCCGCGTCCCGCTCGGCGATGAACTCCGCGTGTTCCTTCAGGCCCCAGGTGGTCGGGAGGCCGGCGACGTTGATGGACTCCTTGACCGTCATCGGCAGACCCAGCAGCGGCGCCCGGTCACCCCGGGCGAGGTGCTCGTCCGCCTTCGCCGCCTGGGCCCGCGCGCGGTCGAAGTCGCGCACGACGACCGCGTTGATCTCCGCGTCCCCGGCCTCGATGCGCGCGATCGCCGACTCGACGGCCTCCACCGCCGACTGCTCGCGCTGCGCCAGTGACGTGACGAGCTGCTGCGCCGGTCCTGGTCTCATGGCTTGCACCCTAGGCGATCCGCTCGGGGTGAGCAGCGCATACCGTCAGGGCGTCCGGCTCACTCCATCGCGTCGAGAGCGGCCTGGATGTCGTCGTCGCTCATCCTGATCTCGGTGCCGACGAGCCACTGGTGCCCGAAGGGGTCCCGGAAGCGGCCCTGACGTGCGCCGTAGGGCTGGTCGGCGACAGGGAAGACCTGCGTCGCGCCGTACTCGAGGGCCTTGGCCATGACGGAGTCGGGGTTGACGCAGACGACGTCGACGATCGCGCCCTGCGCCGGCTGGTCGTGCCCGTCGGCGTCCTTGACCTGCAGCTCGGTGGTCCCGATCGACACGGCGGCGAAGACGACCTTGCCGCGGTGGGTGAAGCAGCGCTCGACCTTGCCGCCGAACACCTCGCTGTAGAAGTCGAGTGCCTCGTCGGCGTTGTCGACGACGAGCTTCGGGCTGATCCTCATGCCACCCACGGTGGCAGGTGTGCAGGTGGGCTGTCCTGGTATGCGCGGCGCACCTCAGGCGGGCATCGCACCTCGGTGGGCTCAGCGGTCGATGAGCCGGAGGTGGACGTGGGCGGTGTCACCGATGTCGAGTCCCTCGGCGGTGCGCACTGCCTTCTTGAGAGGGAGGACGTAGGCCTGCAGGCCGTTGCTCGGGAAGAGCGAGGTCTGCCAGGTCGTCGCGCCGCAGGTCACCTCGACCTTCACCGAGCCGAATCCGCCCGCGTGTCCTTCGGTGATCTCGGCGATGGCGTCACTGACATCCTCAGGGATGGTCAGGAAGATCCAGTTGCCGTCCTGCCACACGGGGGTGGCGACGTCCCACGTCCCGGGTTCTGGGCTGGTCATGGCGAGACACTAGCGAAGCCCTCTGACAGCTCCCCCTTGTCGCCGAACTGCCTGACGATCGGCTCGGGTGGTGGGAGGCTGGGAGTCGGAGGTGAGCCATGACGGCATCCAACGCACCATCGGGTGCGAGCTCGTGCCGAGGTCTACGCATCGTGACGGGTCTGGTCCTCGTCGCCCTGCTGCTCTCGGCATGTGCGGCGGAGCCCAACGAGGCCGCGAGCTCAGCGAACGAGGCCGGCTTCTGGCTGGGGCTGTGGCACGGGCTGATCGCGCCGATCACGTTCATCGTGTCGCTCTTCAACGACTCGGTCGGCGTCTACGAGGTGGACAACAAGGGCGGCTGGTACGACTTCGGCTTCCTGCTCGGGCTGTCCATCTTCTTCTCCAGCGGCCCTGGTGCGAGTCGGGCACGTAGGCGCTCCTGAGGGGAGCTTGCTCGAGGAGGGGTGTGGTGTGCCACGCGCGTGCCATGTCCCGCGGACGGCACACGTGTGAGCCGCGACGCAGGAGGGGTGTGCCACGCGCGTGCCATGTCCCGCGGACGGCACACGTGTGAGCCGCGACGCAGGAGTGGTGTGCCACGCGCGTGCCATCTCCCGCGGACGGCACGCCTGAGCCCTGCGCAAGGAGGCACGTGTCGAGACAACGGTGTCAGTGTGTCTCTCTAGGCTGTGGGGATGGAGTACGAGGCAATCGAGGCCCTGCGCGATAAGCACCCCGCGTGGCGGCTGCTGCGTGCGGGCAACGCCGGCCTGGTCCTCTCCTTCCTCGGCCAGTACTTCGTCGAGGGCAACCGGGGCGCGTGTCCCGCGAGCGAGCTCATCAGCGCACTAGACGACCATCTATACGCGCTCAACCTCGCCTCCTCGGACGAGACGGGGGAGAGCCGCTTTCCCAAGGAGCCCCGCGCATACCTCGAGGACTGGGCGGCCACCGACGCCGGATACCTTCGCCGGTTCTACCCGCCGGGCGACGACGAGGTCCACTACGAGGTGACCCCGGCCTTCGAGAAGGCGTATGCATGGGTGCAGTCACTCAGGTCGCGCCCCTTCGTCGCGACCGAGTCCCGGCTGCACACGGCTGTCGAGCTGCTCCGGCAGATCGTGCAGGGCACCGACACCGATCCGGAGCGTCGACTCACTGAGCTGCGCCGACGTCGGGAGGAGATCGATGCCGAGATCCACGCGGTCGAGGACGGCCAGCTGACCCTTCTCGGACCTGCGGGTGTGCGGGACCGCTATCAGCAGTTCACGACGACCGCTCGGGAGCTGCTGTCGGACTTCCGGGAGGTCGAGGAGAACTTCCGTCAGCTCGACCGCGCGGCCCGCGAGAAGATCGCCACCTGGGACGGCGCCAAGGGCGCCTTGCTCGCGGACCTGGTGGGGAGCCGGGCCGAGATCACCGAGTCCGACCAGGGCCACAGCTTCCAGGCCTTCCATGACTTCCTGCTCTCCGAGGCCCGCCAGCAGGACCTGACCGAGCTGCTGCGCCGTGTCGCCCAGCTCAACGAGATCGAGGTGGACCCCCGCACGACCCGTGTCCACCACGACTGGTCGGAGGCCGCCGAACGGGTGCAGCGCACTGTGCGGCGCATCTCCGAGCAGCTGCGCAGATTCCTCGATGACCAGGTGTGGCTGGAGAACCGCCGGGTCATGGACCTCGTCCGCGAGGTGGAGAGCGCCGCCCTCGAGGTTCGCGCACGCCCGCCCGCCATCGGGCTGACCGTCGACGTGCCTGGCATCCCGATCGCCCTGCCCTTCGAGCGGCCTCTGTACCAGCCACCGGCCAGTGCCGAGGTCGAGAGCCTGATCCCACCCTCGACCGAGGATGTCGACGCCGACCAGCTCTTCGCCCAGACGTTCATCGACCAGACTCGACTGGTGGACAACATCCGGTCGATCCTGCCTGCCCGGTCTGCCGCGCTGCTCTCCGACATCGTCGCGATGTATCCCATCGAGCAGGGCGCAGCGGAGATCGTCGGCTATCTCGCGCTCGCTGACGGGGAGATAGAGGTTGAGCTGGACGCGTCTGATGAGATGGTCCTCGACTACGACGATCCGGACGACCCGATGACGAGGAAGCGGGCCCGGCTGCCCAAGGCGACGGTGAGACGACGATGAGTGACGAGCACGCAACCGCCAGCGCCATCATCCGGCTGATGCAGGGGGTGGTCTATCGCGAGTCCGATGAGGGGACCTGGAACACCGTGGAGCGGTCCGGTGCGGCGGTTCGGGACCACTTCGCGACGATCGGGGTGGACGTCGTCGTGGACGAGGAGGAGGGGTACGCCTACCTGCGATCCCGTCCGGAGGTGCAGGGTGAGGAGGCGTTGCCGCGGCTGGTCCGGCGCCGCGCCCTCACCTACCCGCTCAGCCTTCTTCTCGTCCTGCTGCGCAAGCGTCTGCTCGAGTTCGAGACCACCGGTGGTGAGGGTCGACTGGTCTTGTCCACCGAGCAGATCGTCGAGATGCTCCGGCTCTTCCAGGCGGACTCCACGAACGACGCCCGCGTTGTCGACACGGCCGAGGCGACGATCAGGAAGGCAGCCGAGCTCGGGTTCCTCCGCGCGCTCAAGGGGCAGGCGGACCACTGGGAGGTGCGCCGGATCCTCAAGGCCTATGTGGACGCGGAGACGCTCTCTGACTTCGCCGGCCGACTGAGGGAGTATGCGGGGAAGGGTCTCGCAAATGAGTGACGGACTCTTCTCCCGCCTCGAGCTCTCTGTAGCCGGGCGCGCCGGCTATCGACTGGCGCACCTGGAGGTGTTCAACTGGGGCACCTTCGACAAGCAGGTGTGGCGCTTCACGCCTGGAGCGGAGACGGCTCTGCTCACCGGCGACATCGGTTCCGGGAAGTCCACCCTGGTCGACGCCGTGACCACGCTCCTGATGCCGGCGCACCGGATCGCCTACAACAAGGCAGCGGGTGCCGACTCCAAGGAGCGGACCCTGCGCTCGTACGTCGAGGGACACTACAAGTCGGAGCGGATCGAGTCGTCCGGACGCTCCCGACCCATCGGGCTGCGGACGACTGGCCGGACCTACTCGGTCATCGTCGGCGTCTTCCAGAACGACGGCTACGACGAGACGGTCACGCTCGCTCAGGTTTTCCAGCAGCGGGAGCGGACAGGGCAGCCCTACCGCTTCTTCATCACCGCCCCGAAGGCCCTCTCCGTCGCCTCGGACTTCGCCGACTTCGGCTCCGACCTGCGAGATCTGCGCAAGCGTCTCCGCGGTGCCGGGGCGGAGATCTTCGATGATTTCCCCAAGTACTCGACCTCGCTGCGGCGACTTCTCGGGATCCGCTCCGAGCAGGCTCTCGAGCTGTTCCACCAGACGGTCTCGATGAAGTCCGTCGGCAATCTCAATGACTTCGTCCGGGACCACATGCTCGAGCCAAGCGATGCGACCGACCGGGTCCGCCAGATCATCGCTCACTTCGACGATCTCTCGAAGGCTCACGACGCGGTCAAGCGGGCCCGTGAGCAGCTCGACCTCCTCGAGCCCGTGGCGGTCGCTGCTGCGAAGTACGACACTGCTCTCGCCGAGCGTGATGCCACCGAGCGGGAGCAGGAGGCTGTCCGACTCTTCATCGCCGAGCTGCGCTCAGTGCTTCTCGCTGACGAGATCGTCAGCCTCGGCCGGGACGCGGAACGCCTGAGATCCGAGCAGGGCGTGGCGAAGGAGGAGCGGCGAGCTCTGACGGCGCAGCGGGAGGCACTGATCGAAGAGCGAGCCCGGGCTGGCGGGGACCGCATCGGAGAGCTCGAGCGGCTGGCTGAGTCAGCCCGCCAGGAGGCGGCTCAGCGGGAACAGGCTCGTACCTCCTTCGACGCGGCCGTGGCTGCCGCAGGGCGCGAGCCGGTCACCAGCGCGACGGAGTTCGCGGCGCTGCGTTCGTTCGTGGAGCACGCCAGGCCGCAGTTCGCGCAGGAGAAGAAGGCCCTCGACCACGAGGTGGCCGATGCGATCTCGACAGAGAAGGACCTCGGTCGCCGACGAGAGGCGATCGCGGTGGACATCGCGAGCCTCGAGCAGCGCACGAGCAACCTGCCCACCGAGCAGGTCGAGGTGCGGGCACAGCTCTGCCGCGACCTCGGCCTGGAGGTCGAGGAGCTGCCCTATGCCGGTGAGTTGCTCGACGTCAGCGACGAGCACGCCGAGTGGCGAGGCGCAGCGGAGCGGGTCCTGCGCGGCTTCGCGCTCTCGCTCCTCGTGCCACAGCGACACTATGACGCGGTGGCGGGCTGGGTGAACAGTCGAAGTCTGACCGTGCGCGGGCGGGGCGCACGAGAGATCGGGGCGCGGCTGACCTATGAGCGTGTGGCGGAGCGTCGGCTGCCGCTGCAGACCGAGCACGGCGGAGGCCTCATCCTCGCGGACTGCATCGAGATCCGGGAGGGGCCGTTCCGGGACTATCTCGCAGCCGAGCTCACCAAACGTGCCGAGCACCGCTGCGCGCTGACCTTGGAGGCCTTCCGGTCTGAGCGCAAGGCCGTCACCCGTGAGGGACAGGTCCGCTCTGGTGAGCGCCACGACAAGGACGACCGTCACCGTGTCGATGACCCACGACGGTGGGTCCTCGGCTGGGTCAACGAGCGCAAGATCGCGGCGCTGAGGAGTGAGCACGACGAGCTGGAGCGGCAGCGGGCCGCGGCGGAGTCGGCCGTGGAGCGGGTGTCTGAGCAGCGCGCCGCAGTCCAGATCCGGAGCGAGGCGCTGGCCCGCCTGGAGACGTATCAGTCCTGGCAACAACTGGATGTCGCCGAGGCCGAAGCCAGGGCCGTCTCTCACGACGCGGAACGCCGCCGGCTGGAGTCGGGTTCATCCCGCTTGGCCGAGATCAGTCGGGCTCTGGACGACAACGACGAGGCGATGGGCGCCGTCTCCCAACGGTTGGATCGGCTCACCGGCGAGCTCGCGACGACGGACAAGGCCCGAGGGGACGCCGAGAACGAGAAGCGTCGCGACGATGACCTCATCAACCACCAGTCCCCGGAGGTGCTCGAGAAGGCGCGAGCCGCATACCCCTCCCTGCGAGCCCGGCTCGCGACCTCCCTGCCGGAGAGCGCGAACGAGTGCTCGGCTGCCGAGTCTGCGCTTCGGGACCAGTTGAGCAGACGCATCGCCCAGCTCGGCCGAGAGCTGGGAGGGTACGGGCAGACCCTGACCCAACACATGGCTGAGGTGCTGCGCCGCTGGCCGGAGCTGCGAGCCGAGATGGACGCCAGCGCCGAGGCCAGGGGTGACTTCGTCGCCTACCGCGACCGGGTCGCCGGCGACGACCTTCCGCGCTTCGAGCGGGAGTTCAAGGACCAGCTCAACAAGAACGCCATCCAGGAGCTCGCGTCATTCAACAACTGGCTCGCCCGACAGGCCTCCGCCATCGACGAGCGGGTCGAGCGGATCAACGAGGCTCTCAACGCCGTTCCCTATAACCCAGGACGATTCATCCGTTTGGAGAAGGAGCTGACCACCAACCAGGAGGTCACTGCGTTCCGGGCAGATCTTCGCAACCTCACCGACGACAGCCTGACGGTCGATGGAGACCAGTACTCCGAGCAGCGGTTCCTCGATGTGAAGCGCATCATCGAGCGATTCCGGGGTCGAGATGGTTTCGCCGACTCGGACAAGGCGTGGACCCGGCGCGTGACCGACGTGCGCAACTGGTTCGTCTTCTCCGCGTCCGAGCGGGACGTGGAGACCGGTGAGGAGTGGGAGCACTACAGCGACTCCGACGGCAAGTCCGGCGGTCAGAAGGAGAAGCTCGCCTACACGATTCTCGCTGCCTCGCTCGCCTACCAGTTCGGACTGGAGTGGGGGGTCGCGAAGTCCAAGGACTTCAGGTTCGCTGTGATCGACGAGGCGTTCGGCCGGGGATCGGATGTCTCCACGCGGTATGCGCTCGAGCTGTTCGCGAAGCTGGGCCTGCAACTGCTCATCGTGACTCCGCTGCAGAAGGTGCACGTCATCGAGCCGTATGTCCATGCCATCGGCTTCGTGGACAACCCCACGGGGACCTTCTCCCGGCTGCAGACGATGACCATCGAGGAGTACCGCTCCCGTCGCGACAGCAGGACCTGATGACCCGAGCGTGGACGACGCCGGACGACATCGCCGCCCGGGTCCGGCGCCGCTGGGCGGATGGCAGCCTGCTGCGGGCCTATGCCGGTTCCGAGCCGTTCGAGCCCATCGAGATCCCCATTCGTGGACCGAGGGCGGCCGAGATCGGCGACGATCTGGAGGCGGTCCGGAGCTGGGTGGCCGTCCTCGACGCCGGACGCCGAGACGACCGCCGATACACGCTGCGCTGGCAGGCAGTCGGTGGCCGTCACATCGGCCGGAACATGCTCCCCTCGCGCGCGGTCATCTCCTCGGTGGAGCAGGCGTGGGCCTTGCTCGGGGTTCGCGAGTCGGTGGGACGGTTCGACGAGATCCTGAACGTGGTCGGGGGGCAGCCACCCGTTCGGGCCTGGGTCGTTGACCACCCGCTCCGGGCCCTCGAACTGCACGACGAGATGGCGAGGCTGGTCTCCGCCTATGAGTGGCTTGACGCTCATCGCGGCTCTGGTCGCTACCTGCGCGAGATCACGGCCCCGGCTGTGGACACGAAGTTCGCGGAGAAGCACCGGGTTGTTCTGGCCGCCATGCTCGGGGTGCCATCCCGTCCGGCCGGCTTTCTCGCGTCCCTGGGGTTGGCGATCAAGCCAGAGTTCATCCGGTTCCGACCCGCTCCTGATCTCGGGCTTCCTGCGCAGGGCTCTGAGTTCGCCATGCGCGTTGCGGAGCTTGGTGCCCTGCCCATCCGCCCACGCGCGGCGATCATTGTCGAGAACGAGATCAGCTATCTGAGCATTGCCGTGCCGCAGGATGGAATCGTCCTGTGGGGCAAGGGTTTCGACGTCGACCGCGTCGGGTCGCTGAGGTGGCTGAGCGATGCGGACGTGACCTACTGGGGCGACATCGACACCCACGGGTTCGCGATCCTCGATCGGCTGCGGGCGTGGCTCCCGCAGGCCCGATCTGTCCTCATGGATCGGGCGACCCTCATGGCCCATCGGGAGCGGTGGGGACGTGAGGAGCGTCCCGCCCACTCGTCCCTCACCCGCCTCACCGCTGCCGAGCAGGATCTGTACTCGGACCTGGTGACCGACGCTCTCGGCGAGAGGGTACGACTCGAGCAAGAGAGGATCGATTGGGCGTGGGTGGCGCACCGGATCCAGCACTAGGGGGCTGAAGGACAGGCGGCGCGAAGGAGCAGGCGCTATTCCGCCTGTGCGTCGGTCGCCGCGAGCGCTGGGGTGGGGCCGTACTTCCGACGGAGGCGCCGCTCGAGCGGGGCCAGGTCGCGGGACAGGTCCGGCCCGATCCCTGACCTGATGTCGAAGTCCTCCGACTCGACGTGGCCCGCGCCCAACGACCCTGCAGTGCGCTCGACCATGGACACCAGACCCTTGGGCCCGCACACGGCGACATGCGCGCCGGTGAGGTCGCCGCCCACGACGTCCCTGAGCAGGTCCGCGTCGAGGCGGCGACCCTGTGAGGACTCGACGAGCTCGAGGGTGATCCGGCCATCTGCGGCGGCGGCGCGGAGGACGTCGATGGCCGTCGCGCTGTCGGCGTCGGCGACGCAGTCGATGAGCAGCGGGCGCTTCTCAGGCGCAGCACCCGTCGGCAGGGTGGCGAGGATGCTGAGGAACGGAGTGATGCCGACACCGCCGGCGACCCACACGACCTGGGTCGCATCGGTCCCCTCGGGGAGCGGCTCGAAGCGTCCGTACGGCCCTTCGATGATGACGCGGGCTCCGACGAGGTCGTGCTCACGCAGCTCGCCGGTCCAGTCGCCCAGGTTGCGCACGAAGAAGCGCAAATGCTCTTCATCCGGCCCGGAGGCGATGGTGAAGGGGTGCGGCTCGCGCATACCCGGGACGCGGAGCTTGACGAAGGCGAACCGGCCGGCTCGGTGGCGCAGGCGACGACCCGCCGGCGCGAGCTCCAGCTCGAGCGTGCGCTCGTGCAGCGTGGCAGCGATGACCTGGTACGGCACCCCGGGGAGAAGCCCGTCTCGTCCCACCACCCGCCAGATCCACGCGGCCATCCCGACGAAGCTGATGCCCATGAGCGCCACTCCCCAGGCGCTGCCCGGTGAGAACGGCTTCTCGATGGTCAGGGTGTGGAAGACCGCGACCACGAACGGAATGCCCATGAGCTTGTGCGTCAGCCGCCACCACCGGAACGGCACCCACCGCACCAGGCTGATCGCGATGAGGACGTAGAACGCCTTCTCCGCCAGCCCGGCGGCATCGAGAGCCGTCTCCTTGAACTGCGCCAGCAGCCCGTCGAACCCGCCGTCGATCTCGGGCTCGAGCTGGATGTGGAGGAACATCGCGCCGATGGCGAGCGTGCCGCACCACCGGTGCACCGCATACATCCGATCCAGTCCGCCGAAGATCGGCTCGAGCCACCGGAACCGCACCGCGAGGACGAAGCTCCAGGACATCAGGACGATCGCGACGGTCCCGGTGAACAGGCCGAGGGCGATCGTGGAGTCCTCGCTGGTGTACGGGAACCACCAGATCAGGCTGCTGACGATCACAAGGGTGGGCCCGAGCGATGCCAGGGCGAAGCCGTGGCGCCAGGGCCGAGGGGGCGTGATGGTCCAGTCCTGTGGCCGCCCGAGCAGGGTCTTCAGGAGGGACTGGGCGCGCGAGATCCGCTCACGGGCGGACAGGGTCTTTTCGATGGTCCAATGGTGCCGGTTCAGGGTAGGGGCATGTGCCAAAGTCCGGCATCAGAGCGACTCCACAGGGCGCGAGTCATACCTTCGTCCATCCTCTGGGCCGCGAACCAGCGCGACGAGCACGGCGATGAGCACGGCCGCGCCCGTGATGACCGGCGAGTCGACCGACCCGACCGTGTCGGGGTGCATCGCCCAGGACAGCGCGACGGTCGCGAGGGCGAGGGCCGCGACCGCCCTGAAGACCGGCACCGCTCGCGGCCACAGGCCGATCACGACGACGAACGCGACGAGGGCGATCGCGAGCGCACCTTGGAACGGCCAGTGGTCGACACCGTTCGTCTTCCACGGTTCCGGCGAGGGCTCGTTGCGGGCCATGCTGAACGCATCGGCGGCGTAGGTGACAGCGAACGGGGTCATGACCGCCGCCAGCGCGAGGACGTTAGGCCGGACGGCGAGGCGGAGCGCGGTGGGTGAGAGCTGGCGTCGCGCGGCGGGGACGAGCGGCAGGGCGGTCGCCGCGATGAGCAGGGCAACGCCTGCCGCCTGCCACTGGAGACCGAGGACGGCACCCACCAAGGCGGTCACCACACAGATCCCGATGAGGGCGACGACGGGCAGGGCCTGGGTTGGCCGGGCCGCGACCCATCCGAAGGGCACTCCTAGCAGGATGGTGAAGAAGACGCCCCAGCTCACCATCAGCCCGACGCTGTCCGCGTAGTAGGTGTTCTCGACGAACATCACCTGCAGGTCGATGAGGCCCATGCCCGGCAGGACGGTCCAGAACGGCACCATGAGGGCCGCCCAGACGCGGGCGGCGCGGCCCATCGCTGCGGGCTCGGTCGAGGTGGGGGTGTTAGTGGTCGTGGTGGTCACGAGGAGTAGGTATCAAGTCGCCCGGGGTCATGCAAGCAACCCGGATGGATCGCGGGGTGTGTCAGGCGCGGGCTATCCGGCGCGCTCGGCACACCGCTGGTGGGCGAGCGTCGTGAGGTGTGCCGTCCGCGGGACATCTGACGCGCTCGGCACAGCGCTGATGGCGAGCGTCCTGAGGTGTGTCAGGCGCGGGGTATCTGACGCGCTCGGCACACCGCTGATGGGCGAGCGCCGTGGGGTGTGCCGTCCGCGGGGTATGCGGCGCGCTCGGCACAGCGCTGATGGCGAGCGTCCTGAGGTGTGTCAGGCGCGGGGTATCTGACGCGCTCGGCACACCGC